>Ga0265295_1000137_pt1 | contig 148150 bp, 143 predicted proteins | sample Munlansysbiofilm_FD_192503 | JGI IMG/M metagenome (GOLD analysis project Ga0265295, IMG submission 192503) | Leachate microbial communities from a municipal landfill in Southern Ontario, Canada - Methane capture system biofilm | ecosystem: Engineered > Solid waste > Landfill > Unclassified ... | reverse complement strand
CCACCTCCCAAGGAGGTGTTAAGCCCAGGGCCAGTTGGAAAAGGTCTGTGTCTCTCATGGAGTAGCGAATTAACTAAATGCGATTATGGGTTCAAGAACAATTACCCACTTAAAACAGCGAGGAACCTTCTTTTTTAGCTGTGTCAGCTTTTATCCGGGTTTTGTGCGTGTTTCTTAGCCTGTTTTGTTGAGTAGCCTGCTGGTCAGGGGAGTGACCTGGGCGCCATTTTTATAGCCGCCAAAACGTCGGTTTTCTGATCGAATCTTGCTCAGCTCTTCCTTGAGGGATTGGTGCAATGCCTTAACCTCGTTATGGAGCTGAGCATGTGTTTTTTGAACGTTAATCAGTTTTTTTAGAAACAGCTCATCGCGCTCCTCAGGGGCAGATTCCAAAAAACTATAAATAGCCTTTTCGCGTTGGGCAAGAATGTGCTCCAGGTCCTCAGTGTTTCCTGCGGCAATACTGGCCTGTTCCTCTTTCCCAAGGCTCATGATTTGCGCATAGGCATCATGAATTTTAGGCGTGGGCATATTGCTTATCCTTAACGGATTCTCGTAATTGGGCGACAATAGCCTTGGTTTTCTCCACCAGGGGAAGATATTCATATTCAAGGAGATCGGCCAAAAGAATCCAGTCTTCATTTTCTTGAATTTCAATCATTTCTGTAAAAAGAGCGGAAAGGCTTTCCAGCGATTTTTCAAATTCAGATGAAGAGCCTACGGCAAATTCATTTTTGAGCACCCCAATCATGGTCAGAAAATCTCGATTAACTTCCAGGAGGTCTGTGTACAACTCCAGGGCATCACCATCATTGGCCTGGCGAAAAAACATGGCTACCTGCTGGCCGGCTTTAGCCATTAAGGTTACCACTTTGTATAATTCTCTGGCAATATCTTGGGCCATTTCCTTGGCCGCTACAGAGATAATTTCCACACGATCAATTTCTGAGGCATCAATATCTTCAGCTTGGTGAGGATAAATTTCAGAAAAATTTTCATTGTTCACCAAAACATCTGTGACCACACGATTGTGCATGTCCTGGCCTTCCATTATTTTATCAAGAATTTGTTCCAGGTTTTCAAAACTTGCGACCTCAAGAGGCCTGGGTTGACCGTCAACAATGATCATTTTTTTGCCCTCCGCATTTGTGAAAAATTTTTTAACATATTGAGACCAAATCAATAATCATGCCAAGGGCAAGGATTTTTGAAAATGCAGGAGCAGTTGGCGAAAAGCAAGACAATGATCAACGAAGTTGTGCATGCTGTGGGAATGCTCGTTGGACAGATAGCGCCACATGAGGCCAAGCACACCAAAATGTGTGCTTTGCGATAAGATATCTTGTAAATTTTGGCAGTTAAGAAGGAACTTTTGTTTTAAAGACGGGTAGGGCCGCATGGCGAGAAGTCGGCCTTGCTCTTCAATAAGAGTCAACAGTAAAAGATATTGTTGGACTTCGTGCTGGAGGTCCGCAGTAAAATCCGACGGATTCCAGAATGTGTTGGGAAGAAGAAACATTTTGTTCTGGTCAAGAAATTGACGATAGATTGCTCTTTGTGTCTTAATCCATAGCGTCCTATCTTCATGTTCATGGCCAGATAAAGAGATTTGGTCCATAAAACCGTGTTTATCGCGCTGGGCCTGCCATAGACGTATACCCTGATCATGCGCCAAGCAGGTTTTTTTTTGTAAGAGTACATTTACTGCCAAGGTGCCCACCAGATTTGGATTGATGTGTCTGATACAGGCCAAGTTATGTTGGCACTGGGTGCCAAAGGAGCAGGGGTGGCAAGGGAGATCTGGCTCCAAACTTAAGGCGCCTTCAAGATATGGTCCGGTATCAAAGGGCTGTGCCGTAGCCAGAAAGATGGCCAGAATGGGAATGCCAAGTCCTGCTGCCAGATGCATGGTTCCTGTGTCGTTGGTCAGCAAAAGCTTGGCCTGACTAAGTACTGTAGCCAGCACTGGCAGCTCTGTTTTTCCTGTTAAATCCAGATAGGGGTAGCGAGCAAGGCGTGCAAATTCTTGGGCCAGATGTGTTTCGGCCTGGGTGCCTAGTAATACAGGACAGGCCTTGGCTTTTTTCCATAGAACATGTCCAGCTTGTACGAAATAGTCCACAGGCCAACGGCGGAAATCCTGACTTGCCCCAAGCTGAAAGGCAACCAAGGGGTGGTCCTGAAAATTTTTAAGCAGTGACCTTGCAGCTTCTTGTGCTTGGTCCAAAGGCTTGGGCAGGACAAAAGAAGAAGGGCTTTGACCGGCCATGCGTTGAAAAAGATCGACCAGATTAAATGGATTACAATGACGATAAGCAGAAGCTGCCTGGAGAAAAACTGTCCAAAGCGTGCTGTGCAGAGCAAAACCGTGGGCATCAACTCCAAAGCCAGAAATTCTTTGTGCATCAAAGCAGCGGGTTAAAAGGCGTGCGGCCAGGCTCGGAGTGACATTGATAATATGGTCAAAAGGAGTGGTGTTGACGGATCGTAACCAGGTCTCCAGGAGACTTAAGGCGTGTATCCAGTTACCGTTAAGAAGGGCAGAGAGCTTTTTGTCTGGAAAAGTGTGGGTGTGTTGAAGATCCCCAAGCATGGCTGCTGCGGCCTGAAAACTTTCCAGGCTTATGAGTTCAGGGCTATCTCCTTGAGTGCACAGGCCACTTATAAGCGGCTGAGTTTGGAGCAGGTCTCCGAATCGGGTTAAATTGAGTATGGCAGTGCGCATAATGTATCGCTAAACAAAAAATATACCAAAGAGGATGTTTATGTATTTATGGTGATTTTTCATTGAGTATTCGCTCTTTGTGTTTTTCAAATTTTGAGGTGGTGGTAATGGCTGTGAGGGCCATAGCAGCAAAGGACAAGACAATAAGCAGCATGTTAAAAATGGCCAATTTGTCCTGACTAAAAGTCCGTCCCATGATAGCAGGTCCAAAATCTATAAAATTAAGACTCAAGGTCAGGCCGCTCGCCAAGAGTAAGGCAAGAATTTCATATCCAATAAAGTATCTGAAAAAGAGTAACGCATAGAGAATGCTATTGCGTATGACCTGGAGCATGAGCAGTTTTTTTTCAATTTTAGCCAAAAGGTTTTCAGCACTACGCATGATTTCATGCCCCTGACGAAATCGTGAAGGAACATAAAGATCCATGTGCGATAAACTTTCCAGATTGTCTGCGCATTGGTTAAACATTCGAGTAAAACGACCCAGCATGGCAGGAAAGGGAAACCACGAGGCCTCACGACGAATTTTTCCAAGACGTTTTTGCATGAGCTTACGCTTTGCGGTCAGTTTTTGAATATCTTTTTTGACCTTGGCCTGAATTTCATTGCGAATAGTGATTGCTCCCTGCAAAAGCCTAGCGGTTGCAACATAGTTGTTGATACCCGCATGGGTGTTGAGTTCATCAATACGCTTGCGCAGCATGGTATAGTTATTATGGTCTGGGGGGAGCCAGCTGGTCAGTAGATCAGGTAAATGCTCGACAGCACCTATGATTTCTTGTGCTTTGGTTTGCACTTGGTCCCAGATTTCCCACAGGTCACTGAGGAAAAAAGAACGGGCCGGTTCCAATTCCGGGTCAAGGAGCACAATACTAAAATAATCAGGATCACCCTCAATAAGGTCACGCATAGTGGCCTGGGCTTCATTGAGGTAGCCTGCTTTGACCATGCACACAGCTTGGCGATACCGAGCCTGGCTCAAACCTGGGGAATTTTTGTAGGCTCGGTCATAGAGGCGCATGGCTTCGGCCAAATTATTACTGGTTTCACTTAATCTGGCACGCAGGAGTTGCAGGTACGAGCGCTGCAATCCAGTGTAGGCTAAGCGTTCGGCTTCTTCCCAAAAACTTGCTGCCCGCCTGGGTTCTCCACGTTCCAAAGCAAGAAATCCATAGAGTACACGAACCTGGTAGCTTTTGGATGATTGCAGAACAAAACGGTCCAGCTTTTCACGAGCTCGTTCAGGATGTCCCAGGCGTAGAGCATTAAAAGCATCCCACAGGTATTCTTCATTTTGGGGTCTTAGGTTTTCGATGCCATGGGGCCATTCCTTGCCCTTGGCTCTTAAGACCATGGCCACCATGCGTAATTGACAGATCATATTGATCTCAAAAAGAGAGGCCACCACATTACCCAGGTCATTTTTTTCCATGAGTAGGTTTGACAGGCCCGAGAGTATATTGGAGCTGAGCTGCTTTTCTATTTCTGCCAGAATTTTTGGCAACTCATCCAAATTTATACGACCTAATCTGGAGAGGGCAGTGATTTTTATGTTGCCTGGTTCAAGTATTCTCGAAGGACAATTGGCTGGTAAATGGGAACGCAGGCCACAATAAAAACACGGGTATTCTGCACCTGAAACCAGAGCAGAGGGAAGGAAAATATTTAGACTTCCTCGGCGTTTTCCACCGGCTTGGGGATGCAGTTGGATTTGGTACAAGTCCGTTATTTTGGAACTTGTGAGGGAGGCTCGAGAGTCCACAGGAATAATTTGCGGGTTGGCAATTTGAAAGACAGTACTCAGAGATAAATAGAGGGCGCCTATTTCCAATGGATCAAAAAGATGGCGAACTTTACTTGGAAATTCTGTGGAAAAGCTATGAGAGCCTATTTCCAGCCCCATGTATTGACAAGGCCAGGCCAAGTTTTGGGTATCCCCAAGAAACTCAAAGAGCTTGTTGATAAACTGGTCCAAGATTCTGACACTACTAATTTTAAGAACCAAGGCCTGGTCTTCAGTTTTGAGGTAGGGAATCTTCAATTGATGAAAGAGTGCTTCCAAGCGGTCGCCATAATTTTTCCATCCCTTGACAAAAGCTTTGTCCTGATGCCCTTTTTGGGGGCGAATCAGCCAGAGCCAGCTTTGGGTGTAGGCATTGGGATCCAGTTCTCCGCCTTCCAGTTCAAACCATTCGCCTGTAAATCCACGTGGAGCTTGCACTTGTTTGAAGATCAGGTTGGTCATGGATCGACTTAATTCTCGTAGCTTGTCACTAACATGAATAACCAGTCTTTTGGGATACTCGACGCATAAAGTTAACAAGTTTGAAGGCAGGCGTATGGATTGCTGTAGGTGATCATCAATGGCCAGGCTGGATTCAAAGACTGTGATGGCTGTGGACATGGGGTGAAGCCTGGCCCAATTATGCAGTTTTCCCAGGCCAGGCAGGACGTTGGGTGAAGGGAAAAACCACAGGCTTTGGTTAGTATCTTCCACCACCGACCATCCACCCATATCAGCTAGAGATTGAAAAAAATTATTGGGCAAGGGTTGGGCGTAGGCCAGCCAGCAAACAAAACCATTGCTTACCAAACGGGGTTGGCCGGTTTCAGGAAGCTTGTCCAATAATGCCTTAATGCAGACCATGGCTGTCTCCTAAAAAGTATGACGCAGAATTGGTCCATGAGATTGGGTCCTAATGACATGCTCTGAGGCTCAGTGCAACAAGTCAGGCATTGATGAGCTTGGAGGAGCATACAAACGTCTTGATCTTTACGAACCAAGGTGTTCATGCCAACCTGTAAACGGGTAGGGAAAGAAGTCATGTTATCTTGGATGATGCTGGGGATAGTCTTGACGGAGACGATTCCTTTTCCTAGTTAATTTCTCAGATTTTTAAACGTATGATGCCTAAGGGATACTTGATGTTTGCTCGATATTTTACATCTCAAACTCTTCCTCTTGTATATGCGCTTGTGGACTTGGCACTGCAAGAAGATGGTCGAGACCTGACATCTGAGGCCGTCTTTTCTTCCTCAGATGTGCTTGAGGCTGTTATTGTGGCTAAAGAGGATACTTTAGTTGTGGGCTTGCCCCTGATTGCCATTGTTTTGGAACGTATGGGGTGTCAGGAGCATGCTGTTTCTCTTTTGGTTACAGATGGAGCACGAGTTGCCTGTGGGCAAACAGTGGCCCACATTTGTGGTCCAGCCCCGGTTTTGCTCAAAGCTGAGCGTGTGATCATGAATTTTATTGGACATCTTTCAGGCGTTGCCAATTTAACCCATTGCTTTGTCCAGGCTGTATCCGGTACTGGTGTGCGTGTGTTGGATACCCGTAAAACCATGCCCGGCATGCGTTATTTGGAAAAATATGCTGTGCGTCTTGGAGGTGGATATAATCATCGCTTGAATTTAGAAGAGATGCTCATGCTCAAAGACAATCATGTGGATCGGGCTGGATCCATAGCCAAGGCGGTGGCAGCTGTGGACCAGGCCTTTGCTCGGCGACCACCACTGGAAATTGAATGTCGGACCCTGGAAGATGTCCGTGAAGCTGTGGCTCAACATCCTCAGCGCATTATGCTTGATAATATGGATCAAGACACGATGAAAAAGGCTTTGACCTTCATTCCCGATTCTATTGATAGTGAAATTAGCGGTAACGTTACGTTGGACACCATTTTGTCTTTGGCCCAATTGGGACCAACGTTTATTTCCATTGGAGCCATTACCCATTCTGCTCCTGTGGCAGACTTTTCCATGCGTTTGCAGCCAAGGTAGAACCTGTGAATATCCAAAAGCAAATTGTTTCTCTCAAGGCCAAGCTTGGCCCATCATTATGTATTTTGGCCCATCATTACCAAGCTGATGATGTGGTCATCCACGCCGATATTGTTGGTGATTCCCTGGAATTGGCTCGGCAGATACCTGAACTTGCAGCTGAGCATATTGTTTTTTGTGGTGTGCACTTTATGGCCGAAACAGCAGCCATTTTAGCTGGAGCCAATCAACATGTGTACGCACCAGACGCCAGTGCAGGTTGTGTTATGGCCAATATGGCCCCAGCCCCACTTTTGGAAACAATTTTGAACCGTCTTCAATCAGGTGGGAAGCAGGTTATACCTTTGACCTATGTAAATTCTTCTGCTGCGGTGAAGGCAGTGTGTGGTCGCTTTGGTGGAAGTGTATGCACTTCAGCCAATGCAGCAGTTATGCTGCGCTGGACCCTGGATCAGGGCGATGCAGTGCTGTTTTTGCCTGATGCCAATTTGGGACAAAATACCGCTACTGCTGTGGGTCTTGGTGCCTCTGCGATAAAGATTTTAAATATTCGAGGTGGCGGACAGTATGTACAGGCTCTTGAGCCTGACCATCGTTTGTTGCTTTGGCCAGGTGTTTGTGCAGTACATGCCAAGATTCATGCTGAACATATACAAAAGATTCGCAACAGGCACCCCCAAGGAACAATCTTGGTACATCCTGAATGTGATCCACAGGTTGTTGCTTTGGCCGATGGTGCTGGTTCTACTTCCTATCTCATCAACAAAGTGCAACAGGCAGCCACAGGCAGGACCATGCATATCGGTACAGAAGCCAATCTTGTGCACCGTTTACAAAGGCAGCATCCAGACAAGACCATTTGTTCCTTACATCCTATTTGGTGTTCCAACATGGCCAAAACCACTGCAGAAAAACTTTTGGATACCCTGACACATCTTCAGATACAATCTGTGGTCAGGGTAGGTGAAAGTATTGCTGCTTCAGCTCGGTTGGCTTTGGAACGAATGCTTGCTGTTTGTTCATAGGATTCTTGCTATGAGTCAAAATCGCCTTAAAACAGAAGTCTTGGTGATCGGATCAGGTATTGCTGGCTGCACAGCTGCCCTATGTCTGGCAGATAAGGGCCATGAGGTCACCTTGCTGAGCTCGGGTTTTTCTTTAGATAGCGGCAATACAGTTTTGGCCCAGGGGGGCATTGTCTATGCTGGACAGCAAGATAGCCCTGATCTTTTAGCTCGGGATATTTTTCAGGCAGGTGCTCAATATAACTACAACCCTGCGGTACAGTTTCTCTGCACCAAGGGGCCAAGGGCTGTGGAAGAAATTCTTATTGATAGAGTGGGAGTCAACTTTGATCGCCTGGATGATGGCAATTTGTTTTTAACCAAAGAGGGAGGGCATACAGTTCAGCGTATTTTAGCCTGCGCAGATTATACCGGCCAAGCCATTCACAATAAAATGACTCAAGCAGTTCAACGTCATGCTAATATCCGCATTTTATGCCAGCGCACAGCCATTGATCTTTTAGCCACTAGGCATCAGCCGACCAGTTTGGAGTATCGCTATCAGCTGAGTAATCAATGTATTGGTGCTTATGTGTTTAATGCCCAGACTGGAGAACCTGACACTATTTTAGCAGATTTTACTATTTTGTGTACCGGTGGTTTGGGGCAAGTGTTTTTGCATACCACCAACTCTTCAACATCCATTGGTTCCGGTTTGGCTATGGCCTATAGAGCTGGAGCTACACTGATGAACCTGGAATATATCCAATTTCATCCCACAGCTCTTTTTCATCGTGCGGATCGCAAGTTTCTTATTTCCGAAGCAGTACGCGGCGAGGGGGCCCGACTTTTTAATACCAAGGGCGAGCGATTTATGTCCAGGTATGATGAGCGTATGGAATTGGCACCACGCGATGTTGTCACCCGTGCTATTGTGGACGAACTGCACCAAACCGGCGAGGACCATGTTTTTTTGGATGCTGCAAGCTATATGGACCAGGATTTACTAAAGCGTTTTCCCACCATTTATGCCAAATGTAAGGAAGTGGGAGTAGATATGACCACAGAACCTATTCCTGTGGTGCCTGCGGCACATTATTCTTGTGGTGGAATCTTGGTTGATTTGTGCGGCCGCAGCACTTTGGACGGGTTGTATGCAGTAGGAGAAGTAAGTTGCACTGGTGTGCATGGGGCTAATCGCTTGGCTTCTACATCTCTTTTGGAAGGGCTGCTATGGGGAAAAAGTGCAGCTGAGGATATTCATGCTCGTTCTGGTCGCAATTCTGTTTTGCCCAAGGGGTTACAAGACTGTGTTCCGGACTGGATTACTGCCGAGAAAAACCACAAGGAAGATCCAGCTCTTATTCATCAGGATTGGGCGACTATTCGCAGTACCATGTGGAATTATGTAGGGATTGAGCGCACGACCTCGCGCCTGGAGCGAGCCTTTGAAGATTTGCGGGATTTAAATAAGCGGCTGCACTCTTTCTACAAGTCTATTCGCATTAGCAAAGAGTCCATAGATCTTTTTCATGGTTGTCATACTGCATATGCTGTTACGACAGCAGCCCTTCGCAATAAAAAGAGTCTTGGATGTCATTATCGAACCAGGGAACTCAATGCAGATTAAGTTTTTTACCTTCCTTGTACTATAACGAAGGCAAGAGAGCTTTTTTTCGGATGGTACGAAAAGTCTTGAGGCCATGTTTTTCACCCATGGCCAGCATGGAAGCCAGTGGAGTAGAGTGGATCCAGGCTACAAGTAAGCCAAGACAAACCAGACTTCGTTGTAGATAGACATCCATTTTTGCGCAGCGTACTGCATCAAGGTAGTCTCCACATACTTTGACTGTAAATCCTTCTTCTTCCAAAATTTGTGCAAGAATGTGACGCCTGATCAGATTTTCTGGCAGATGCCCAGAGCCTTTGAAACGAAAGTGGACATACTTTGACTGGTCATCATCACAACAGCATTCTACAGTATAGAGATTGCTCCCTAAGCGCAAAGTGCAATGGGCAAAAAATTGGTCCACAATTGCATAGCTACTGTAATGCGGCGGTGAAGTCTCTTCTTCATTTTTGAGTCCGGGCCAAAGTACAGTGGGGTTTACCAGACCCTGTAAAAAGGACCAAGCTGGAACAGAACGTATGTCATCAAGGGAGATTGTGGTTTTTTCAGCAGCAGAAGGAAAGAGTCCACCCCCCAGGTTAAAACTATTGATAATGACTGGAACTTCCAGACGTATTTGCTTTATTCCAGCCAGTCCCCGGGAGGGCTGCCCTGCAAAAGCAAAAATGCCAGCCAACCCTTGTTCCAGACATAAACACACCAGGTCATGCAAGGAGCGGCAATGTTCGGGCCGAAGAGGTTCGCCTTCAGCTTGAAACACATGCAGGTCAGTGACCAAGGGCAAGACTTGAGCTAATCTTTGATGCAGTTTTTTGGGGTCAATATCGGCTTTCATATTTTGGGGCACAAAACAGTCTGGCTTGGGAGCATTACTAGGTACAACATATACCAATACTCCTTCTTCTTCATCCGTTAGGGCCTGGGAAAGACGATGGCCCAGAGCATAAGGAGTGTATTTTCCTGCAACAGCATTTTTCCAGGTAATAAAAATGTCAGCTGGCATTATTTGGTGTTGTACTGCTACAGGTTGCCAATGTTTGGAGTTGCCTACAAAGGTCCACACATCTATTTTCTCACCATGGCCAGCCAGGTCAAAGGCAGTTACTTCCAGATCATTGACAATACTTTGGGGTAGGGAACCAGCCGTGATGAGCTCCTGGGATTGTTGCTGGCATTTGCGCAGGGACGGCAAACTGGTAATATCAAGAGTTTGCAATATGGCGTTGAGAGAGTGACGCAAGTCATTGGCCTCAACAAAGTATTGGAAAAGAGCTGGGGTAGTGATGAAGCCCTGAAGTTTTTTGGATGTGCACAGGCAATGGGGGAGCTTTTGAAGACTTGGGGGGCGATTTTCCTGAGATGCCAAGGAGTATAAAAAAGGTGGAGTACCTTCCAAGACCAGTCGATCTGTTGCCAGGTTGGTATAAAAACTGATTTTGGACAGCCATTCCTGGGCATCCATGAATTCCACAGGGTGGATAGCCTGGAGCTGATCGACCAAAATGCGAATTGCCGCGATAAGCTCGCTGGTTAAGAAATTGACTCTGGACCAGTCCACAACCATTTGTTCCAGAACCAGGGCTTCAATATTGGCCAGAAGGTGAAAGCATTGTCCAGATATGCCATGGATACTTTTAAGAGCGTTGTATTTGGATCTGGGTATACTGCCTGGAGCAAAGGATACAAAGAGCCAATGAGAAAAAAGCTCGAATTCTCGAATCATTTTCTTTGACTGCCTGTGATAGTGTTTTTTATAAATTCATTGTTGTAGTAGGTTAGACTTGATCTGACCGAGGTCTTTGTTTTGATGGACCATCTTTTCCCATCGTATAGCAGCAGGGCCACATGAAATCCAGTAAAAATATGAGGTTAGGCTCATGGCAATTTGACTTTAGCCATACAAGGGAAAGGAAATTTGAGAGTGCCTTGTTGGTCCTGACCACAAATAAAAATTTTATTACATAGAGTAATAATTGATTTTTTTTGTTTTTATCCTCATAGTCAATGCTTAAGGTTGCTGATGGGCTATTGGATAGGGACCGTGCCCGTATTTTAAGGGATAGGCCTTGTGTTAGGTAGAGTAGTTTTGTTTGTTTTTGACGCAATATGCTGTTTATTTTTAATACAACATGACAATCACTGTGTGGAGTGCTCATGAGTTTTTTACAACGTGTTCGAAATTTGTTTCAACTGACGCCAGCAGTGGTCATTGATGATGGGCAACAAGATCTCTTTAGGGCCCGCTACCAGTCTTTCCGACGGCTCCTTTCAGCCAATAATGCAGCCCTGGATATTATGACCGAGCTTGAGGAAGCATCCAGAGGGCATCGTCATTTTGGAATGCATTTTGTCAGAGCCCGGGTGACAGCAATAATTGCCAAAGTGTTTACCATGGTTGATAATATGCAGGCTTTGGCCCCGGGTAAATACGATGCCTTGTCTGTGGCCATGCGCTCCATTCAGGAGCAAATTCAATATGAATTGGAATATAAAAAAGACAGTTTCCGGACAGAATATATTTTAGATCTGGAAGATATCACTGCATTGGACATTGATGATGTGGGCGGAAAAATGGCCAATTTGGGGGAATTGCGCAATGTCTTGCATGTCCCGGTGCCCTCGGGCTTTGCCATAACCTCCCATGCATATATGACTTTTATGCGCCAAAGTGGATTGTGGGAGGAAATTAATTGTCTGGTTTTGGGCCATTCCATGGCCAGTTATTTTGTGGCCAAGCCCACTGCAGAGGCTGATCTTGAAGATGACGAATACACAGATCAGCGTATTGCACTTTTGGAGTTATGCTCCAAAATACGCGGTATGATATTAAATGCATCTGTGCCAGCGGAATTGGAAGAATCTATTTTGTCTGGCTATGATCGTTTATGTGCGACAGAAGGACAGGCTGTGCATGTAGCCATGCGTTCCAGTGCACTCGGTGAGGATAGCGAGGGAGCATCCTTTGCCGGACAGCATCGCTCCCTTTTGAACATAGATCGAGACAGTCTGGTGGATGCCTACAAGGAAGTTATTGCCAGTAAATATTCTCCCCATGCCATGATGTATCGCTATATGCTTGGTATTCGTGATGATGATGTGATTATGTGTGCTGGCTGTGTGTCTATGGTTTCTTCCCGTAGCGGTGGAGTCACCTATACAGCCAATCCCTTAAATGCCTCGGATCAGCGGATTCAGATTTCTTCCGTTTGGGGAGTCGCCCAGGGTGTGGTGGATGGAACAGCGACCAACGACCATTTTGTTCTTGAAAGAGAACCCGTTTTATCCATTGTCAGTCGTCATGTGCCGCGAAAAGAGTCAGCTCTTGCCTGCTCGGATACAGAAGGAGTGTGTCGGGTTTCTGTGGACCCCTTGCTTTGCGAACAGCCGACGTTAAGTGATTTGCAAATTTTGGAGTTGGCTGAAATCAGTGCACGTATTGAAGCGCACTATGGTATCCCTCAAGATATTGAGTGGGTGTACACCCCAGCCGGTAAATTGATTCTTCTGCAGGCACGTCCCTTAGAACTCCTGGAAGCACAGGCAGAACCCAGGCTTTTGGCCGGACTGTCTCCATTGCTGCACGACGGTCAGACAGCGAGTGTGGGAGCAGCCCATGGGACCGTACACATTGTCAGAAAAGATGTGGATCTTTTGGTACTTCCTGAGAATGCAATTTTGGTTAGTGTTGAGGCGGCTCCAAAATGGGCGGCTGTACTTAACCGTTGCCAAGGGGTCATTACAGAACAAGGGAGCATTGCCGGGCATTTGGCCAATGTTGCCCGGGAATTTCGGGTGCCAGCCCTGTTTGGTGTCTCCGGGGCAACCACAACTTTGGTTTCAGGTCAGCAGATTACTCTGGATGCGGATAACAGGGCTGTGTACCAGGGCATGCAGACAGAGCTCTTGCAACGCCAGCCCGAACGACCGAACATGATGGAAGGGAGTCCGGTTTTTCAAACCCTGCTGCGGGTTAACCAATTGATTACCCCTTTAAACTTGACGAATCCTGATACACTGGAATTTAGACCATCCAATTGTCAGAGCTTGCATGACATAACTCGTTTTTGTCATGAGAAATCTGTGCACGAGATGTTTAACTTTGGTCGCGATCATGATTTTTCACCCAGGTCCAGCAAACAACTCAAGACCATTGTGCCCATGCAATGGTGGATTATTAACCTCGAGGATGGGTTTACCAAAGATATTACTGGAAAAATGGTGCCCCTGGATAATATTGCCTCTGTGCCCATGCTGGCTATTTGGCGAGGCATTGTGGCCTATCCTTGGGAAGGCCCTCCCGGTCTTGATGGCAAAGGATTCATGTCCATCTTGTTCCAGTCAGCAACCAATGCCAATTTGGAGCCGGCCATGGCTTCAACGTATACGGATAAAAACTACTTCATGATTTCCAAGCATTTTTGTAATCTTCAGTCCCGCTTTGGCTATCATTTTACTTCTGTGGAAGCTATGGCCGGGCCGCGAACCAGGGAAAATTATATCCGTTTTCAGTTTAAAGGTGGTGCTGCTGGTTTACAACGACGTATTCGTCGGGCTCAATTTGTTGGTGAAATTCTTGATGAATTTAATTTTCATACCAAGGTACGCGAGGATGCTCTTTTTGCTCGCGTGGATGGGGTAGATCAAAATTTTGTGGAGTCGCGCCTGGAGATTCTTGGGCATCTGCTTATTCATACGCGACAATTGGATATGATCATGTCCAGAGAAGACGTGGTTCAGCATTACAAAGAGCGTATTCTTGGACAATTGCGGACCATGATGCGTGCCTGGGAAGGAAAGCTTTGATGAGTTAGCCGCATGTCGGCTATTCATTGCGTAAAAAAGGTGCTGTTTTTTGTCCCAAAGTCCGCCAAGTTCCCAATAGGCCGACAATAAGAGCCAGGATAATGCCACTAACAACGGTCAAAATAGCTATCTTGAAATCCGGATTAAACTGCATTTTTAATAATCTGGTCACTACTCCCCAGGCAGCGATAGTTCCAAGGACCAGGCTTCCAAGACTGGTGGCCAGGCCAGCCAGGGAAAATTCAGCTATGAGGGTGACCATAATATCCCCTCGAGTTGCTCCACATACTTTGTAAATCACACTGTCATAAATTCTGCGGCGTTGATCGGCTGCAAAGGCACCAGCCAAGACTAACAGTCCGACTATAAGGGCCATAGCGGCAGTAATCTGAAAAGTCAGGGCTGCACGCCCCATGATCAGGGCTGCATTTTCCAGGACATCGCGCACTGTAATAATGGCAATGTCTGGAAAATGAGTGTTGATGGTGGCAAAAAGTGTTTGGTCCAAATTTTGGCCATAGACCGAGCCAAGCCAGGTTTGGGGGGCATTGTCCAGCACTCCAGGTGAAAGAATAATGGCAAATTGCATGGCCAAAGTTTGCCAATTCACCTCACGAATACTGGCAATAGTTGCCGTAAGGTTACGCCCTAAAATATTAAGCGTCAGGGTATCTCCGATATCGACACCAAATCCTCTTGCCAAATCGGAAGTTATGGAAATAAGAGGCGCCCCAGCATAGGTTTCATCCCACCATGTACCCCGCACCAAAGTACTTCCAGGGGGAAAATCCTTTGCATAGGAAAAACCTCGATCACCACGCACTGCCCATTCTACATCTTCAGCCACCACTACTTTTTCTACTGGTGTATCTTTGATGTGCACAATACGCCCTCGAACCATGGGACGCAGGTCGAGGCGGGACACCCCAGGGGTAGCAGTAACCATGGTCTGAAAATTTTCCACGATATCAGGGCGAATATCCATGAGAAACAAGGCTGGAGCTTCCTGAGCCAATTCTGTGCGCAGCGTTTGTGACAGGTTAGCGTTAACCATAATGATGGCAACCAAGGCGGTAAGACCAAAACCCAGGGCAAAGACCAAGCTGACACCAGGGGAGGCGGGACGTCGAATATTGGCCATGCCAATACGCAGACTGGGTAGAGGCAGGCGTGGCGCATGGCCAGCCAACCAGCGAATTCCCCTGGTCATGGCGGTAAACACAAGCCAGGCTCCTATAATTCCGCAGAAAAACCAAAGAGACAGGAGGGCATGGCCAGAAAACCAAAAAACCATGACCAGAAGCAGGATAAAGATGAGAGTGGTAGGAAAAATGGCAGCTTTGGGGAGACGATCCATGCTTTGATCAATATATCCTCTGAAAATTCCTGACGGTGGAGTGGAGATGGCTCGAAAAAGTGGGGGCAAGGCAAAGGCCAGGGTCGTCAGTACTCCAAAAAGAAATGCCTGCATCAGGGGCTTGGCATAGAGTCCGGCCTGAAGCTCAATGGATAGAGTCTGAACAAAAAAACGGCTGGTGATCACAGGTACCGCAGCTCCACAAAGCATACCAGCGCATGTGCCGACCAGACCCAGGATAAGAATTTGCAAAAGATATGAAGCAAACAAGACTCGAATAGATGCCCCAAGACATTTCATGGTGGCCATATGTTTCAGGCGGCCACCCAAATATCCTCGCACGCCTCCGGCAATCCCAAGTCCGCCAACGAGTAATGCCCCCAGGCTGACCAGGGTCAGGTCAATGTTCATGCGCTCAAGCATGGTCCGGATACCAGGAGCGGCATGGTGGTAATCTCGGATGCGCCAGCCAGATTCTGGGAATTGGTCGCGGATATTCTGGGCAATATCTTGGGCATCTTCATGGGTAAGTTGCAAAAGATAATTGGTGCGAAACAGGCTTCCTGTTTGGTCCAGTCCTGTTTGTTGAAAGGCATCAGTTGTAACCATGACTTTGGGACCCAGGGTGAAAAATTCCATGCTTTTGTCTGGTTCTTTGGTCAGTACTCCTTGGAGGCGAAAGGACTGGTTACCAATAACAATGGTGTCGCCAATTTCGCAGTTTAATCTATGGAAGAATTCTGCATCGGCCAGTGCTCCAGGCAGACTGTGCTCTGTGAACAATAGCTGCTGCAAATTTTTACCACTGTCTGTTTGCACATGCCCATACAAGGGATAGTGCTGGTCAACTCCTTTCAGTTCGATCAGAATGGCTTGGGGATTTTCTTCATGGGTCTTGGCTGTTCTGGCCATGGTGCGAGTGGAGAGAGTCCGGCTCACGGTACCCAAGGAAGTGAGAAAGGCATGTTCTTCAGTGCTAAGATCTCGTGAAGTTACAGCCACACTTATATCGCCACCTAAAATAGCCTTGGCATCCTGGTTGAGTCCTTGTTCCAGGGCTTGAGCAAGAGATCCCACAGCACTTATGGCCAGCACACCTAAAAATAAACAACCAAGAAAGACCCCAAACCCATGGAGTCCAGTGCGTAACTCTCTTTGGCAAAGGCGCAAGGCCATGTACAAGTCTTGAAGCATTATTCCTCCAGATGCCCAGCCATCATGGTCACTGTCCGCTGACAACGACGAGCCAAACCTTGGTCATGGGTGACCATGACTAACGTGATGTTGTTTTGTCTTTGCAGATCAAAGAGAAGGTCCATGACTCTAAGCCCGGTGTTTTGGTCGAGGTTGCCTGTGGGTTCGTCAGCTAAAATAATGGATGGCTGAGGGGCAAAGGCCCTGGCCAAGGCTACTCGTTGTTGTTCTCCACCAGACATTTGGCCAGGATAATGCTTGCTTCGTGCTTCCAGGCCCACTTGTTTCAGGGCCTGCATAGCTTTGTGTTGGGCTTGGGGGTGATGGGCAAATTCCAAAGGCAGTGCTGCGTTTTCCAGGGCAGTCATAGTGGGGATAAGGTGAAAGGCCTGAAAGACAATACCCAAATGGTTGCGGCGAAAACGGGACAAGCCATCTTCTCCCAAAAGAGAAAGGTTCTGCCCTGCCATGTGAATATGACCGCTGGTGGGTTGTTCCAATCCGGCCATGAGCATCAGCAGGGTTGTTTTACCTGATCCTGATGGACCGACTATGGCCAGGGTTTCCCCTTGCCCCAGACGTAAATTTACACCTTGCAAAACATTGACCGCTCCTGCCCCGGCAGTTAGCGTCAAGTGAACATTTTCCAGAACTATAGAAGGAGAAGACATGTCATATTTTCCGTTGTTTTTCATGGTGTTAACCGGTTTTTTGTGCTTGCCGGTATCCCCAGCTTGTGCCCAGTCTCCTGTGCATATTTTGGCCTTTGGTGATAGTCTGACAGCTGGCTATGGTTTAGTAGCATCACAGTCCTTTGCCGCGCAATTGGAAACAACATTACAGGATCAAGGCTATGCAGTGCGGGTGACCAATGCTGGTGTTTCCGGTGATACCACCAGCGATGGCCTGTCGCGTATCGATTGGTCCCTGGAGGACAAGCCTGACCTGGTTATCCTCGAACTTGGAGCCAATGATGGGTTACGTGGACTGAAACCCGAACCCATGCGTAAAAATCTTGAAGCCATGATTGTCAAGTTTCACGAAGTCGGAGCCAAAGTTATTTTGGCAGGTATGCAAGCACCTTCCAATTGGGGGCCATTATACCAACGCGGTTTTGGGCGTGTTTTTCCTGAATTAGCCAAGAAGTACAAGCTTTCTTTGTATCCCTTTTTTTTGGAAGGGGTGATCTCCGACCCAGCCTTACTTTTGGATGATGGCTTGCATCCCAACGCCAAGGGAGTAGCCAAGATTGTCAAGGGCATTTTGCCTGTGGTTGAAAAGGAACTCAAGGCTTGGCCAGAGTCCAAAAGCAATTAGAGGTCAGGGGTGTAAACCTTCCCAAGGGAGTACCATCCAAGAGTAGAGTTTTTCATGAGGAACTAAACAGGCGGAAGTCCTTTGGCGCTTCTGCTAAAATTTGTTTATGAATAACAGGTTAGGATACGACGCTGCAAAAAACGGTGGACGCTATGACAAAGTCTATGCAGTAATAATTTTAGATGCCAAAAGTGAAACATTGTTACCTCTCATACGAGAAAAATCGGTGCCATCATAACCTGAAGCTATGACGAAACCCAATCAAAGGAGTGCTGCGGAATGAAAAAAACAATGATATTCGTGTCCTTGACAATACTTGCGTTTTCGGTGGCATTTGCGGATGACGCCAAGCCTAACTTGGGGCTGCAAAATGAAAAGGACTCCAGTGATGCTGCTTTATATATCGAGATACCGGACAAGGATTTCCCTGTCCCGGTGCTCAATGGGGTACCGGTACCCTATGACTACGTTGCGCTTCCTGAAGAAGGATATGAGGTAACTAGCTATGTCTATACGGTTCTGGACTCCAGTTTTATGCAATCCTATCAAGAGCAGCTCAGGAAGGCGGGTTTTATTGACCAGGGAAAAGTCATGAGTGTTGAATCGTTTTGGCGTTATGACCGAAAAAGCGACGGGCTTACACTTTTAGTTGAAATGGGGCACGAAGAATCAAAATTTTATATAAGCATGTATGTCAATGATCTCTTGAACTGATTGTGTCCTGAGCTATTTTGAGGTCACAAGCGCATAGCTTGAGCGCGAAAGCCTTTACAAAAGTCTCACCCCCGGCGCAAAGCCACGCTTTGACACCATCATGAAGATTACCAAAGCACTTGGGGTTTCCCTGACGGCAAAAGCCGAGGTCGTTCACCATCAAGGGAGATGAGGTGAGTAAGAAAGACGTCATGCAGTAAGCCGATCTATTTCAGTAGGACGAGAGGCAAAGGGTTCTGTTCCCCGAAAAGTTCCACTTTGAAGGCGACGTGAATATGCTCATTGCTGCCCAAGCTATTGCGCAAGGCTTTACCCTTGTTACCCATGATCTGAATTTAACCGGGTTCCCGGTTTGAAATGTGAAACGTGGGGCGATTGAATATGGGTATGTAGTTTTATGTCAGCAGGTTAAAAAGCAGTAAAAACTGACCTGGTAAAAAAGACTAAATTTTCGATAAGCTCAACGAAATTTCGATAAAAAGAGCGAATATTTGCTGTCAGGGGTGCCCATGCGCTATCTCTATAACTCGCAGACAGATCCGGCTTTTAATTTAGCTGCGGAAGAATGGCTGCTCCGACATGGAAATGAAGATATTTTTATGCTCTGGCGTAATGAGCCATCCATTATTGTTGGGCGTAATCAAAATACTCTGGCTGAGATCAATGAAGAATATGTCCGTGAACACAGCCTGCCGGTGATTCGGCGTTTAACTGGTGGCGGAGCCGTATTCCATGATTTGGGCAATGTGAATTTTACCTTTATCCAGCATGGATATGAAAAAAAAGCATTGGATTTTCATCGTTTTACCCAGCCCATTGTGGAGGTCTTACGGTCCTTGGGTGTAAATTGTGATTTTGAGGGCAGAAATGACCTGGTTATTAACGGACAAAAAATTTCCGGGAATGCCCAGCGTCTGGAAAAAGACCGGGTCTTGCATCACGGTACCTTGCTTTTCTCATCCCAGATCGCTGATTTAAGTGGTGCTTTGCGAGTTCACCCAGCCAAATATATCGACAAGGCGGTCAAGAGTGTTCGCAAACGTGTAACCAATATTTCCAGCCACTTGCCACAACCCATGGATGTCGAGACCTTTATTGAACGTGTCATGCACCAGATAGCACAAGGCCAGGCACAGACCCCATTGTATGCAGAGGAGATTTCTGAAATTCGCTCCCTGGTACACACACGCTATGGGACATGGCAGTGGAATTTTGGCACATCGCCGAAGTATAGCTTTTCCCATACGCTGCGCACTGCGGGGGGGGTGGTGGAAGCCCATGTGGATGTACGACAAGGGCACATTACAGCAGTTCGCCTCCATGGAGACTATTTTGGGATTCACCCCATTGCCGAGTTGGAAGCCCAATTGGTGGGATGCGCCCATGAACGGGGAGCTTTGGCAGCAGTACTGCAAGAACTGCCCTTGGACGAATTTATGCTTGGCGTGGATCTGCCCAGTTTGCTGGACTGTTTACACAAATTGTAGGATTTTTAGACCATACAACGGTTTTTTGCAGGAGGCTTTTATGCGTCATACTATTTCCTTTCTGTTGCAAAATAAACCAGGAGTACTGGCCCATGTGGCCACTATTTTTGAACGGTATGGAATCAATATTCGTTCTATTTCCTGTGGAGAAACGGAGCAAGAAGATATTTCTCGTATGATCATTTGCGTTGAGGTGGGCTTTGATGAAATCCAGGCAGTAACCAGGGAGCTTGAAGGACAGGATTTTGTATTGGGTCTTGAAGATTTGTCAGGCCAAGAGCTCATTGATCGCGAGCTGGTTATGATTAAAGTACATATTACTAAGGCTACAGTAAGTCAGATTTTGCAGATTTTTGAGGTTTTTCAAGCCAATGTTATTGATATGGGCAATGAGACCATTTCTGCTGAACTGGCGGCTCCAGCGAGTAAGGTAGCGGGTTTGATCCGAATTTTGGCTTCTCATGGGATTGTGTCCTTAAGTCGGACTGGGCTTATTGCTCTGACACGGGGGGATCTGTGACGCAAAAACAACTGACTTCTCTGGATGCTATGGTTGAACAAGTGCGCACCCGGCATAACCCTGTGAGTGTCGTTGTAGCTGCTTGTGCCGAGACCAATGCAGTTTTAGCAGCCTTGGAGGCAGCCCGACAGGGGTTGGCTACTCCATTATTTGTTGGTGATTTGGAGCGCATGGTCTCACTGCCAGAGTTGGCATCCATTGATTTTTCACCTTGGGAGTGTTTTCATGAGCCAGATCCCATGCAAGGGGTACAATTATCTTTAGAGTTGTTAGGCCAAGGTCGTGCCCAGTTTTTGATGAAAGGGGCAGTGAAGACAGATATGCTGCTGCGCGCTGTGCTGGGACGAAAAGACCGTGAGCAGGGTCTTTTAAGTCATGTTGGTCTTTTCCCCCATCCACGAGAAAAACGCCTACTTATGATTACCGATGCAGGAGTTAATATTGCCCCTACCTTAACGCGTAAAATTGATATTATTAATAATGCGGTAAAAGTGGCTGTTAAACTGGGCATATCAGCACCCAAGGTGGCTCTTCTTTCAGCCACAGAAAAGGTTTCTTATAACGCCATGTCTTCAAGCAAAGATGCGGATATGTTAGCCAAGTTGGCTCGGATGGATCTTTTTGGTCCGGCTCTTGTTGGGGGGCCTTTTGCTTTGGATCTGGCTGTATCTGTGGAGAAAGCCAGGGCCAAGGGGGTTGATCATCCTGTGGCTGGGTATGCGGATATACTTTGCGCCCCCAATATTGTGGTGGGCAATGTTTTGTATAAAGCGGTAACCAGTCTTATGGATTTACCCATTGCAGGCGTGGTTGTGGGAGCCAAATATCCATTGGTAGTGCCTTCGCGAGGGGATTCAGATCAGTCTAAATTTTATGCTTTGGCTTTGGCGGCTTATATTGCTCAGGTTTAAGTTTCAACTTGTCTCCTGTTTCCAAGGTATTCTTGACTGTTGGCTAAGAGATCTTATCATTTAAGCTGTAAATTGGGACAGCTGATTTGAAAGTCGCTGACTGGACAGCTGTAGATACTTATAAGGATAACAGGAGGTTGCTTATGAGCCTAATGCGATGGAATCCTTGGCGAGAAATGGAAGATTTTTTTGATCATTACAAAAAAACCAGTGGTTGGTTAGGCAGCGGACAAGAGAGTCTGGCTTCCTGCGACTGGACTCCGCGTGTGGACATTTCCGAGACAGATACGGAATTTTTGATCAAGGCGGATATTCCCGGAGTAGAAAAGGAGCAGGTTATAGTGTCGGTGGAAAAGGGGGTCTTGACTGTTCAGGGTGAACGCAAGACTGAAAAAGAAGAAAAAAATAAGAAGTTTCACCGTGTGGAACGATTTACGGGCACCTTTGTGCGCCGTTTCACCATTCCCGACAATGTTGACCCCGAGGCCATCAAGGCTGTTTTTAAAGATGGCATGCTCAATTTGCATTTGCCCAAGACCGAAGAGGTTGAGCGCAAGGCCATAGACATTCAGGTTGAATAACCCAAGGTCTATTTCACCATTACCCCATGCAGGACCAGCCTAAGCTGGTCCTTTTTTTGCTCTGCGCCAAGGTCAATGACAGGAACCGGCATGTCCAAGACCTAAGATTTATTACACTGGCCCTGCTTTGGTGGGGAGAGTAGTTTAGTGACTAGTGCAGGTTCAAAAAATTATGAGACATGGGCCAGGTCTCAAGAGGAAGCAGGATGTGCATAGTGAATAGTTTGAGGTTTAGTTCGGCAGACCGAGGGATGAGAGGGAAAAGATGCTCGCACTCATTTTTTAACTGTGCATTATTTGCATAGAAAAATGATGTTTTATGATTTTTATTCATTACTGCCTATAATAACTTTTTCATAGTTTTATGAAGACTACCCAATTACTCTGACTATATGCGCCTTGTATTCGCATAAGAATTCAAAAATTCTACTATTTTTGATATAAAATGTATTTATACGTAGTTTTTTTATTGGCAATGAGAATTCCTCTCAGTAGCTGTGGTATGGCTTGATTATATCTGCATAAATTATATTTTAGTCTTAAAAAAATTAAAATCACTGTATTTTTGTAACAAAAATTCGTTAATAAAGACCTGGATATAATAAATGTGAATATTTGTCAGTAACAGCTTGTTTTTTTCAAAGAAATACGCGTGCATTTTTTCTTTTTACTCCTTGATAAATAGTGTGAATCGAGATTTTCAATGCAAACTGCGTTGACATATAAAAAAATCTCGTGCTAATAGCCTTATTCGGAAACAAAGGTCGTACGTTATTACCTTTTGAAGGAGGGGTTATGAGTTTAAGCAGACGTGAGTTCGTCAAACTGTGCTCAGCAGGTGTAGCCGGGTTGGGAATTTCCCAGATTTATCATCCCGGTATCCTGCATGCCATGACCGAAGGCGCTAAAAAGGCACCGGTTATCTGGATCCAGGGCCAGGGGTGTACAGGCTGTTCTGTGTCCTTGCTCAATGCTGTTCATCCCAGAATTAAAGAGGTTCTGCTGGATGTGATCAGCTTGGAGTTTCATCCCACGGTAATGCATAGTGAGGGTGAAACTGCACTTGCGCACATGTATGCAGTTGCTGAAAAATTTAAAGGAAACTTCTTTTTATTGGTTGAAGGGGCTATTCCTACGGCCAAAGATGGTCGTTACTGCATTGTTGGTGAAATGACCGATGCCAATGGCCAGCATAGAGAAATCACCATGGCCGAAATGATTCGAGACTTGGCTCCCAAGTCCTTGGCCACAGTGACAGCTGGTACCTGTTCAGCCTATGGCGGCATTCCTGCTGCCAAGGGCAATGTGACAGGATCAAAAAGCGTGCGAGACTTTTTTGCCGATGAAAAGATAGACAAATTGCTGGTCAATGTTCCTGGTTGTCCGCCTCATCCAGACTGGATGGTTGGTACCTTGGTTGCCGCCTGGAGTCATGTGCTTAATCCTAAAGAGCATCCACTGCCAGAACTTGATGATGAAGGTCGCCCAATGCTCTTTTTTGGCGAAAACATTCATGAAAATTGTCCATACTTGGATGATTATGACAACTCTAATTTTGCAGAAATCTTTACCAAGCCTGGTTGCAGAGCTGAACTGGGCTGTAAGGGTCCATCTACTTATGCCGACTGTTACGAGCGTCGTTGGAACAATGGCATCAACTGGTGTGTTGAAAATGCCGTTTGTATCGGCTGTGTGGAACCGGACTTCCCAGATGGAAAGTCTCCTTTCTATGTAGCGGAATAATTAAGGAGGATTAACGTGGCACAAACAGCTGCTCCCGCCAGTGACGGGAAAATAAAAATTGCCATCGATCCGGTAACCAGGGTCGAAGGTCACCTCAAAATAGAAGTTGAGGTCAAAGACGGCAAGGTGGTAGATGCCAAATGCTCTGGAGGTATGTTCCGAGGATTTGAGCAGATTCTTATTGGTCGTGATCCCAGAGACTCTTCTCAGATTACCCAGCGTATTTGTGGCGTTTGCCCAACTTCTCATTGTACTGCCTCAGTCATGGCCCAGGATGAAGCCTTTGGTGTTAAAGTTCCCACCAATGGTCGCATCACCCGTAACCTGATTTTTGGCGCCAACTATTTACAGTCTCACATTCTGCATTTTTATCATTTGGCAGCTCTTGACTATGTCAAGGGACCAGACGTGGCTCCTTTTGTCCCGCGCTATGCCAATACCGATCTTTTAACTGATCGCATTAAAGATGCAGCCAAGGCCGAAGCTACCAATACCTATGGTTTGAACCAGTACCTCAAGGCGTTGGAAGTTCGTCGTATTTGTCATGAAATGGTCGCCATGTTTGGTGGACGCATGCCTCACGTTCAAGGTATGGTCGGCGGTGGCGCAACTGAGATCCCCAGTGCTGAAAGATTGGCAGAATATGCAGCTCGATTTAAAGAGGTGCAGGCCTTTATTCTCGAAGAATATCTGCCTTTGATCTATACCTTGGGTTCTGTATATCTGGATCTTTTTGAAGTTGGCGTTGGTTGGAAGAATGCCATATGTTTTGGTGCCTTCCCCCTGGATGACGACAACAAAAACTTCCTCATGAAGCCAGGCGTGTATATTGATGGCAAGGACGAGCCTTTTGATCCACAATTGATCAAAGAGTATGTCAAGTACTCCTTTTTTGACTACTCCGGTGAAGGTGGTCTTCATTACAGTGTTGGTGAAACCAATCCCAATCCTGACAAAGAAGGTGCTTATAGTTTTATTAAGGCTCCTCGTTACAAAGATCGTCCTTGCGAGGGTGGTCCTTTGGCACGTCAATGGGTAGGTAACCCCGAACTCAGCCCTGTTGGCCAAAAGCTCCTCAAGGAACTATATGGCATTGAAGGGAAAAACTTCCGCGATCTGGGTGATAAGGCTTTTTCCATTATGGGTCGCCATGTCGCTCGTGCTGAAGAAGCTTGGCGTGTGTCTGTAGCCATTGAACAATGGCTCAAGGAGTGCAAACCTGGAGCAGAGACCTATGTTCTGCCAGAAATTCCAGAGACCGGAGAAGGGACAGGTTTTACCGAAGCTCCTCGCGGTGCTCTATTGCACTATTTGAAGATTAAAGACAAAAAGATTGCCAATTATCAGATCGTTTCTGCTACTCTGTGGAACACCAACCCCCGTGACGATATGGGACAGCGTGGACCAGTAGAAGAAGCATTGATTGGTGTGCCTGTTCCGGACATCAAAAGTCCAGTCAACCTGGGGCGGGTTGTCCGCTCCTTTGACCCGTGACTGGGTTGTGCTGTGCACGTGCTGCACGCTGAAACCGGTGAAGAACACGTTATCAATATTGACTAACCTATAGAAGAATTGCACATTAGGGCCGGGAAACCGGCCCTTTTTTTTGACTCATAGAGCTTTCTTTTCCATTGACGCGAAGTAAAAAGCAGAGGGAGATCTGCATGAAAAAGTTATTGGTACTTGGGGTGGGGAATGTGTTATTAACCGATGATGGCGTGGGGATTCATGCCATTCGTGCCTTAGAGCATGAAATTGAGTGGGACAGAGATCAGGTTGATTTTCTTGATGGGGGAACCTTTACCCAAGATATTTTCTATATTTTTCAGGAGTATAAACAGATATTGGTCCTGGATGCAGTGAAGGCGGGTAAAGAGCCAGGAACCATCTATTTTTTTACAGAAGAACATTTACGTGAAAATCAGGAACAACGTTTATCTCTCCATGATATTGATATGCTGGATTCTTTAAAAATGGCCGAGCTTTTAGGCAACAAACCCAAATTAGACGTTATTGGTATGGAGCCCTTAACTATTAGTGATTGGTCCATGGAATTGTCCACACCAGTTCAAAAAGCGTATCCCCAGTTTTTGGAAGTGGTCCGCAAAAAAATTCGAGAAATTATCTAAGGAAGCACTGATTAAATCGAAATAAGTCATTGCGACCGCGAGGAACCGAAGCGGGAAGCAATCCAGAATCATCGACTTATCACTGTTATAGATTAGCGAAGCGCCACGTCCTGCCGCACGTCGTTACGCTCCTCACAATGACAGAATTAATCAGCGTCACCCTAAATTTTATTACCGGCTCAGTACGCAACTATTTTTGTACCTGAAGTTACAAGATAAAAATCCCAGCAGCTCAGTTTTTCAAGGCTTATGTTGTGGTGTCCTTGAGAATTTTCCAAAGCTTACTCTACATGTTTTGCGAAAGAAAATTTTCAAGGGTTTTTTTATACGCATTGGCCTGCAAACGAGGGCCAAAGGTTGTCACCACCCGGGACGCGGCCAGACTGGCAAACGTTCCAGCTTCAACATAGGTCATATGGTGGGTGATGCCGTATAAAAATGCACCTGCAAACATGTCTCCAGCTCCGTTGGTATCCACAGGACTGACCGGGAAGGCATCAATTTCATGGAGACTATAGCCATCAAAAAGAAGAGCTCCTTCATCCCCAAGGGTAACTACAAAAGCTCCGGCCGTGCGTTGCAGCTTGTCTATGGCCTTGGCCAAGGTACGGCACTCACCCCACAACAGGGCTTCTTCCCGATTACAAAAGAGAAGATCAATCCCAACATTGGTAATTTCTTCCAGCCCCAATTTAAAATACTTGACCATTGAGGGGTCTGAAAAACTAAAAGCAATTTTTACCCCGGCCTGTCTGGCCGAAGCCATGGCCGCTATGACCGCTGGGCGTGCAGTGGGAGAAGTCACCAGATATCCCTCTGCATAGAAAAATTTTGATGCATGTAGGGCTGTGTGACAAATCTCTGCTGTGGACAAGGACTCAGAGATGCCTAAATACGTGTTCATGGTTCGCTCGGCATCTGGAGTAACCATGACCAGACATTTGCCGGTAATGCCTTCAGCTCTTGCCTCAGATAGATTGGTGTCAATGCCAGCATGAGTGAGCTCGTGGACGTAAAAATCTCCCATCTCATCGTTACTGACCAGACAGGAGTAAAAAGAGCGTCCACCAAAAAGAGCATTGGCCACAACAGTATTGGCTGCTGAGCCTCCACCAGAGCGAACACTTGGCTCCTTTCGTAAATATTCGAGCAGTTCAAATTGTCGCTCTTCATCAACCAAAGTCATGAGTCCCTTTTCCACACTCATGAGTCCCAAAAAATCATCACTGACCTTGAATTCCATATCGACCAGGGCATTGCCCATGCCGTACACATCATAACCTTGCATTTGAAAACCTTATTGGGTTGATATTATGGCAGTACTGGCCTGCTGGTATCCAGTCGTCTTTTTCTCCAGGCTTTGAGTACTGATTGGGCCAGACTGGCTAAAGGAATGGCAAAAAATACGCCCCAAAATCCCCAAATTCCGCCAAAAACAAGGATGGCAGTAATGGAGGCCACGGGATGCAAGTTGACTGCACCAGACAACAAAAGTGGAACTAAAATATTGGCATCCAAAAGCTGGACACCAATGTAAGCCAGCAAGGACCAACTAAATTCATTGCTAAATCCGAACTGAATATAAGCAATAATAGCAACAGGAACTGTCACAACTACAGCTCCGATGTAGGGGATAATGACGGACAGGCCGACTAAAAGACTTAAAAGCAGGGCATAGTCAAGGCCTGTAGCCAAAAAACAGATATAGGTCGCTGCCCAGACAATAAAGATTTCCCAAATGCGACCCCGGACATAGTTTCCAGCCTTGGACTTGAAGTCTTGCCATACCTGGTGGGCCAGGGTGTGGTCTGATGGGAGGAACGCATTAAACCACCCCACAATAATATCTTTATCCTTGAGAAAGAAAAAGACCATAATGGGCATGAGCACCAGATAAACAATAAAGGAAAATATAGGTCGTACCGAAGACAGGGAAAAGACGAGAATTTGTTGGCCATACAAAGAGAGCTGGTTGGTTATGGCATCCACAATATTTTGAATTTGGGTATCAGTGAGGCTGGGTACTTTTTGGGGCAAGTGATGTAATGCTTCTTGGGCTTGGGTGACAATCCAGGGGATATTATCGATAAGCTCTGCTAGCTGTGAAGAAATAACGGGAATGAGAGCCAGTAAAAGAACTGCCAGAAAAAGCATGAACAAGCCAAAGATTATGGAAACCGCCAAGAGTCGTGGAAAACGGTAGCGTACCAGGGGGCGAATGAGACCTTCCAGTAAAAACGCAATAACCACGCTGGCAAATACTGGGGCCAATAAATTGCCTACAGTAAGTACAACAGCGGTACCTATAGACAAGATAAGTAATAATATAATGAGCTGGGTGTCAGAAAAAACACTATGCACCCATTGGCGCAATATATTCATGAGACCTTCCTAAAATACAGGGATGCACAAGAATACTGGTCCTAAAGAGGGAGGTCAATAAAAGGAAAAGGCCGCCAGTGGGCGGCCTTGATAACACTCTTGCGAGACCCGATTTTTAGATTGCACCAATGGCCCGTTGATAGCTTTGGCGCAAGGAGTCAATGAGCTCTTTCACAGAGACAATGGCATCAATGCGGTAGACATTTTTGCCTGCAAAAGCAAATCCATGTTTGAGCAGTCCTTTTTTGGCATTTACCAAGGCGAGCCCAATACAATATGGGCTTTTGGTATAATCACAGGAGCTAATACAGTGAAAAGGACATGTAAAAGGTTTCTTGAGGCCTTTTTTTACGTCTTCAAGAAAAGAACTCATAACTGCCCGGCCAGGTAACCCTACAGGACTATTGATAATCTGAATGTCTTCTTCCTTGGCCTGGACAAAAGCTTCCTTAAACTTGGGATCAGCATCACATTCTGTTGTGGCCACAAATCTGGAACCCATTTGTACTCCAGAGGCACCCATATCCAGGAATTTTTTGATGTCCGTGCCATCGTACACCCCACCAGCAGCAATAACCGGAATAGCCTTGCCGGTCTTGTCTTCAAACTGGCGTACAGCTTCCACTACATCAGGTATGGTGACTTCCAAAGAAAAGTGTGGATCTTCAATTTGTTCGGGCTTGAAGCCAAGGTGCCCACCAGCTTTGGGGCCCTCCACCACAAAGGCATCGGGAAGATAGTCGAACTTGCTCAGCCATTTTTTACAAATTATGGTTGCAGCTCGAGCTGAGGAAACAATGGGTACTAATTTGGTTTTGGCACCATCTTTGAGATAGGAAGGCAGGTCCAGAGGCAGTCCTGCTCCAGCAAAAATGATGTCAGCTTTTTCTTTAATGGATGTTTTAACCAGGTCACTGAAGTTGGTCAGGGCAACCATAATATTAACACCCAAAATACCATTGGTTTTTTCTCGGGCAGTGCGTAACTCACGCTCTAGGGCCCGGATATTGGCCTCGCGGTAATTGGAGCCAATATCCGGCTCGCCCATGCCAATCATGGCCGCAGCAATAACTCCAATACCACCTTCTTTGGCCACAGCCGAGGCCAGACCAGAGAGGGAAATCCCAACTCCCATACCACCCTGGATAATGGGAATTTTAGCAATAAGGTCTCCAATTTTTAATTGAGGGAAGTCCATTTTGTCTTCCTCCTGTAGAATTTCGCTCTAAGCGATGTGTAAAAGAATTTAAGTGTTCACTTAAGTTCTTCTTTATGCAGTGCTGCTACCTAAAATCAGAAAGAGGGTCAATATCTTGTGGGATTGGCTTGGAGGCAAGGAAAGATATAAGGTTAAATAAAAATAGAGAAAAATAAACCGGTACATAATATCTTAAGTAAGCTCTCAAGCATGGCCTGGCTTATGCAGCCAGGGGCAGTAAAGCGCACAATTCTCCAGCAATAATGGCTGCCCCTAAAAAATCTCCATTTACTCCGCCATGAGTTTTACCGAGATAAAAAAAAGTAAAAACAGCGATACTCCCCAGGGTTAAAGCCCCCAGCACATGGGCTATGGGTAAAAAAATAATTGGAAGAAAAGTCGTAACAGCTGCCTTAAAAAGCATTTTTATATTGATGCCTGTCAATATTCCTTGGCCCAGGCCAGGTCGGGACAAGTTTCGACCAAGGTATGCCAAGACTAAGGAGCAAAATCTGCCCAAAGCACAGGACCAGGCCAGCACAAGCCATTTCTGGTTTTCAATGCCCAGGTGATACAAAGAAGCCAGGATGGCCAGGCCCACCACAAGGCCCAGAGTTCCAAAGGCGCCAATGCGACTGTCCTTGAGAATTTCCCAAAATCGTTTTCCTGTTGCTCCACTGCCCAAGGCGTCACACAAGTCAGCCCAGCCATCCCAATGCAGTCCCCTGGTGACAAAGATATTGGTGGCCACTATGAGCCAGGCCAAGACCCAGGAAGACAGGGGAAGGAGGGCCACAAGAACCAGGATCCCCCCAACAACCCAGCCCACCATGGGGTACATAGCCATAGATTGTTGGATTTCCTGAATGGACACCATGTGCGCCCGTCCAAGCCTGGTTAAAAAGGTGAGGGCAATATGAAAGTTTTTTACTATCTGCATAGGTTAATATCCCAAAGTTGCACTGAGGCATAAAGATTGGCCAGGGGTAAGACCGATAAACCGGGAGCAATGCTTTTGATACATGGCCAGTTCCATGACTTGTTGGCTTCCAGCTAAAAGACCAATTTCTTCTGGGCCAAGCTGGGCATAGTTGTGCACCAGGCGTATATTATGCCCTGTGGAAAGTTTCCAATAGATGGATGAAAGGTTTTGTATGGGCAGGTTCAGAAGACAATTTCCAAAACGATCCACATGCACTAGCCGGCAGGTTATGTGTTCGGGTGTGATGATAGCTGGTTCCAGGTTTTGACGAACAATGCTGGTGCCCATAATCAGGGTTCCCAGTGCATCAGGGGGTATGCCCAGTGCTAATTGTGCGGCAACAGGAGCGAGGAGATCGCGGCCATGAAAAGTATGGCTGCAATTGCTCGACGGTGCTGGAAGCTGCCACCAGGTCGTGAGCTTGGTGTGTAAAAAAGATAATAGCCCATTATCTGGAGCCAAAAAAAATTGCTTTTTATCCTGGGCCATGAGCATGGGGCGGGAAGTGCCTACGCCGGGATCCACAACCGTAAGGAAGATGCTGTTTTCAGGGAAATACCTACGGCTGTTCTGGAGCATAAACTGGGCTTGCTCAATGCAATGAGGCATAATTTCATGGGCAAGATCAATGAGTTGGACTTGTGGTGCATGACTGAGGAGGGCACCCTTCATTTGGCCAACATAGGGGTCAAGGTGACCAAAGTCTGTGAGCAGAACAATGACAGAAGGCATGAAGAGATTCTAGGGTTAAAAACCTGTCCATGTCCAGAACCAGGAAAGCGGTTGACAGTTCCCAGGGAGACTGTATAGAGATTGTCCTCTTCGGGGCGTAGCGCAGTTTGGTAGCGCATCGGTTTTGGGAACCGAGGGCCGCTGGTTCGAGTCCAGTCGCCCCGACCAGTAAAAAACAAGGGCCTAGATGTAAAAATCTAGGCCCTTTTGTTTTTTGCTTTTTATGGCCTCTACCTTGAAGGTGAGGTAATCCTCCTGACTTAAAACGTAGCCCTCCATTTTAAAAGTGGAAAGCAAGACGCCTGCCTAAGTTTCTTGGCTGGGGACATGCTGATTAAAATATCATTCCCGTGAAAGCAGGAGAATCAAAAACTACTCTCAAGGTCAAGCATCCTGTGCCGTTCATAAATCATTGGGGGGATTGAAGCATGGCTAAGTTTCGGTTTTTGGAAAGTAAAACACCCCCCGCTTGAAGGGCGAGGGGTGAAAGGTAATTTAATAAGCTAATTAAGCAAGTTAAAATTTAGCGTTCACGCCAAAATAACTCACCAGATCTTTTTGGATCACCGGCAGGATTAATCCTTATTTGTTTGAGAGTTCCGTCGGGCATCTGGATTATTGCTGTCAGTGTGCCATCTTTATTCTCTCTAAAAAGAGGTAAAGAGGCAGGTGGTCCATCGCCAAGCTGAATATAAGCAACATGACCTGGCAATATTGGGTCATAATATGGCGTGCCCGTCAGGTAATATAAAGCCCATAAGTTATTGCTGCCTCCAAAATCACAAAGTTCTAAGCTGGGGGTATAACTGGTAAATAAAACAGTATCGTAAAGTACTGCTGCCTGATTTAGAACTCGTTCGCGAGCTGGATTAAAATTTTGTTTCCAACCACTCTTGGCCTTAACCTCTTCCAAAAGCGTTGCCCAAGATATAGTGGCCGCACCTTTTTTTACTTCAACACAACTTGGGGAAAAATAACCATTAATACATGTACCATTACTAATAGTTATTTGAGAACTATCATACAAGTCATTCAAAGATATAGTTGCCCAGGTATGCTTTCCATTAGCATTAATAGGCTCTTTAATGCCTAAAAAACTACGCTTTTTTTGCTGATCAGCGTCAACTAAGTTATAAAATCTGCCTGTACCAAAATAGACCCATAACCTTTCAGCATCGTCTAAGGCAACGTTGGCTGCTACAGAAATAGGTTGGCCAATATCAATTAATGTTTTTGTTTCCCAACTCACGCCACTGACAGTAGGCATGGCATTTTCAGTAACCAGACGATACATTTTCCCTGAACTAATGGTAGGATCACCAGCTACAGTTCCATAATAAACCACATCAGCCTTCATCTCTGTTTCATCTTCTTTGCCAATATCCAAGTCCACAACTGCTGCACTAGAAACAAATGAACCGGATTCTGTTTCGGCAAAATGAGCTGCGCCTGATACAAAGTTGCCATCCTTGTCTATCGTACGAATTTGGTTGTGGGTAACCAAATGTTTGAGGTCTAGAATAAAAAAACGTCCTTTTTGGTCACTGGTGCAAGTAGCCATTTTGCCAGGATCTGCTTCACCTTGTGCATTGGCTGGGCCTGATCCAAAAACTAGAAACCATTCATTTTCACTAGCCTGTTTTGTGTCAGGTGTTGTCATGGGCATAACCGCTGGATGGGAGAGGGTAAAACCTTGATTAGGCATGGCAATTTCAGCCAATACATTGGGTGGTTGTTCTGGGTCGGTGATGTCAATAATCACATATGCTGAAGACATGGTGCGGTCATTATTATTAAATACACCATCCTTATCTAGATCAGCCTGGATGGTAGGGCCTCCCAAACGCATCCCAGCTACTAAAATAGTGCCCCAGCCATTGGGATAACGATTATTATCTATGGGTGTACTGCCATCTGATTCAAAGAAAATGCGCACATCATATGCTCTGGGTTCAAGATCCATATAGGGAACATGCAAGTCTGTACCATATTCCGGATTCATGAGCCAACGCAAATGCGGTAACAGATTGTAAGGTACATAAGCCCAGAGTTCCATGCCCAAGGGATACTGAGTTTCTCCATCATGGTTAAGATCAAAGCCTTTCTTTTGTGAGTTATAGAATCCGCTGTTAAAGGCATGGAGCATCCCGTCATTGGCACCTACATAAACTACTTGTCTGCGATTCAGGTATTTTTGATAAAAAACTTCATAGGACCAATCATTATAAATAAAGTCGTAACCTTCTGCGGGTGCAGCAACTAAAGTTGGGGAAGAATAAACAATATCCCCCAAGCGCCAAGTAGGAGAATTTGGTTCAAGTTTTCGAGAGCGGACCGATTCCACAATACTTTGTGCGCTGGATTTGTTATCCGGAAGATCAACACCGCGTATAAAATTTATTTGTTCTTGGGTTCTTTGGGCAAGAAATGCATTATATTTTGTTGTGTTGCTTCGGATAGTATTTATGGGGTTTCCTGCATTAAATTCCACACTCAAAGGTGTGGAGTCGTACAGAGTCAGGTAGTTATAGAAATGATTCGGGTTTCCAAGATCAAAGTTTGTAGGAGCCTTAAAGTCTTGTATTTCTCCAGTATTGACAACCATATCGCTATTTGAGTCAGCAAAAGTAATGATATGGCGCTTGCGGGCATTGGAGCTATAGATACGTTGGTCTTTGGCCTCAGCATCTGTTAAGCTATTCAACCAATGAGAAGCTGACCAAATAGGAGTTAATTCTAAGAGGTTGGTTAATTTTTCAGAGAAATTAGTTGTAGGATTAACTTTGAATATGTCTCCGTCTTCAAATTTAATTATATTATCTAACTTTGGATCAATATAGCCATTTTTTTCTGAATCTTCACGTAAATTACCATCTTCATCCATAAATAAAGCATGTACATGACCGGACCACACAGGAGTAACCTGGGTTTTATCCGTGGGAGGAAAGAAAATAGCCTGATAAACAGCTCCATCGCCTCCATGCTGTGTTTGTGGAGCTACTGCTGCAGCAGTACCTGAAGCAGTAGTTTTAGTGGCAGAAGAAAAGGCAGCAAAAACAGCCTCTTCTAGCTGTGCACCAGTGTCAGCTTTGAAGTAATTATCAACTTCTATTGTATCTGTATTTTCAAGATATGTATTAAGCTGCTCCTCGGTTTTAAAACTACCAAACATGGTGGCGTCTTTAAGGAACTGACTAGATCCTTCACCAAAAGAAGCGTACACAGTAAAAAGTTCAATGTTTTGTGTGCCAGGGAAAGCATCACCACTCCGTAAATCTGTAGTACGCCCGTAATAAGCAGCATCCAGTAGATATCGGCTACCGTTACTAGGAAATGAGAAGTTAGCTTTATAATTAGTAGCATCAGAGTCAATTATTTTATTTTTAAAATTGTTAATTATAGTAGTAGGTATGTTTTTATCCTCAGTGGGCTCCCCATCAGTAATCATAATCACACTTTGCTTGGTACAATAAACCAATCCTTCATACTCATCATCTTTATATTTCTCAAAATAATATGGATCAGTCGTTTTATCATTTGCGGGAGCAACCTTGTAACTAGAATTGCCTTGGTAGCGTGGTGCAGTATTGCTATTAGTGTTAGTTTGCGAGATATAACCTACAACAGTATATAATGATTCAGCTAGGGGAGTCCAATTATTAGGTGCTTGAAGAGTATTTATTGTAGAAACAATTTGACTAGTATGTGTTGCACTATCCCCCATATAGTTTTGTACCAATGCACCTTCGTTACCATGATAAAAAAATAACGCCATTCTTGCGCTATCTGCAAATTGCTGAATAACTCCTTCCTTAAAGTCATGCTTAATTTTAAGAGTATAATCTTTCCCATCTACTCTCAATACTCTGGTATTTCTGGTTCTGGAAATACTGACAGCACTTTTATTGACCGGTGTTAGATAATAAGAATCACCGTTCAAATCTGTTTTTTTGGACAAGTCATTTATACTTACTGCTGGATTGTCAGCAGAATCTCTGCATTGTGAAAACGTAGTGATGCCATTTGCGTATTCACCCCCGGTCATAACCTTCTTTGCTACATCCAGTCGGAGCATGGCAGCCCAGTTTAACAAGTTCCCACTCCATCTCCTGGGATTATCTGATGGGGACACCTCATAAAAATATTTTTTTCCCGCACCATCATCATAAGCATAGTACTTACGAGGATCAAAGTAGCCATAATACTCTACTTGACTATCAAAAGTCATTTTTGAGTATGCCCGCTCATTCATACTACCAGAATTATCAAAAATTATGGTGATCGAGGGCTTTTCATCCTGACTTTGAAAAGGAGGGATCCAGTTAAAATCACTGGCTTGATAGGCGTATAGAGGGACGACCCAGAGCAGAATTGCACAGAGATAGAGAGATAATTTCAAAATATTAATCGCAAAGGATTTGGATCTCACGTATTTCATAACGGACTCCTATTTCACTTTCTTCGTCTGGAACAATTTCAAAAGTAACATTTCCTCTATTGCCAACGTATTCTAACTTTAGGGGGATAATTTCACCAGCACAATATCGAACTATCGCGTTAGATGGAATATTCAAAACCAGCTCTGGGTCCTGAGTGTTGCGGGCAATCCATTTGTCTTGAAATTCAATTCGCCAAGGATATTCAAAATTTTCCGGAAGAGCCTCTTGAGCCATCGACTGTGTTGATGACAACAAAACAAATAAAATTATTATAAGTATGGATTGTACTAGCTTCATAGTTCCCTCACATCTTTGTAGTTACATTCGGAGTCTGACTAGTAAGCATCGATAAATATTAGAATATTTATACGCTACCTGCCCCCAATACTCCTCCAGCCTAAGTCTATTTCTGCTTGACTATCTCTAAGACCTATTCGATGAGATCTGATAAGAAAGTCTGTATATGCTGAATTACGTCCACCGTAAGCAAGGCCTCTGTATCCACTGGCCATTATAATTGATCCACCTGCAATTATGCCTCTTCTAAGCTGACCAATACGAACATACGTTGCTTGTGAATCGCTTTTATAAGCCTCTAAAACTGATCCTAAATTTTTCCACACTGCTTCATCAAAAGGATCATCTTGCCAGTTAGTAGCTTTGTTACCAAAAGGTTCTTTTGAATCCCATAGAGATAAAGCAATATGGCCAATGTTTGTTCCTGCCTCAGCTTGAAAAAATGCTTCTTTAGCATCCCGATCATTGGCGGCAATGTTTATGTTTAGATCAGCAACATTAAGGGCGGCAAAGCCCAAGGCGGTCAACAAGGCTAAAACAATGACGGCAGCCACCAAAGCTGACCCTTGCTCTTTTTTGTGATCAGTATTTGGGCGAGAAAACATAAAAAAACTCCGTCTGGGATTGCAGGCCTTTGTTATTCCAAGTGACAATACAAGACATTTCCTTACAGGTAGTGCAGTTTCTTTCCGTAGCATTATTTGCTTTTCGTACAAGCGCACCATCTGATATTGTACAGTTCATAGTATACAAAACACCATTCATGGTCTCAGTTTCAACACTGGCATTCGTCCCATTTATATTTTGGTAACTTGCTCTTAAAAATTGTTTCCCGGATTCCCGTTCTATGAACTGTTCAACCATCAAGCTGGCATGGGTCGTATGATACGATCGGGCATCTTGGATAGTAGATCTGGCAATCATGGTCGCTACACCCATAATTCCCACTGCCAAAATTGCTGAAGCCACCAGCACTTCCACCAGGGTAAATCCTGAGGCGTTACGTTGTTTTTGTTGTGAACAAGTACGTATATCCACTAAAGTCTCCTCGATTATAAAATCCAGGGGGGTATCATCGGCCTGCCATGTTTCGACAAAACACTGTGGTGCTCATCTGTCGATCTGGGATATTTAGCCCTGCTCTTTGTGGAGAGGCCATGGCTGTAGCATTGATTTGTACAGATCTTATAGCTTCTAAGTTGCTTGAAGGGTTTGTAATTTCTACACCATCAATATCAAAATAGGTAAAGCGTAGCTCTCGGATATTAGTTGCTGCAGGATCCCAACGCATATTTGCAGCACCTGTATAATATTTTTTAACAACATTAAAATCTTTAGTAGCATTACTAGGATTTCCAGCGCCATTTACATTTAAGGCGTAGCCCACATGGTCAGCAGCATTGTCCTCATTAACTGTACCATTACCGGCTCCATCTAAGGTGCAATAAATTTGTGTTGCACTGGTAATACGCCTAGAGTCAGGGAGATTAGCACCAGGTCGGTGAGCAAAGCCAAAGGTTTTATTCTCACGCGCAGTAGCATTGGCTGTATATCCGCACATACGCAATTCATCACTCATCATAACCATGAGCGACAAAAGTTCTTGCTGCATAAGGGTAGTTTCTTCCTGCTTGGCAGCCATACGATTATGAGCATCAAAAAGATTATAAATACCAGCAACAATCAAGCCCATGATGGCCATGGTCACCAATAATTCTACCAAGGTGAAACCTTGTTCATGATGATTCATTCTTAGTTTCCTTATAGCCATTCCGTTCTCACGCTGCCTGAATTTAATACTGTGATCTTCATACCCAAGCTGCCAGCGCTTAGTTCTATAGTTCGTGACGGAGGATTAAGCCTACCTCTGGTATTAAAAACAAAATTTTTGTTTGCTGGTAAAGATGAAAAAGAAACACCTCCCCGCTTAATTTCAGATAAGGCAAAGTGTCGGGCAGCAACATTATCTGCCAATGTGCTCCAGTCTCCATCACCACTATCTATGTATAAAGTGCAGGATTGGTCAGTATCACTGAAAACAAGTGCAACAGGAGCATTGCGTTTAATGGCTTCCATGCGTGCATGTTGGCACAAACTGGCAATGGTGCGGGCTGCATATTTCAGATCAGCTCTGGGTAAATACTTCATCAGGGCAGTGCCGGAAATACCAGCTAATATAGCCAGAATGGATAGAATTACAAGGATTTCAACCAAGGTGAGCCCGGAGCTTTGTTTAGAGAATAAGGGCTTGGGAGATATCATGGAAACCTCTGGACAGAGTATGGTAGAAACTTACAAATCACTTATACTAGATATAATTACCGTTAGACTTTTTCAACTTTGTGTCAAGGGTATTTTCAAAACTATGCTGTCTGAGCATTGCTGAAATCATCCTGAGCACAGCCAAAGGATCTCTGGATTTCTCCACGCACTAACATTTGGTCGAAATGAAATTCAGGGTTGGTCCATATGTACAAGCCTGGGCATGATGGCCTTGCCTCGGTGTAATGATTCGGTTCTACTGGTGTGGGCTATTTAACCAAATCACCTAAGGAAACGCTGATTAATTCTATCATTGCGAGGACTGCGACCGCGAGCAAAGCGTGGCGGGCAGCAGGACGTGGCAATCCAGGAAAAGGCAGGGATTTCTCCGCTTCGGGCTTACGCCCTACGGTCGAAATGACAAGAACAAGCAGGCTCAGGCCAGGCTCCTCGGCTCCGTTCGTAATGGCTTGTTTCGATTTAATCAGTGCCTCCCTAAGCCTCAATCAATTATAGGCTTATCTCAAATTTCTTCCTTTCCTATGGCCCAGATAGCACCATTGGGTACGTTTTCAAAAATTTTACTGCCATAGCTGATCACGGTATTGGCGATGGTCATGGTCGGCCATGGACCAAAGCGTGCATCTAGAGCCCGAAGCAGGGATAGGGCTGTGGGTGTGATGGTTTCTCCCTGGCCTAAAAAAGAGGATACAGGGATCCCTTTAAGAAGATGTAAAACAGCTGGTGCGGGAGAAGCCAAGTAGCCATGAGCACAATGAATGACTCCATCCGCAAGGGGCAGGGGACTACAGACAAAGTATTGGGGATTGATAATGGTGTACAGTCGACACACCAGGCAAATGTCCAAAATACTGTCCAAAGCACCTACCTCATGAAAATGTACTTCTTCAGGCTTTTGGCCATGTACAGCAGCTTCTGCTGTGCCCAAAATGGTGAAGGTTTGCAGGGCAAGCTCTTGGGCTGCATGGGGCATGGCTGAAGCAGTAATAATGGCCCGGATATCTACCAGGTTACGGTGAACATGTTCATGGGGAAGAGTAATGCGGCAGCCTACTCCGGCTATGTTATTTACCAAACGCTTCTCAAGCTGCACTACCCCTTCCAGAGCAGGGAGGCCAAGTTCTTTAACCAAGCCCTCTAACTCATGATTGTTGATATTGGCCATACTAGCCATTCCAGCCAACATCATATCACCAGAAAGGCCGGAAGTTGCCCTGACCGTGAGGATGGTACCATGCTTCTCGTTTTTTACATGAAGAGGGTGTGTTACATCTTTTGGCCCGTGAGCTTGGGAATGTTTGGATATGTCTATACTCATTGTGGTTTTTATGTCTTGTTTATGAGATTGATGACTCTAGCTGCGGCACAGGCAGCACCATAACCATTATCAATATTGAGTACAGCTACACCTGGGGCACAGCTTACCAGCATACTGGTAAGGGCAGCTTGTCCTTGCTGGGCCATACCATAACCAACAGATGTGGGGACTGCAAAAAGAGGTTTCCCCGTAAGACCACCCATGACCGAAGCCAGGGCAGCATCCATGCCCGCAACCACAATGATGACTTCTGCTTTTTGAATATTGTCCAGATTTTCAGTTAACCGCCACAGACCAGCCACTCCGTTATCCTCATACACCCTGGTTTTAATACCAAGGTATTGCAGGGTTCTGGCAGCTTCCCAGGTAACGGACCCATCGGCAGTTCCTGCGGAAACAATGGCTACTTGGCCTTTTTCAGGACCAGGCAGACAGGCTGTAAAGGCTGTGCGCGACAAAAGGTGATAGTTATATTTTTTGATGAGATCTTTGGGCATGGAGGCAAAGACATCTTCATCAAGCCTGGTGAAAAGTGTTGGTTGTCCATCTTTTAGGCTGGACTCTTGCAATAAAACACGCAGAGCCTGTTTGCTTTTGCCCTCACAAAAAACTGCTTCTGGCAGTCCGATACGGGCGATCCGGTTATGATCAAATAAAATTCCTGTTATGTTGTTTGTCTTTGTATGCATTTTTTTCTCTCTTTCCATGCCTGAAGTCTTTAAGGATAGCCAAGCATGCAAGCAATGTGTAGATGAATTTTATCTTTTTGGATGTTTTTTGTTTGGTATTTTTTTGTGGAGATCTTTGCTTGTTGCCTGAAATAGAAAATAAAAAAAATTTTTTACAAAAACAATTGCTCAGGTTGGCTATGGACAAACAATGCGCCATCGCTTTTTCTGGTGGATTGGATAGCCGCTTTTTGGCGCACATGGCCAAGCTGGTTGGTTTAAAACCCCTGTTACTCCATGCCCAAGGTCCGCATGTACCACCTAAAGAAAGTCTTTTTGCGCAACAATGGGCACAGGAAAACAGGTTATGTTTTGTTCCTTTGGTCATAAATCCGCTTAAAGTACCCGAAGTAGCAGCCAATGGGCGACACCGGTGCTACCATTGTAAGCAATTGCTTTTTTCACAATTTCTTGAACAGGCTCATGGTCTTGTGCTCTTTGACGGAACCCATGCCAGTGATTTGCATACCTATCGGCCAGGTATGGTTGCCCTCAAGGAGCTGGGTATTTTGTCACCCCTGGCTGAAGCAGGATTAACCAAGGCAGAAATTCGAAGTTTTGCTGTAGCAACAGGAATGTCTTTTCCAAAACAAGCAGCCAGGCCCTGTCTTTTGACACGTTTTGCCTATGATTTGCGCCCTGATGTGCAAAGCCTTGAAGCCCTTGCTGTGGCTGAGGAGCAGATTGAGGCCGCTTTGCAGCATTGGGCACAATCCAAAGCCATAGAAATGCCTGATTTTCGTTTGCGAGTATTGTCTGGTGGCCTGGAACTGCACCTGACAGCTTTTAAGACTCAAAAAACAAAAATGTCTTTTCCCAATACATTACACAGGGACCTGAAAATTTTAGTCCAGGCAATAACAGGTAAACCATTGACCAGTATCCATATTATGTCTTGCTTAAGCGGATTTTTTGACAACAAGGAGGGTAACTCTCAGTAGCTGTCTGATTCAGGATCATACTGAAAAATTTAACCGATGCCCGCAGGCTTAGGGAGGTGTTGATTCAATCGTCTAATTCGGTTGTCTCGGATCCCCAACTAAGGGATTCTGTCTCTGTAAGAAGGAGTGACGAAACGGTTAAGCAGCACTTCCCTAACTCAAAAATAACAGGTGGCTCCAGTAAAGGTGCCGATGATGTGACTCTATATACGTGCTGATCAACACTGGTGACCTTGTTTGCCTCTATGGGATGGCAGGGTTTAATTTTAGACAACAGCTTTCAGGGAGCAATGGTTTCAGTCTCTGCCAAAAAACGGTCACGTCGAGTTATTTTTTTGCTGCATACTTTAAATTAGTGCTTTCCCAAGGAGTTCACGGTCATTTAGGAGCATCTGCTCGAGTAAAGGTGACTTGTTTTCTGTCACCATCTTCAAGATCAATCATCTGCCCGCTAAATGACTGAGCGTCAGGGCTCATATCAAACTCATAAGATAAATCCGGTTCTGGCTCGCCGTCAAAAGTAAGGGTTCCGGTCAGGCGATTGCCCGAAACAGCGGCATTGACCGTCCCTTTATTGGACATGGTTTGACTGCCTCCTGAACCAGTAGGCATCTGGAATATAACCTTAAAAGTACCAATGATTTTGGCGTCATTTTGTGTGAACTCGAACGTGAACAGGCCTCCATCAATTAATGATTTCCATGTGCCTTGCCAGTTTTCCACAGCAACACTGGTAGTCAGGTCCTTGGATCCGGGTAGATTGTCATTAATCGAATTTTGCTGAGCGTAACCTGGTGACACACCTATAAAGATCATGGCGAGCCAAAGGATTATGTAAACTGGGGCTGATGAGGATCGAAGGGGAAACATGATCTTTTTCATGCCAGTGTCTCCTTTTTTGCAAGAATGGCTTTATTTTTAGGCGGATATTTTTACAGCTTTACAGCTGATTGTGGGAATTTGTATGGTAAAGCTGATTTTTTCAGTTTAATCAGTGTCTCCCTCATGGTGGGGGCTGAACTCGTACAATTGGCAAGCAATTGGCTAAGGAAACGCTGATTAATTCTGTCATTGCGAGGAGCGTAGTGACGTGGCAATCTATAACAGTGATAAATCAAGGATTCTGGATTGCTTCACTGCGTTCGCAATGACTTGTTTCGATTTAATCAGTGCCTCCCTAAAGCAGTAGGTGCCAACTTGTGTTTATGAAATTTCAATGTGTATGGATGGTTAATTTATTGGCCCGCCCTGCATGATTCGAACATGCGACCAACGGATTCGAAGTCCGCTACTCTATCCAGCTGAGCTAAGGGCGGAATTACAGGTTAACGACGTTTTCTTTCCGGGCCATGCTCGTTATGCAGACCAACAATAATCAGACCAAGAAGTCCTAAGCCAAGTCCAAGGATAAGTCCTGAAAACATATCGTACCTCCACATAAAATTGCCTTAGAAAACAAATATAGACATAAAATGTATTGACTTCAAGTCTTTTCCCTCACAAATTACAAAGTGTTTTTTGCATTACAGAATAAAAGAGTGCTTTTTAGATGGAGCAACATTTGTTTTTTGGAGTTTATTTATGAAAATTTTGAGGATGTTTTGTGTCCTTGTTTTTCTTTTGTCCTCCATAGCTATGGCTTGGGCAGAAGATCTGGAACTAACCATGAAAGAGGCTGTGGAAATTGGCTTAGCCTCTAATCCATCCATCCTTGCGGCCAAAGAGGCCTTGATGGCGTCAGATTATGCAGTCAAATCTTCCAAGGCAGCCTTTGGTCCTGCTTTTAGCACCACGTATGGATATACCCGACTTGATGAACGTCCCCAAGCCATGGGAAAAACTGCTGGAACCAGAGATAATTGGCAGTTACAATTTAATATACATCAGCCCTTATTTACTGGTTTTAATCTTTTGACCACCCATGAAAAGGCATTGCTGCAAAAAGAGCAGGTCATTTCACAAATCGAAAATGCAGAACTCCAATTGGCCATGGCCATTCAAAATTCTTTTATGAGCCTTTTGCAAGCCAGAGAAAATGTACGCTCTGCAGAAGATTCTCTGACTCGGCTTAAATCTCATTTGCAAGTAAATACTGCTTTTTATGAAGTTGGCCTCCGCCCCAAGCTTGATGTGCTTCAGGCAGAAGTTGATGTGGCCAAGGCTGAGCAAGTTTTGGTGGCAGCGGAGAATGCTGTCAACACCTATGTTGCACAGCTTAATACTTTGCTGGGCAAAGATGTTAATGACGAGACTATTTATAAGGGAAGCCTTGGATATGTGCCCATTCCTGTGGCCTTGGAAGACTGTTTATACCGTGCCGCCCAACAGAGACCAGATCTGACCATCGCTCGGCAAACAGTGATGTTGGCTCAAAAGGACGTCACTTTGGCTGGTGTTCCGTATTATCCGCAGGTGGGGGCTGATGTTAATTATGGTCGTGCTGGTAAAGACCCTTGGGTTAAAGGAGGAAAATATCATACGGCCAGTGAATGGAATGCCCAATTAGGCATGCAGTGGACATTTTTTGAATGGGGAAAAACCTATTATGGGCAACAACAGGCCAAGAAAAATGTTTCACGTCTGGAACAAGAGTATCGAAATCTTGAAAATGAAGCGGACTTTGAGGTTAAGCGGGCATTTTTGCAAACTCAAGAAGCGGAAAAGCGTATTACTGCTGCCAAGCAGGGGCTGGTAGCTGCACGAGAAAGTTTACGCATGGCAACGGCTCGTTATGAAGCCCAGGTAGGTACCAATACAGATGTACTGGATGCTTTGGCTGCTCAGACAGCCAGTGAATCCAATTTGAATGAAGCCCTGGCTGACCATGGACGAGCCACTGTGAATTTGTATGGGGCCATGGGCTTACATACTCCAGATTTAATGCACTAATATAAGAGTCGCCATGGCGATTGTTATATTGCACGAGTTACAAAGCCGAGTCCGAATGGGGGCTTGGCTTTTTTCCTTTCTGACGTCTGGTCAGGACACATTTTTTATCTGCTAAAACTGCCAGTTCTGTAAGGCGGTCATCCACAATGCGATAAACGGAGTTGGGGGAAAAGCGCCCATCTTGTAACCGTTTTCCAGCTTTGGTCCCTGTAAGAATTTCCATGGCCTCTTCAATGTTACTGACAGGATAGATATGAAAAAGTTTATCCTTAATGGCTTGAACTATATTGTCACGTAAGACGAGATGGACAATATTGTCCCGAGGAATCAAAACCCCTTGAGTGCCAGTTAATCCACGTCTGCGACATACTTCAAAATAGCCTTCGACCTTGTGGGTTACTCCGCCGACACTCATAATGGCTCCAGATTGGGAAATGGCACCAGTAAAGGCAAGGTCAAGACGAACAGGGATATTGGACAGGGCTGACAGGAGTGCTACCAGTTCTGCTCCTGAAGCAGAGTCACCATCAACATGGGCGTAACTTTGTTCAAAACATAAACTGCCCGTGAGTACCAGGGGTTTGTTGCGAGCAAAGAGGTTCACAAAATAACTTTTCAGTATCATCATGCCCTTGGTATGGATAGGTCCACCAAGCTCTGCCTCTCGCTCTAGGTCCATGATCCCGCCATGCCCAACACCAATGGTGCATGAAATTTGATGCGGAAGCCCCATAACATAATCACCTATTTGTGTTACAGATAGGCCGTTTGCAACACCAATGGCCTGTCCTTGGGTACGAACCTTTATGGAGCGGCGGTCATATTCACGCAGGAATTCTTCTTGATAGAGGTTGTTGCGGTATTCCCGCTCACGCAAAGCCTCTTTGATGGTCTTAGCATCAACAAAGCGTTTTTCTTTGCTATGGGCCAAGGCATTGGCTTCAATCATGATTTCGCGCACATGAGAAAAATATAAGGATAAACGCTCTTTATCTTCGGCCATACGAGTTGAATAGTTGACCAGCTCGGCCAAAGCGTCTTTGTTAAATGGCCGCAGTTCACTATTTTTGGCAGTGCGTTCCAGAGCTTGTGCATAGCCAAGAATCGTTTCAGCGGTGCGGTCCACAGAGTCTTGAATATGAGCCTTGAGTTTGAAGAGTTTTCGAAATCGCTCATCATGCATGTACAAAAGCTCATAGGTCTCATCATCGCCAATAAGTATAACCTTGATGTGCAAAGGAATGGGGTCTGGACTGATGGTTCTGGTACGCATGATGTCATAATGGTCTGTGGGGTCTTCCAGGCGAGATTGTCTGGTCTGTAAACACCGTAAGAGACCTTCCCAGGAGGATGGATGGCCCAGAAGATCATCGACGCGCAAGATAAGATAGCCTCCATTGGCACGGTGAATGGCACCGGCTTTAATCAGGGAAAAGTCGGTATAGTAGGTACCCCATTCCGTTTCACGTTCAATGCAACCCAGCAGATTAAAAAAACCAGGGTTGATTTCTTGAATAACGGGGGCACCAATGGTTTTGGAATTATCCACAAAAAGATTAACTTCATAGCGATCAAAAAAAGAATCGACAATGGACTCACCATGTTCTGGTAGCGATTTGGATTCCTGATCTCCTTGGCTGATCTGCCCTTGAAAGTGAGCCAGGTTTTCCAGAATATCTTCTTTAAAATCTTCGAAATACGTCTTGAGCATTTTGATGTCTGCAAATTGCTTGCGCAAAGGAGCAAGAAGACGCTCAACGAGGCTGGCACCATGCTCTTGAGCCAGGGAGAGTTCTTGTTCGCGAAACTCCTGCTCATTTTTATTGACCAGCCGAGAGAGGTCAGCCAGTGAGGTCAGAACAGCACTACTTTGGTTTTTAAGGTTTTTTTTCAGGGGTGCAGCCAGGCGATCAAACTCCTCAGCAGTCAAGATTTTCCCATCCATAAGGGGGGTAATGGACACGCTTCCGGAATCATCAAAGTTGAGACTAAATCCCTTTTGTTGGGCTACCTCTTCCATCTTTTCCAGTAATTTGTCTCGAGCACCAACAAGTTGAGTAAAAAGTTTGTTTTGTGATCGTAAGTAGCTGGCCTGTTCAAAATGTCTGGGTAAATCGCGGCGCAAGCGTTTAATCAGGGCTTGTAGTTTTTCCTTGAGAATCCGTCCTTGCCCAAAGTTGAGTTGAAGGAGCTGAGGAAAGTCAGGATTTTTAAAGTTGTTGACAAAAACAAGATCCGGCGGAGTAGGTATTTTTGCAGCATGTGGGATCAAAAAATTTTCTACTAAAAAGGTTCGACCTAATCCGGGTTCACCCGCGACATAGATATTGTATTCCATTTCCCGGATGGCTACGCCCATTTCCAGAGCTTTACGGGCTCGTGGTTGGAAAAGGCAGATGGGATTGACACTGTTTTGCAATTGAGAAGAACGTAGCACATTACGGGCGTTAGGCTCAATTTTAATCGCATTGGCGGATAAATTTGTGTATTTTTTCATCTTTCTCTAGTAGTCTATAGGTTGCACCAAGATTGTGGTGCGCAAGGCATAGTTCGATACTTCAGCTCTGGCAAGCGTTTGGTTTTTTTATTAAATTTTACTTTTCAAAGGGTTAGCTCCAAATGGGTACTGCTAATATAAATTTTGATAAAAGTATGATTGACTCCTGCTTTAACCATGTGATAGCTCTGCTCATGTTTGTGATTTATTGCACGAATTGCTGGGCCAGCTCACTTTTTTACGAGTAGATAGCCATGTTCTTTAAGAAAAAAATTAAAGACTTTGATACGTTGGGAACAGCGTATATGATGGGCATACATCTCGTTTCTGGAGTAATAGTTGGCATTGTCATAGGTTATTATCTTGACAAGTTCTTTGATACCAAGCCTTGGCTTACGCTTATTTTCCTCGTTTTAGGAATCATCGCTGGATACAGAAATATGTTTCGAGAAATGGGGCGAATTCAAAAAAAACAAGCTGAGGCAGAAAAGCGTGACCATGTATCCAAAGATTGAAAAGTGGTTGTATCATAGGGGATTTCAAGTTCCAGAAGTCCGCAGATTGGCTGCCAACCAAATTTGTATAACCATGATATCAATTTTGGCTATGTTCTTTGGTGCAGCAGGAGTGGACTTTTTCTTAGGGGTTTTTTTGGGGTCAATAAATTTTTTGGCTTTGGCCAAGGTTATACAAGAACTGGTTTATCTCCAAAAAGGTGCAGTCGGCATTAATTTGTTGAGTTTTTATGGCCGGTTAATTTTTACAGCAATATTTTTTTACGTCCTTATTGTGATCAAGGAAGCATCTGTGATTGCTTTATTGCTTGGTGTATCCACAGTGCTTGTCAATATTTTGCTTTGGGGATTGGTACATTGTTTGGGGAAAACTTCTAAGGAGGCGTAAATGGCAGCGGATTTACATCCAATTTTTCTCGTGGAGGAAGCGCTTAAGGCCATTGGTCTAACGACTGCAGACGGGCATTGTCTGATACCGGGCAATGTTCTTCATTCTTGGGTTGTTATGGCTGTGCTAATTTTTCTGGCGGTTAAGGCGACCAAAAACATTACCCTTGTGCCCAAGGGATTACAAAACTTTTTTGAAACCTTGATAGAGGGATTGGAAAATTTTGTTGTGGCCAATATGGGCGAGGATGGACGCAAGGTATTTCCTGTTCTGGCAACTCTTTTTATCTACATTTTGTTTAGCAACTATGAGGGATTAATTCCAGGCCTTGATGCGCCAACAGCAAACATTAATACCACGTTATCCATGGCTGTTTTTGCCTTTGTGTATTACCAGTATTGGGGTTTCAAGCTGCATGGCATCAGTTATTTCAAGCACTTTGCCGGACCAGTGGCATGGCTTGCACCTTTAATATTTGTTATTGAGGTCATTGGACACTTTGCACGTATGCTTTCCTTGTCCTTACGACTTTTTGGAAACATTAAGGGTGAAGAAATTGTTTTGGTACTTTTGTTTATCTTGGCACCTATTGTCTCAACAGTGCCCATTTATTTTCTGTTTATGATGCTTAAGGTCGTGCAGGCATTTGTCTTTTTTATGCTGACCATGCTGTACTTGAAAGGTGCTTTTGAAGAAGCACATTAATTTGGGGGAAATGGTCTTTTGGCCAAATTTATTATACTTTTTTAGGAGGTTTTTCATGCGTAAAGGTTTTCTGTCCGTACTGGCTACTGTCGCATTGCTAACTGTTGCTTCCACTGCTTTTGCAGCTGACGCTTCCGTTATTGCCACCATTTCTTGGGCTGCTGCTTTGGGCATGGCTATTGCTGCTGCTGGCTGCGGTATTGCTCAGGGCTTGGCTGTTAAAGCTGCTTGTGAAGGCACCGCTCGTAATCCCGAGGCATCTGGTAAGATTACAGTAACCATGCTCATTGGTTTGGCTCTGATCGAATCATTGGCTATTTACGCCCTGGTAGTTAGCCTGATCCTGCTTTTTGCCAACCCCTTTGTTTAATATCTAAATACTTCAGGGGAGGATTTTCCTCCCCTGATAGCCCAACCTGCATTACGATTTTCCCTGTAGATGGAAGTTCCCTTGAAAAGCACTCATATTCCTCGTGCCACTATTCAGCGTCTGGCTGTCTATGTCCAAGTTCTGGAGACTTTGGTTCAGGAAGGAGAGCTGGTCATATCTTCTGATGGTCTGGCCCGGGCTTGTGGTGTCAATCCATCTCAAATTAGAAAGGATTTGGCGTACTTCGGTGAATTTGGTGTGCGAGGTGTTGGGTATTATGTTCAAGACTTATTGCTGGCCATCAAACAATCATTAGGTATAAATCGCACCTGGAATGTTGCTCTGGTAGGGGTTGGCAATCTTGGCCGAGCACTTTTGCGCCATGGAGTTTTTCGCAGGCGTGGTTTTATCCTGGTGGGAGCTTTTGATTGCGATCCATTTAAAATAGGTGAGGAAGTCGCAGGACTTGAGGTTGTTTGTTCACGTAGACTGAAAGATAAAGTTGCAGAATTAGATATTGAAATTGGCATGATCACTACGCCTGCAGATCGTGCGCAGCGGGCTGCCAACTATCTTATTGAGGCTGGCATTCGTGGTATTGTCAATTTTGCTCCAGCTCGTATTTCAGCTCCAGATAATGTTTTTGTTGAATATGTGGACTTCATGCATCATATTTTTTCCGTGGCTTTCAATATTTCCTTAAGTCAAACCAAAATTCCTTCCTGATTATTTCTTTCCTATTTTTCCGCGAATTTGATCTTGCCATTCACCAAGGAGTGGTTTACATATCTTCTCTTTCTTTATTTGGAGGTATTGTTATGAAAAAAGATTTGCATCCCAAGGTGTTTAACACTTTTGTTCGTTGTGCTTGTGGATATGAATTTCAAACCACCTCGACCATAGGTGAGGAACTCAATGTTGAAATTTGTTCCCATTGTCATCCCTTTTACACTGGCGAACAGAGATTTGTTGACTCGGCTGGCCGTATTGATCGTTTTAGAAGAAAGTACGCTAATCTTCAAAAATAAGTTTTGTAGTTTTTATTCATGAATGAAAAGCTTGAGAGCTTGGCAGATAAATATCGGGAACTTGAGCGGGAGCTGAGTTCGCCTGAGATTTTTCAAGACCAGGATCGCTATAAAGTTATTGCCAAGCAGCATGCCGAGATTGGCGTCATTGTTTCTGAATTTGAAGCATACAAGAAAATATTGCTTGAGATTGCTGACAATCAGGAATTAGCCAAAGACACCGATCCAGAACTGAGCCAATTGGCTCAAGATGAGTTGGCTTCTTTGGAAGATCGTTTGCTTGAGCAAAAACTTGTACTCAAAGAACTCCTTACTCCTCGGGATCCTCTTGATGCTAAAAATATCATTTTAGAAATTCGAGCTGGTACTGGTGGAGAAGAGGCCGCGTTATTCGTTGCTGACGTGTTTAGGATGTATTCACGCTATGCTGAACTTCAAGGTTGGCGTGTTGAGGTGCTGAGCTCCAATGAAACAGGAACTGGTGGCTTTAAAGAGCTTATCGCTTCTATTTCAGGCACCAATGTGTATAGTAAGCTGAAGTTTGAATCTGGAGCTCATCGCGTTCAACGTGTGCCCTTGACCGAGAGCCAGGGGCGTATCCACACTTCGGCTATCACTGTAGCTATTCTTCCTGAGGCAGAGGAAGTTGATATAGAGATAGATCCACAGGAAATCCGTGTTGATGTTTTTCGTTCTTCAGGTCCTGGGGGACAATCTGTGAACACAACAGATTCAGCCATACGTATCACTCATATACCCACAGGCATTGTTGTGAGTTGCCAAGATGAAAAATCACAACATAAAAATAAAGCCAAGGCGATGAAAGTGTTACGTTCACGACTTCTGCAGGCTGCCCAAGATGAGTCCAAAAAAGCCTATGATGAAAATCGTAAGGCCCAGGTGGGCACTGGGGATAGATCCGAGCGGATCAGAACCTATAATTATCCGCAAGGCCGTATCACTGATCATCGCATCAACCTGACCCTTTATAATCTTGATCAAGCCATGGACGGGCATATTGACGAAATAGTTGATGGCCTGATCCAGCACTTTCAAACTGAAGCTATGAAAAATAATTAAGTCTTTCATATATTCAGTTCTCAGAAAATGCTCACCTGTTTCCATGTGTTGAAATTGTGGGAGCAACGCTTCCATAAGCAAGGTATAGATAGCCCTCGACTTTCAGCCCAATTACTCCTGGCCCATACTCTGGCCATATCTAAAATGGACCTGCTCTTGAATTTAGGTTTAGAGTTAGGTGCCTTGGATCTTGAGGCCTTTGAGGGACTGGCCAAGCGTCGGCTTCAAGGCGAGCCTGTTGCTTATCTCGTGGGTTCACGGGAGTTTTATGGGCTAGAGTTTATGGTTGGGCCTGAGGTTTTGATTCCTCGTCCTGAAACCGAACTCATTATAGATTATCTTCGCAAGCATTACGCGCCGGATTTTAGTGGTACTATCCTCGACATTGGAACCGGAAGTGGTGCGTTGGCTGTTACTTGTGCTCACTACTTCTCCCAAGCCATGATTTTGGCCACAGACCTTTCTTGGCCTGCCTTGCTCATGGCACAAAAAAATGCAGTACAGCACGGGGTGAACGCACAGATTTTATTTACTCAAGGCGATCTTGCCCAGCATGTTTATTGCCACCAGGCTGATATTATACTGGCTAATCTACCTTATGTCCCAGAGAGAGATAAGGTGAATTTGAGCCATGAGGTTGTAAACTATGAGCCATGGGAAGCATTGTTTGCTGGGGCAGATGGCCTGGATGCGTATCGGTATTTGGCTTTAACCTTACAGGCTAAAGTGCTCCCAGAAACCTTGCTTCTTTGTGAGATTGGTTCGGGTCAAGGCCTGGCTATGGAACATCTTTTTGCTCCCATTGCTCAAGAAGTACATATTCTTAAAGATTATAGTGGCCACCATCGCGTGGTTGTTGTTGTTTTTTAGCACAATATTGTTGTTAACAGAGCAGTTGTTGGGAGATATTTTTGATAAGGACCTAAAAAATATTGTAATATCAGTATGTTGAATTGGGGTGTGAATTGGTATGATTTTTGATAATCAAAGTCATTATGCAAACAACCTTAAGTAAAGATATACGATGTGCCGGTGTAGGGCTTCATAGTGGCAAAAAAGTGGAAGTTGTCATCCGACCTGCTCCTGTTGATACAGGAATCGTTTTTTCTGTTTTAAAAAATGGTCGTCGAGAGACGATTGTACCCAAGCCAACAAGTGTGGTGAGCACGGGCCTCGCTACAACTCTTGGGCAGGGCTCGGCGCAAGTTTCCACAGTGGAGCACTTGATGGCCACCTTTGTGGGCTTGGAAATAGACAATGCCATAGTAGAGGTGCATGGTGCTGAGTTGCCTATAATGGATGGCAGTGCGGCAGCTTTTGTTTATCTTTTAAGTCTTGCCGGCTTAAAGAAACAGCACAAGCCTCGAAGCGTGGCCAAGATAGTTCGGCCTTTCTTGTTTGAACATAATGGCAAGCGTATTTTGGCAAAGCCCTTTAACGGATTGCGTATTGATTACGAAATTTCCTTTGCACATCCCCATATCGGCAAGCAGAAGTTTTCCTATATCTCAAGCCCCAGGTCTTTTGTTGACGTCATAGCACGTGCTCGTACTTTTGGTTTTTTAAAGGATGTAGAGTTTCTCCAAGGAAAAGGTTTGGCTTTGGGTGGAAGTTTGGATAACGCGGTGGTTTTTGATGACTATGGACCAATCAATCCAGAGGGTTTGCGATTTGCTGACGAGCAGGTTCGCCACAAAATTTTAGATTTTATGGGTGATATTGCTGTAGGCCAACACCGACTCTGGGGGCATTTCCAGGTGTGTTGTTCTGGGCACGAACATAATAACCAATTTGTTCGTTATGTTTTTGAAAATTCTTCAGAATACCTGCAAATAGTAGAGCCTTCTGGGTACCGGAATCCCGGTGAAAGTGCTGATGTCTTACCTGCACCTGCTGCTGTCCCTGCGTGGGCTTGAGCGCAATTTTTTTCATTTTTCCCAAAAATAAAGCTTGCTATTGAGTTAAAATACGCATAATGACTTCGTTCTTACGGGCTGGCGTAGCTCAATTGGTAGAGCAGCTGACTTGTAATCAGCAGGCTGCGGGTTCAAGTCCCATCGCCAGCTCCAGAAGAGGAGGGGTTCCCGAGTGGCCAAAGGGAGCAGACTGTAAATCTGCCGGCATACGCCTTCGGAGGTTCAAATCCTCCCCCCTCCACCACTGATAGTAGGAGACAGGTTGTGCCTGTTGCAAGACTACTTATAAAGATGAATGCGGGAGTAGCTCAATGGCTAGAGCATCAGCCTTCCAAGCTGAGGGTTGCGGGTTCGAGTCCCGTTTCCCGCTCCAATACCATCCTTTTACAGTCCTGCCTGTATCCTCAATTTTTCTATCATACGTAAGACAGATTATCACAATTGAATAAATAATTTTTTAGGGGGTAATTATGGCCAAGCAAAAGTTTGAGAGAAAGAAGCCGCACGTTAATATTGGAACAATTGGTCATATTGACCATGGCAAGACGACCTTGACCGCGGCCATCACTCGTATTGCAAGTTTAAAGGGTGGTGGATCTTTTATTGGTTACAATGAGATCGACAAGGCACCTGAAGAGAAGGAGCGTGGTATTACCATTGCTACCTCTCATGTTGAGTATGAGACAGCCAATCGTCACTATGCTCATGTGGACTGTCCTGGTCACGCTGACTACATCAAGAACATGATTACTGGTGCTGCCCAGATGGACGGTGCTATTATTGTAGTTGCCGCAACAGATGGTCCTATGCCTCAGACCCGCGAGCACATTCTTCTTGCCCGTCAGGTAGGTGTTCCAAGTCTTGTTGTCTTTTTAAACAAGGTTGACCTGGTTGATGACGAGGAGCTCATTGAGCTGGTTGAGATGGAAGTGCGCGAGCTTCTTTCCAAGTATGAATTTCCTGGTGATGACGTGCCAGTTATCCGTGGTTCAGCTTTACGTGCATTGGAAAGCGAGAGTGCAGACACAGAAGAAGCCAAGCCTATCCTGGAACTTTTGGATGCTTGTGATTCTTATATTCCCGAACCTGTTCGTGATACAGACAAGCCTTTTTTAATGCCCATTGAAGACGTATTTTCTATTTCTGGTCGTGGGACAGTTGTCACAGGTCGTGTTGAGCGTGGTATTGTACGTGTTGGTGAAGAAGTGGAGATTGTGGGTATTACCGAGACTCGCAAGACCACTTGCACTGGTGTTGAGATGTTTAGAAAGCTTTTGGATGAAGGTCAGGCTGGTGACAACATTGGCGCCCTTCTTCGTGGTGTAAAGCGTGATGAGGTTGAGCGTGGTCAGGTTTTGGCCAAGCCCGGCAGTATCACTCCACACACCAAGTTTTCTGCCGAAGTGTATGTTTTGAGCAAGGAAGAGGGTGGTCGTCATACACCTTTCTTTTCCGGTTATCGTCCTCAGTTTTATTTTCGTACCACGGATATTACCGGTGTCGTGACCCTTGATGAAGGTGTGGAGATGATCATGCCTGGTGATAACACCACTTTTCACGTCCATCTGATCGCTCCCATTGCCATGGAAAAGGGCCTTCGTTTTGCTATTCGTGAGGGTGGCCGCACTGTTGGTGCTGGTGTTGTCTCAGAGATTGTGGGGTAATGAATGCGCATTAATATTCTTCTTGCTTGTGGTGAGTGCAAGCGTAGAAACTACGCTACGCAAAAAAATAAAAAGAATACAACATCTCGTTTGGAGATCAGTAAGTTTTGCCCATTTTGTGGCAAGCACACCAAGCATCGTGAGTCAAAATAGTCTGAGTTCTCCTTAAGGGATTTATTCAGGCATTCTGAAAAGTGCAGGCCAGTAGCTCTAACGGTAGAGCACCGGACTCCAAATCCGGGGGCTGGGGGTTCAAATCCCTCCTGGCCTGCCATATTTTAACGAATAAAGAGCACAATGAAAAATAACCCCAATGTCGACCAGAATCCAAAAGGCATTCTCGCCAAATTGACCGAGTTTCGTGCTTTTTTTGAAAAATCTCAGCTGGAACTGAAGAAAGTGGTTTGGCCTGACAAGCAGGAAACCATCAGTACAAGTTCAGCGGTATTGCTCTTGGTGGTGGTATTGGCTTTTTTTCTTGGTATCCTTGATTTGGGGCTGACGAAGTTTATTGCAGCCATTCTTTCCTAGGATCGTATTGATATGACTGAAAATCCAAAGGCAAGATGGTACATTATCCATACCTATTCTGGTTATGAGCGACGAGTTGAGGAGACCATCAAGCAGATGATGCGTACGGGCCAAACCATGGGACTTGTTGAGGATGTTATTGTCCCAACAGAAAAAGTCGTGGAGCTGGTTAAGGGGCAGAAGAGAACTTCGACGCGTAAGTTTTATCCTGGATATGCAATGGTGAAAATGGTGTTTACGGATGAATCCTGGCATCTGATCCAGTCAATACCCAAGGTTACAGGGTTTATTGGCGGAAAAAGCAGGCCAACTCCGTTGACAGACAAAGAAGCTCAACGAATTTTGGCAACAATTGAGACTCGCAAGGAGCAACCTCGACCTAAGTTTCATTTTGAACGGGGCGATGAGGTGCGTGTTATTGATGGACCCTTTTCCAATTTCAATGCCATTGTTGAAGATGTCAATTATGACAAGGGGAAGTTGCGAGTGTCAGTGTCAATTTTTGGCCGACAAACTCCAGTTGAGCTAGATTTTGTTCAAGTCACAAAAGGCTGATAAATTAAGATATGAGGTAGATTGTAATGGCCAAAAAGGTAACTGCAATAATTAAGCTCCAGCTTCCTGCGGGCGCAGCAAACCCATCGCCTCCTGTTGGTCCTGCCTTAGGGCAACATGGCGTAAATATTATGGAGTTTTGCAAGGCATATAATGCCAAAACGCAAGGCGAAAAGGGAATGATTATTCCTGTAGAGATTACTGTTTTTCATGACAGGTCTTTTACATTTATAACCAAAACCCCTCCAGCTTCAGTTTTGCTGGTGAAGGCTGCAAAACTCTCGAAGGGTTCAGGGGAGCCTAACAAGAAAAAAGTGGGCAAGGTGTCCATGGCTCAAGTTGAAGAAATTGCTAAGCTCAAAATGCCCGATCTTTCGGCGTATGATCTGAGCGCTGCGTGCAACACAGTTATTGGCACTGCACGCAGCATGGGTATCGAAGTCGAGTAAGGGGGGTGTTAATTCGTTATGCCAAAACGCGGTAAAAATTTAATTAAAGCCAGTGAGGCCATTGAGCGTCTCAAGTTGTATGAAGCAGACCAGGCCATGGAGCTGGTTGTAAAAAGTGCTTATGCCAAGTTTGATGAGACTGTTGATGTTGCTGTCAACTTGGGAGTCAATCCCAAATATTCTGATCAAATGGTTCGTGGAGCTGTTTCTCTGCCCCATGGCTTGGGCAAAACTGTAAGAGTGGTCGCTTTTTGTAAGGGTGAAAACGAAGAAAAAGCCAAAAGTGCTGGAGCCATAGATGCAGGGGCTGAGGCTTTGGTTGAAAAAATTCAGGGTGGATGGCTTGATTTTGATAAGGCAGTGGCCACTCCTGATATGATGGGGCACGTGGGTAAGATTGGTAAGATTTTAGGCCCTCGTGGTCTGATGCCCAATGCCAAAACCGGAACCGTTACCCAGGATCTGGAAGGAGCTATTCAGGAGCTTTTGGCCGGTAAGGTAGAGTTTCGAGTCGATAAGGCGGGAGTTATCCATGCTCCCATTGGTAAAGTCTCTTTTGGTAGAGACAAGCTTTTAGGTAATTTGCGTTCTGTTGTAGACGCACTGATCAAGCTCAAACCAGCCACTGCCAAAGGGACCTATGTAAAGGCGATATCCCTATCTTCAACTATGGGTCCTGGAGTTAAAGTAGATACTGCTACTTTGAAGAAGGCTGGCGAATAATTTTCTCAATAAGTAGATGAGTCAGAGAGGGCAGGGGGCCTTGGCCTTAATAACCTGCAGAGACTACGATGGCTCATTCTGCCTATCTAGATAAAGAGGTGTGTGGTGAATAGGGCAGAAAAAGCAAAAATCATAGATGGCCTTAGGGAAAAAGCTGACAAGGCAAGCATAGCAATTGTCACAGATTTTCATGGGCTTACAGTGTCACAACTTACTCCACTGCGTGCAAAGTTGCATGAAGCTGGATGTGAGTATCACGTGGTAAAGAATACCCTGGCACGGAAAGCTTTTGGAGATGGTCCGCACGATGTGCTGAGCTCGCACATGAAATATAATTGTGCTGTGGCTTTTGGGTATGATGACCCGGTTGTCGCTGCTAAGGTCCTGGTGGAGTTTGCCAAGAAAAATGACAAATTCAGTGTCCGGTACGCCAGTTTACAAGGTAAGTTTTTGGAAGAGGCTTCTATCAAAGCCTTATCTGACTTGCCAGGCCGCGAGCAGCTGTTGGCGTCTGCATTAGGCACCATGAACGCTGTACCGCAGAATTTTGTGTCACTTTTCGCAAATATTGTCCGAGGCATGGTCAATGTCTTGACCGCGTTGAAAGACAAAAAAGAAGAATGAGCCAAAGTAACTATTTAGGAGGATAAAATGGCTGATATCACCAAAGAGCAGGTTGTAGATTTTATTGCTAATATGACAGTGTTGGAACTTTCTGAGTTCATCAAGGAACTTGAAGAAAAATTTGGAGTTTCAGCAGCAGCACCTGTAGCAGCTTTTGCAGCAGCTCCAGCAGCAGCTGCCGAGGCTGCAGAAGAAGAAAAGACAGAGTTTGATCTTGTGTTGCAAGAACCCGGTGCAAACAAGATTGCTGTTATTAAAGTTGTCCGTGCTTTGACCAGTCTTGGTTTAAAAGAGGCCAAGGCCAAAGTGGATGAAACTCCTTCTGTGATTTTGGAAGCAGTGGCTAAGGATGCTGCTGAAGATGCCAAAAAACAGCTGGAAGAAGCTGGCGCCAAGGTTGAAGTTAAGTAATTTTTTTGAATTTTAGACTTTTGTGTAAAGAGTGTGAGGGGCAAACCCCTTCACACTCTTTACGCCTTTTGTTTTTAAGCCGTTCTTTGGGTACAATCTCGATCTCGCTTTGGTTCTTTGACCTCTTTTTTGTTAGCTATCAAGCCTGCCCAGAAATATCTCATTTCCTGAGGGGAAACGATGAACAAACTGATTAAGAAATTTGGACGAATCACAGATTCTATTGAAATCCCTCACCTTTTAAGCCTTCAACTTGATTCATATGATAAGTTTCTCCAAGCCGATGTTCCATCGGCCGTGAGGGCCGACATGGGCCTTGAAGGTGTTTTTAGGTCTGTCTTTCCAATCCATGACTTTAATAAGACTGCAACCCTGGAATACGTTAGCTATGATATTGGCAAGCCCAAGTATGATGTGGACGAATGTATTTCCAAGGGATTAACCTATGAAGCTCCCTTGCGTATCAAGGTGAGATTGGCAGTATATAATGTAGACGAAGCTTCTGGAAGTCGCACTATTCATGATATAAAAGAGCAAGACATATACTTTGGTACCATTCCTCTTATTACTCAGAAAGGAACTTTTCTGATTAACGGGACTGAGCGTGTTATTGTCAACCAGTTGCAGCGTTCACCTGGAATAATTTTTGAGCACGACTCTGGTAAAACACACTCCAGCCGTAAGATTTTATATAATTGTCGCATTATTCCCATGCGTGGTTCATGGCTGGATTTCGATTTTGATCATAAAGACATTCTTTATGTGCGCATCGACCGCAGGCGCAAGATGCCGGTGACGATCTTGCTCAAAGCCATGGGCATGACCAGTGAAAATATTCTTGATTATTACTACAAAAAAGAAGTGTTCCGTCTTGAAGGGGAACGCGTATTTAGAAAAGTTTCAGAACATAATTTTCGTAAAGATGTCGCACTATCGGACATTGTTGCGCCAGATGGTACAACCATTGTCGCCAATGGAAAGCCTTTGACCAAGGCCTCGTGGAAACGCATGCTTAAGGCAGGAGTTGAGTTCTATGAGATTCGACCAGATAGTCTTGAGACCGAGTTTTCCTCACGGGAAGTGATAGATCCGCAAACAGGTGAGGTTTTGTTCAATACTGGGGATCCTTTTGCCGCTTCTTTTGTGGAAAAGTGTCAACTTGCAGGTATTACTGAACTTGAAGGGATTTTTAGCGTTGGTGCTGAAGTATCTGCATGTATTCGTGACACATTGGCCATGGATAAATGTGAGGACATGGAGAGCGCTCAAATAGATATTTACAGACGATTACGTCCCAGTTCTCCTCCAACTCCAGAAATCGCCGCAAATTTTTTTGATAACTTGTTTAGAAACCCTGATTATTACGATCTTTCTCCTGTTGGACGATACAAGCTCAACTCCAAACTGCAGTTGTCCTTACCCATTGATCATCGAACCTTGTCCAATGAAGATATTTTTAAAGCAATAAAGCACCTTGTGCGGCTCAAGGATTCTCATGGACCAGCAGATGATATTGATCATCTGGGCAATAGACGAGTACGACCTGTTGGGGAATTGGTAGAAAATCAATATAGAATTGGCTTGGTTCGCATGGAGCGAGCTATTAAAGAGCGCATGAGTTTACAGGAAGTAGCGACACTTATGCCCCATGATTTGGTCAATCCTAAACCGGTAACGGCTGTTTTGAAAGAGTTTTTTGGGACCTCACAGCTTTCACAATTTATGGATCAGACCAATCCTTTGTCTGAAATTACCCATAAGCGCAGACTTTCTGCCCTAGGACCTGGTGGACTGACAAGGGAACGAGCAGGGTTTGAAGTGCGAGATGTACACTTAAGCCACTATGGTCGGATATGCCCTATTGAAACTCCAGAAGGTCCTAATATTGGGCTGATTGTCTCCTTGACTACACACGGTCTTGTTAATGATTTTGGTTTTATTGAAACCCCGTACCGTGTGGTTAAAGATGGACGTATCACTAACGAAATTAAATATATGGAAGCCTCGGGAGAGATGGGGCACGTCATTGCGCAGGCCAATGCAACACTCATTGATGATACATACTTTCAAGATGAAAACGTTGAGGCCAGAGTGGAAGGCGAATTTGCTATTGTTCCCAGGGAAGAAGTGACCCTTATGGATATTTCTCCTGGGCAAATTGTCTCTATTTCTTCTGCATTGATACCTTTTCTTGAGCATGACGACGCTAACCGTGCGCTCATGGGTTCGAATATGCAGCGTCAGTCAGTACCTTTGCTCATCACCGAGGAACCGCTGATTGGCACTGGTATTGAAAGTAAGGTGGCTCAGGATTCGGGAAGCTGTTTACTTGCTGAAGGCGATGGTGAAGTCATGTTTGCTGATGCTGACAGAATAATCATTGCCTATAGTGGTGAGCTCTACCGACAATCAGGTGGTGTACGTTTTTATGAATTGCAAAAGTTTCATAAGTCCAACCAGAATAGTTGTTTTGGGCAAAAGCCACGTGTGGAAATGGGGCGTAAGGTTAAAAAAGGTACAGTCTTGGCTGATGGTCCAGCCATAAAAGATGGTGAATTGGCCTTGGGCAAGAATCTTTTGGTCGCATTTATGCCTTGGTGTGGGTATAATTACGAGGACTCTATTTTAATTTCCGAGCGTGTGGTCAAAGAAGATATCTATACCTCAATACATATTGAAGAGTTTGACATTTTTGCTCGGGATACCAAATTGGGGCCTGAGGAAGTGACTAGAGATATCCCCAATGTTGGTGAAGAAATGCTACGGAATCTCGATGAAAGCGGGATTATTCGCATTGGAGCCAAAGTAAAGCCCGACGATATACTTGTGGGTAAAATTACCCCCAAAGGAGAAACGCAACTTACGCCTGAAGAGCGTTTATTGCGAGCAATTTTCGGGGACAAGGCCCGAGATGTTAAAAACACATCCTTGAAGGTACCGCCGGGGATTGAAGGCATTGTCATTGATGTGAAGGTGTTTAATCGCAGGTCCAATGACAAGGATGAACGCACCCTTGAGATTGAAAATTACGAACTCCAGCGTATTGATTTGCGAGAACAACAACATATCACAGCTTTGACCCAAAGTGTACGTGCTAAAATTTGGTCGGAATGCAAGGGCAAAATTGTTGCCAAAACCATTATGGGCAAGAAAAAGGGCTCTGTGCTCCTTGAAGCCAATCAGCCTATTAGTGAAGATGTTATTGCAGAATTGCCCCTAAAAAAGTTGTTGGGTATTTTTTCATCCAAAGAAGTCAATGAAAGCGTAAAGGCAATGATTGAGCTCTATGAGGTACAACTCGGATTTATTAAAGACATCTACATGGGCAAGCGTGAACGGGTGACTGAGGGCGATGATCTTCCTCCTGGCGTGATCAAGATGGCCAAGGTCTATGTTGCGGTAAAGAGAAAGCTCAATGTGGGTGATAAAATGGCAGGGCGTCATGGAAACAAGGGTGTTGTTTCCAATATTTTGCCTGAAGAAGACATGCCGTTTTTTGCTGATGGCACTCCCATGGATGTTGTTTTAAATCCCTTGGGTGTTCCATCACGTATGAATATTGGACAGATCATGGAGACACATCTTGGCTGGGCGTCCAAAACTCTTGGACAGCAATTTGCTGCCATGGTGGAGGAGGGTGCAGCGCAAGTTCGATCAGAGATGAAAGACATATTTTCTGATCGAGAAACACTTTCTTTGCTTGATTCTATGACTGATGACGAAATATTGGATGCTGCCAGGTCTTTAAATAATGGTATTGTCATGAAAACCCCTGTGTTTGACGGTGCTGAGGAAGATGAGATTTGGGCTTTGCTCAAACGTGCAGGACTTCCAGAAGATGGCAAAGCATTGCTCTATGATGGTAGGACTGGAGTTCCTTTTCATAATCGGGTTACTGTTGGTTATATGTATTACTTAAAACTTCACCATTTAGTGGATGAAAAAATACATGCCCGTTCTACAGGTCCTTACTCTCTTGTTACGCAGCAACCCCTGGGCGGAAAGGCCCAATTTGGTGGTCAGAGGTTGGGAGAGATGGAAGTGTGGGCTTTGGAAGCTTATGGGGCCGCGTACTTGTTACAGGAATTTTTGACCGTAAAGTCCGACGACGTCAACGGACGGGTTAAAATGTATGAAAAGATAGTTAAGGGTTCTAATTTTCTTGAAAGCGGAATGCCTGAATCTTTCAATGTATTGGTCAAAGAGATGATGGCACTAGGGCTTGAGGTCACTTTGATCGAAGAAGATAAAAAACGGGCTCGAAAAGGGTAAGGGCTATAGAGCATACCCATGTATTATGACCAAAGAAAGAGGAAAATATAATGACTCTTGATGATCTCTTTACTCAACGTGGTGCTGCATCCAGCGCTTTTAATAGTCAGAATTTGAAGGCAATCGGTATTAGTATTGCTTCACCAGAAAAAATTCGTGAATGGTCTTTTGGTGAGGTAAAAAAACCAGAAACCATTAATTATCGTACTTTTAAGCCTGAACGAGATGGTTTGTTCTGTGCTAAGATTTTTGGTCCAGTAAAAGACTACGAATGTAATTGTGGAAAATACAAACGCATGAAACACCGAGGTATTGTGTGTGAAAAATGCGGTGTAGAAGTCATTGCATCCAAAGTCCGCAGGGAACGCATGGGCCATATTGAGCTTGCTGCACCTGTTGCTCATATTTGGTTTTTAAAATCACTACCATCTAAAATTGGTACATTACTGGATATGACCATGGCAGACCTGGAACGGGTCTTATACTTTGATTCCTATATTATTTTGGATCCAGGTGAAACAACTCTACAAAAGAAGCAAGTCATTTCTGAGGAACAGTACTTTCAAGTTTTGGATCATTATGGTGAAGAGGCCATAACAGTAGGAATGGGTGCTGAGTCTATCAAAGGACTTTTGCAGGAAATTGATCTGCCTACATTGCGGGTTGAGCTTCGCGAAGAATCTCAGTCCACCAGGTCGCAGACAAAGAAAAAGAAACTGGCCAAAAGGTTGAAGGTTGTTGAGGCATTTATTGACTCTGGCAATAAGCCTGAATGGATGATTTTGGAAGTTGTACCTATCATTCCACCTGAACTGAGACCATTGGTCCCCCTTGATGGAGGACGTTTTGCAACCTCTGATCTTAATGATCTTTATCGACGGGTAATCAACCGCAATAATCGCTTGAAGCGTTTGCTTGAACTTGGGGCTCCAGACATCATTATTCGCAATGAAAAACGTATGTTACAGGAGTCTGTTGACGCTTTATTTGACAATGGCCGACGCGGGCGAGCTATTACTGGAACCAATGGTCGTCCACTGAAGTCCTTGTCAGATATGATCAAGGGTAAGCAAGGTCGCTTTCGACAAAATTTGCTTGGTAAGCGTGTGGACTATTCGGGTCGTTCCGTCATTGTTGTGGGCCCATACTTGAAGCTCCATCAATGCGGATTGCCTAAAAAAATGGCTTTGGAACTCTTCAAGCCCTTTATTTACTCCAAACTGGAAGCACGCGGGTATGCGAGCACCATCAAAAGTGCTAAGAAAATGGTGGAGCGTGAAGAAGTCGCTGTCTGGGATATTTTGGAAGAAGTGGTTCGAGAGTATCCCATTTTACTGAACCGTGCACCAACGCTGCACCGTTTGGGTATCCAGGCCTTTGAGCCTATTTTGGTTGAGGGCAAGGCAATTCGGCTTCACCCCTTGGTCTGTACTGCCTTTAACGCGGACTTTGATGGTGACCAGATGGCTGTGCATGTGCCTTTGTCAGTGGAGGCCCAAATTGAATGCCGCGTGCTGATGATGTCCACCAATAATATCCTTTCTCCTGCTAATGGTTCTCCCATTATTGTTCCTTCTCAGGATATTGTTTTGGGTTTATACTTTTTGACTGTAGAACGACCCTTTGAAAAGGGTGAAGGGATGATTTTTGCCGATGCAGATGAGGTGATCAGTGCATTTGATGCGGGTCATGTTGTCCTGCACGCTCGCATCAAGGTGCGCATTAATGGTAAACTAGAAAGTACAACACCAGGGCGTATTATTTTACGCGGCATTGTCCCTGAGGAAGTACCCTTTGCAGTGTACAACCGAGAAATGAGTAAAAAGGTAATTGGACGTTTGGTAGGTGAAGCATATCGCTTGGCCGGGACCAAAGCTACTGTAATCTTGTGTGATAAGCTCAAAGATTTGGGCTTTGAGTATTCGACTCAGGCTGGAATTACAGTTGGGGTAAAAGATCTCAAAATTCCAGAAGAAAAAGTTGAAATTTTAAACCAGTCTTACAATGATGTTTTTGATATTGATCAACAATATCGTGAAGGTATTATTACCAGAACTGAAAAATACAATAAAGTTGTGGATGTTTGGACCAAGGCTACAAATGATGTCTCTGAAGCAATGATGCGTGAGCTGAAGTATGATATTATTGCTAATCCCCAAAGCAATAAGGGAGACAAGCATCATGTACTGCGAGCTGAAATTTCGACCAAGGCCGAAGAACGCTGCAATAGTTTTAACTCTGTGTATATGATGGCCACATCTGGCGCTCGAGGTAATCAGGAACAGATTCGTCAGTTGGCCGGTATGCGTGGACTGATGGCTAAACCATCAGGCGAAATTATTGAGACGCCCATTACGGCATCTTTTCGCGAAGGCCTGACTATTTTGCAATACTTTACTTCTACTCACGGAGCCCGAAAGGGATTGGCAGATACAGCATTAAAAACTGCCAACTCTGGCTATTTAACACGTCGATTGGTCGATGTGGTCCAAGATGTGATTATTAGTGAGCATGATTGCAAGGCTGTAGATGGCATTGAATTGTCTCATGTAACTAAAAGTGGTGAAATTACAGTACGTTTGAGTGAGCGAGTCCTTGGCCGTGTAGCCATGTATGACATTGCTGATCCTGAATCAGGTGAAGTTTTTATCCCAGCCAACACAGTAATCAATGAAGAGTTGGTTGGTGAAATTGAACGTAGAGGAGTCTCTACTGTTATTATTCGCTCAGCTTTAACGTGCCGATCCAAACATGGGATCTGTGCTTTATGTTATGGACGTGATTTAGCACGTGGCCATTTGGTCAATGTCGGTGAGGCAGTAGGTATTATTGCTGCTCAGTCTATTGGCGAACCTGGCACCCAGCTGACCATGAGAACTTTCCATATCGGTGGCACTGCTTCCAAAGAAATTGAGCAGAGTCGCTATGAAGCCATCAATAAAGGTCGTATTGTTTTGTCCCGAGTCCGTACTGTTACCAATAGTCGTGGTGAACGCATGGTTATGGGCAAGAGTGGGCAATTGCGCATCGTTGATGATCAGGGGGTGGAACGGGAGAAGTACAGCCTGCCTTCTGGGGCAAAGCTCTATTTTGAAAACGGCGATGAAGTGAAAAAGGGAGATCGTCTCGCAGAATGGGATCCTTTTAATGAACCCTTTGTCACCGATGTTGATGGTATTATTCAGTTTACTGATATTGTAGAAGGTCGGACTGTTCAGGAAAAAATTGATGAGGCAACGGGTAAATCTGCGTTGACCATTATTGAGTTCCGTTCTGTTGATTTTCGACCAGGTATTGCTGTGTGCGATACAGACGGCAAATGTAAAACAAAACCGGATACTGGTTCTCTTGCTGAATACAATTTGCCTGTGGGTGCCATTATCATGGTCAATGATGGAGATACTGTGCAGCCAGGCGATGTCATTGCCCGAAAGCCTCGCGAAACCACCAAGACCAAGGATATTGTTGGTGGTTTGCCACGTGTTGCAGAGCTGTTTGAGGTTCGAAAACCCAAAGATCAGGCAATCCTTTCAGAAATCGATGGTATTGTGAGCTTTGGTCCTGATTCCAAGGGTAAACATAAACTTATTGTTGAGCCTGAGGTCGGCGATGCCCATACCTATCTTATCCCCAAGGGTAAGCACATGAGTGTTAGCGAGGGCGACTTTGTTGAGTGTGGTGAATTGTTGACTGAAGGTGCACCTGATCTGCATGACCTGCTGAAGATTAAAGGAGAAAAATTTCTGGCCTCCTACTTGGTTGATGGTGTGCAAGATGTATATCGGTTTCAAGGGGTGTACATTAATGATAAACATATTGAGGTCATTGTTCGCCAGATGCTCAAAAAGTTGTCCATTGTAGATCCTGGTGATACTGGTTTTCTTTTGGGAGAGCAGGTGGACAAAAACAGATTTGCAAAAGCCAATACTAAATGTGCAGCTGCTGGTCTTACTCCAGCTATTGCTGAACCGTTGGTCTTGGGCATCACTCAAGCCTCTTTGTCTACAGAGTCTTTTATTTCAGCAGCTTCTTTTCAGGAAACAACCAAGGTCCTGACGGAATCTGCTATGATAGGCAAAAGAGATTACCTTTACGGTTTAAAGGAAAATGTTATTGTTGGTCGTTTGATCAATGCCGGTACAGGCTTTAGGGCATATATAGAAAATGATATTTTTGTGCCTGAACAGCCTGAAAGTCCAGACAAGTTTTTAGAAGAATTGGAGAATGATCCTTTTCTCATTGATTCATAGTCTGAGTAGGACTTCGTAATTTTGAAGTTGACAGGACAGGGGAGTTCCATTACGAACTCCCTTCTCAAAATGTTTATTAATGGAGTTGAAAATGCCCACGATTAATCAGTTGGTTCGCAAAGCGCGAGTCCTTCAAGTGAAAGGGAAAAAAAGGGCTGCTTTGCAAGGATGTCCACAGCGAAGAGGGGTGTGTGTGCGTGTTTACACCACCACGCCTAAGAAACCGAACTCAGCCCTGAGAAAGGTTGCCAGAGTGCGTCTTACAAATGGAATTGAAGTTACCTCGTATATTCCTGGTGAAGGGCATAATCTCCAGGAACACTCTGTGGTCATGATCTGTGGTGGGCGTGTCAAGGATTTGCCGGGCGTCCGCTATACAATTATCAGAGGTACTTTGGATGCGGCCGGTGTTCAGGATCGCCGAAAGAGCCGTTCCAAATACGGAGCAAAACGTCCCAAATAGGTACAAGGAGTTTGACATATGTCTCGCAAGGGTCCAGCGCCAAAGCGTGAAGTGCTGCCTGATCCCAAGTATGGGAGTCGGGTCGCAACAAAATTTGTCAATCAAATGATGATTGATGGAAAAAAAAGCATTTCTGAAAAAATTTTCTATAATGCCATTGAAGAACTTGGCAAAAGAACAGATCTTGAGCCTATCAAGGCTTTTGAGCAGGTCATTGAAAAAGTAAAGCCCCTCATGGAAGTCAAGTCCAGGCGAGTTGGCGGAGCCACTTATCAGGTTCCCATGGAGGTGCGTTCAGTGCGTCAGGAAGCCTTGGCTATTCGTTGGCTGATTACCTATGCCCGCTCCAGAGGGGAAAAGGGAATGGTTTCTCGCTTGGCAGCTGAATTTTTGGACGCGTTTCATGACCGTGGTGGCGCTATCAAAAAACGTGAAGATACGCATCGAATGGCTGAAGCCAACAAGGCTTTTGCACATTACCGCTGGTAAAGAGGTTTTTTAAGTGTCAAAACGTGTTCCCATACAAAAACAACGAAATATCGGTATCATGGCCCATATTGATGCGGGCAAAACAACGACTACCGAACGTATTCTTTTTTATACCGGTGTTTCCCATCGTCTAGGTGAGACCCACAATGGTGAAGCCACCATGGACTGGATGGAACAGGAACAAGAGCGCGGAATTACCATAACTTCTGCGGCCACAACATGTTTTTGGCGTGATTGTCGGGTGAATATCATTGATACACCCGGACACGTTGATTTTACTGTTGAGGTTGAGCGCTCTTTACGAGTTCTTGATGGTGCAGTGGCGGTATTTTGTGCTGTTGGAGGTGTGGAGCCACAATCTGAAACTGTGTGGCGCCAGGCTGACCGCTATCATGTACCGCGTATTGCTTTTGTAAATAAAATGGATCGGTCCGGGGCAGACTTTTTTCGTGTTGTGGACATGATCAAAGAGCGATTGAAAGCAAAGCCTGTTCCTTTGCATTTGCCCATAGGATCTGAAGAAAATTTTCAGGGTCAAATTGATTTGGTGCGTAAGGTTGCTCTGTATTATGACCAGGGATCTCAGGGTGAAGTTGTGGATATCCGTGAAATTCCTGCTGATATGGTCGATCTTGTTGATGAATGGCGCATGAATCTTGTGGAAGCCATTGCCGAGGAAGACGAGACCCTGTTGGAAAAATATTTGGGAGGCGAAGAATTAGAGCCAGAAGAAATTATGGCTGGGATTCGCCAAGCCACCATAGGCATGAAAATTTGCCCTGTAATTTGTGGCTCGGCTTTTAAAAATAAAGGAGTTCAGGCACTTTTGGACTGTGTTCTCGATTACTTGCCTTCTCCTGTTGATATTCCTCCCATGATGGGTACTGACCCTGAGACAGGTGATGAGATTTCTTGTGAGTGTTCTGAAGATCTGCCTTTAAGTACATTGGCTTTCAAACTGATGACCGATCCCTTTGTGGGTAATCTTATGTTTTTGCGGATTTATTCCGGAGTACTTCAGGCAGGTAGCACGGTATTAAATGCTGCCACAGGAAAAAAAGAACGTGTTGGCCGATTATTAAAAATGCACGCAAACAAGCGTGAAGAAATAAAAGAAGCCTATGCTGGCGATATTGTTGCGGCAGTGGGTCTAAAACAAACAGGAACTGGTGAAACTCTTTGTGATCTTAAAAGACCTGTTCTTTTGGAGTCCATGGAATTTCCTGAACCAGTTATTGAAGTAGCTATTGAGCCCAAAACTAAAACTGACCGTGATGCATTGGGTCAAGCCTTGCAAAAACTCACCAGGGAAGATCCTTCTTTTCAGGTCAAAACCAATGAGGAGACAGGCCAAACTCTCATTGCCGGTATGGGTGAATTGCACCTTGAGGTTATTGTTGATCGCTTAACCCGGGAATTTAAAGTTGATGCTAATGTTGGTAAGCCCCAGGTTGCTTACCGTGAAACCATTTCCAAGCCTGCTCAAAAAGATTTAAAATACGCCAAGCAGTCTGGCGGTCGAGGGCAGTACGGACATGTGGTTATAAATGTTGCTCCACTTGAGCCCGGTACTGGGTATGAGTTTGTGAACAGCATTGTAGGCGGAGTTATTCCCAAGGAATACATTGCACCCATTGACAAGGGCATCCAGGACGCTTTGGCCAACGGTGTTATGGCCGGTTTTCCCATGGTGGATGTACAGGTTGAATTGGTTCATGGCTCATTTCACGAGGTGGATTCCTCTGAACAAGCATTTTACATCGCAGGCTCCATGGCTATAAAGGAAGCTTGCCAACTAGCTGCGCCTGTTCTCCTTGAGCCAATAATGTTTGTTGAAGTGCTGACCCCAGATGATTACATGGGGGATGTTATGGGGGATTTGAATGGACGGCGTGGACGCATTGTGAGTGTGGAAATGCGTCACGGAATGCAGATCATTCGATCCCATGTGCCTTTGAGCAGCATGTTTGGCTATGCCACAGATCTTAGGTCCAAGACTCAGGGGCGTGCCACATATACTATGTTGTTTGATCATTATGAACGAGTCCCAGCAAGTCTTGCTGAAGAATTGACCAAGAAATGACAATGGAGTTAAATTATGGCCAAGCAAAAGTTTGAGAGAAAGAAGCCGCACGTTAATATTGGAACAATTGGTCATATTGACCATGGCAAGACGACCTTGACCGCGGCCATCACTCGTATTGCAAGTTTAAAGGGTGGTGGATCTTTTATTGGTTACAATGAGATCGACAAGGCACCTGAAGAGAAGGAGCGTGGTATTACCATTGCTACCTCTCATGTTGAGTATGAGACAGCCAATCGTCACTATGCTCATGTGGACTGTCCTGGTCACGCTGACTACATCAAGAACATGATTACTGGTGCTGCCCAGATGGACGGTGCTATTATTGTAGTTGCCGCAACAGATGGTCCTATGCCTCAGACCCGCGAGCACATTCTTCTTGCCCGTCAGGTAGGTGTTCCAAGTCTTGTTGTCTTTTTAAACAAGGTTGACCTGGTTGATGACGAGGAGCTCATTGAGCTGGTTGAGATGGAAGTGCGCGAGCTTCTTTCCAAGTATGAATTTCCTGGTGATGACGTGCCAGTTATCCGTGGTTCAGCTTTACGTGCATTGGAAAGCGAGAGTGCAGACACAGAAGAAGCCAAGCCTATCCTGGAACTTTTGGATGCTTGTGATTCTTATATTCCCGAACCTGTTCGTGATACAGACAAGCCTTTTTTAATGCCCATTGAAGACGTATTTTCTATTTCTGGTCGTGGGACAGTTGTCACAGGTCGTGTTGAGCGTGGTATTGTACGTGTTGGTGAAGAAGTGGAGATTGTGGGTATTACCGAGACTCGCAAGACCACTTGCACTGGTGTTGAGATGTTTAGAAAGCTTTTGGATGAAGGTCAGGCTGGTGACAACATTGGCGCCCTTCTTCGTGGTGTAAAGCGTGATGAGGTTGAGCGTGGTCAGGTTTTGGCCAAGCCCGGCAGTATCACTCCACACACCAAGTTTTCTGCCGAAGTGTATGTTTTGAGCAAGGAAGAGGGTGGTCGTCATACACCTTTCTTTTCCGGTTATCGTCCTCAGTTTTATTTTCGTACCACGGATATTACCGGTGTCGTGACCCTTGATGAAGGTGTGGAGATGATCATGCCTGGTGATAACACCACTTTTCACGTCCATCTGATCGCTCCCATTGCCATGGAAAAGGGCCTTCGTTTTGCTATTCGTGAGGGTGGCCGCACTGTTGGTGCTGGTGTTGTCTCAGAGATTGTGGGGTAAGGTATGATGAATAGTGATAAAATTCGTATTAAATTGCGAGCTTACGATTATAGAATTTTGGATAAGGCTGTTAGCGAAATAGTTGACTCAGCTCGAAATACCGGGGCGTCCATAGCTGGACCGATTCCGTTGCCAACTTGTATCTATAAACAAACCATTCTCAAATCTGTGCACGTTGATAAAAAATCTCGGGAACAGTTTGAAATGCGTGTCCATAAACGGCTTTTGGATATTCTAGAACCCACGCAACAGACTGTTGATGCGTTGGGTAAGCTGAATCTTCCTGCAGGTGTTGATGTAGAGATCAAGCTGTAGGGATAATGTGAGGCAATCATGAGAAAGACATTGGGACTTGTTGGGCGTAAACTAGGCATGACCCGTATCTATGGTCAAGACGGGAGTGTAATACCTGTAACCGTAATACAGGCTGGCCCATGTCCTGTAATAGATAAAAAGGTCATGGATAGAGATGGGTATACTGCTTTACAGGTTGGATTTGAGGAAGTAGCAGCCCACCGGTTGTCCAAACCTGAGCAGGGCCATCAGCAAAAGGCAAATTGTGGCTTTTATAGAATGCTGAAGGAGTTTCCTGTTTCTGGTATTGATGAATTCGACATTGGTCATACACTGACCGTTGAAATGTTTGCTCCAGGCGAAAAAATTCGCGTGGCAGGTACTTCCAAAGGAAAAGGTTTTTCTGGAGTATTTCGCCGTTGGAATTTTGCTGGTTCTCCAGCTTCTCACGGACATGAAAAAGTGCATAGGAAGCCTGGTTCTGTTGGACAGTGTGCAACTCCTGGCAAGGTTTTCAAGGGTAAGAAAATGCCCGGCCAACTTGGCAATAAACCTTCAACAGTTTTAAATATTGAAATTGTTGACGTTCGCCCAGAAGATAATGTGGTACTTGTCCGTGGCCAAGTCCCTGGACCCAAGCAGGGGATAGTGTTCCTCAGCAAGTTGAAATAAGGGGTAATGGTTATGGCTAATGTAAAACTTTATGATCAAAACAAGCAGGAAGTAGGTGCTATTGATCTTGCGGATGATGTTTTTCAGGTCGAAGTAAAGCCTGAAATTTTACATCTGGTAGTACGTGCACATTTAGCAAAACTTCGTGCTGGCACTGTTTCAGTTAAAACACGCGGCACTGTTCGTGGTGGTGGAAAAAAACCTTGGCGTCAAAAAGGCACTGGGCGAGCACGTGCTGGTTCCAGTCGTTCTCCTTTGTGGCGAGGTGGGGCTATTGTTCATGGACCACAACCCCGTGATTACGGCTTTAAGGTCAATAAACAAATTCGTAAGCAAGCTTTGAAAATGGCTTTGTCTTCTCGATTCGTAGCCAACGACATGTTGGTAGTGGACAAGTTGCAATTTGATATTGCTAAAACCAAAAACTTTGTTGCTTGTGCAGAAAAGCTTGGTTTGAAAAAAGCCTTGATTGTTGTAGGTGAAAAGGATAGTAACCTCAGTCTTTCCGCACGAAATGTGCCGGATATTTGTGTTTTAGATTCTCAATCCATCAATGTTTATGAAATCCTCAAATATCCGCAGATGTTGATTGACAGTAAGGCAGTGACAGCTTTGCAGGAGAGGTTGCAATAATGGAAAGTTCTCAAATATTGCTTAAGCCCCTAATTTCTGAAAAGTCCACCGGACTTAAGGAGGCAGCTAATAAGGTTGCCTTTTTTGTTCATCCTGCTGCGAACAAAATACAAATTCAACGCGCAGTGGAGGATATATTTGGGGTAACAGTAACAGCGGTTAATATTGTTAACTCAAAGCCCCGTATGAAACAGAAATTTGGGCGAGCTGTTGGCAAGATCAGCGGTTACAAGAAGGCCTATGTTTCTCTCGCTGCCAATGACAAGATTGATTTCTTCGAAGGGGTATAATTATGGCAATTAGGAAGCTAAAACCGACCTCTCCTGGTCGTCGCGATCAGGGAGTATTAACTTTTGATGAAATTACATCGAAAAAGCCAGAGAAATCGCTTACAGTTGGCTTAAGTAAGAAAAGTGGTCGGAATAATTACGGAAGAATAACATCACGCAGGCGAGGTGGAGGCAATAAAACCCTCTACCGCATTATCGATTTTAAAAGAAATAAGCCTGGTATTCCCGCAAAAGTAGCAAGCATTGAATATGATCCAAATCGTAGTGCACGCATCGCATTGCTGCATTATGCAGATGGTGAAAAACGCTATATCCTTTGGCCAATAGGTCTGGGTGTTGGAGATCAGATTCTGGCTGGAGATAAGGCAGATATCAAGCCTGGTAATGCTTTACCTTTGGCACGCATTCCCTTGGGTACTTTGGTGCATAATATTGAGCTCTATCCAGGGCGTGGTGGCCAGATGGCTCGTTCCGCAGGCTCTTATGCTCAACTTGTAGCCAAAGAAGACAAGTATGCCTCTTTGCGCTTGCCTTCTGGTGAAGTGCGCAAAGTGCTTTTGACCAATATTGCTACTGTTGGTCAGGTTGGAAATATTGAGCATGAGAATGTCAATATTGGAAAGGCTGGCCGGAATCGGTGGCTTGGTCGTCGTCCCAAGGTACGAGGTGTGGCCATGAACCCAGTAGATCACCCGTTGGGCGGTGGTGAGGGCAGAAGCTCTGGAGGGCGTCATCCTGTTACTCCTTGGGGTAAACCCACTAAAGGATACAAGACACGAGCTCCTAAAAAGGCATCTTCCAAGCTTATCGTCAAACGTCGTGGTACGAAGTAGGAGTTAGTATGCCCAGGTCTCTAAAAAAAGGCCCTTTTATTGATGGTCACCTTTTGAAGAAGGTTGAGAAATCCAATGCAGAAAGAAGCCGACAAGTTATTAAAACATGGTCTCGTCGTTCTACGATTATTCCAGAGATGGTCGGATTAACCTTTGCGGTACATAATGGCAAAAAATTTATTCCAGTTTTTGTCTCGGAAAACATGGTAGGACATAAACTTGGTGAATTTGCACCGACCAGAACCTATTATGGTCATGCTGCTGATAAGAAGAAGAAATAGGCAGGAAGTTTCATATGGAAGCACGATCTGTAGCCAAGTTTATTCGTATTTCGCCTCAAAAAGCCAGGCTTGTCGCTCGTAATGTGACTGGAAAGCCTGTTGAGGATGCGCTTAACATACTTAAGTTTACCCCCAAGAAAGCTGCGCGCTTGATAGAAAAAGTGTTGAGTACCGCTATTGCTGATGCTGAACATAATTATAAGCTCGATGTGGACAATCTTTATGTCAAAGAAGTCTGCATCAATGAAGGGCCCAGCTGGAAGCGTATACAGCCAAGAGCAATGGGGCGAGCTTATCGTATTGTCAAGCGTACCAGTCACATCACTGTAGTTATTGATGAGCTGTAGGAGGGCAGTACTTTGGGTCATAAAGTTCATCCATACGGCTTCCGTTTAGGCTATAATAAAAACTGGAAGTCACGTTGGTTCAGCGATAAAAACTATGCTGAATATGTCTATGAAGATAGCAAACTGCGTAAGTATATTAAAAGTACATTGTTTCATGCTGGAATTTCCAGCATAGAGATTGAACGTGCGGCCGATAATGTACGCATTATTCTTTTTACAGCCCGTCCAGGTATTGTGATTGGACGAAAGGGTATTGAGATTGAAAAAATGCGTGCTGATCTGAAGGCCAAATTTGGCCGCGAGTTTTCCATTGAAGTCAATGAAATTCGCCGTCCAGAAACAGATGCTCAGTTGGTAGCAGAGTCAATTGCCCAGCAATTAGAGCGTCGTGTTGCTTTTCGCAGAGCAATCAAAAAAACTGTAGGAATGGCACAAAAATTTGGTGCGCAAGGTATAAAGGTGCAATGTGGTGGACGTCTAGGCGGAGCCGAGATTGCTCGCTCAGAGTGGGCCAGAGAAGGACGGGTACCCTTGCATACACTGCGTGCTGACATAGATTACGGAGTTGCCCAAGCCAAAACGACCTATGGGATTATTGGAATCAAGGTGTGGGTTTTCAAGGGCGAGATTTTGAGTGAGGTAGAAAGCTAATGCTGAGCCCCAGAAAAGTTAAATTCCGAAAACAGCAAAAGGGCCGTATTCGAGGTTTAGCTCAACGAGCTACCACTGTTGATTTTGGCGATGTTGGCCTGAAAGCAGTTGAAAGTGGTAAGATTACCAGTCAGCAAATTGAAGCTGCTCGTATTGCTATGATGCGCCATATTCGCAGGGGTGGAAAGGTTTTTATCCGTATTTTTCCCGATAAGCCTATTACATCCAAGCCTCTTGAAGTGCGTCAAGGTAAAGGTAAAGGCTCACCAGTAGGATGGTGTGCACCTGTTCAGCGCGGTCGAGTGATTTATGAAATCAAAGGCGTTGATGTTGAGCTAGCTAAAGAAGCTCTGTTAAGAGCTGCCTATAAGCTGCCTATCAAGACTATTATAGTCGAAAAGGAGTAAGTATAATGAAAGCTCAACAATTTCGTGAAATGGAATATAGTAAGCTTCAGGATACTTTAGGCGAATTTCGTCAGGAGTTAATGAATCTTCGTTTTCAGCATGCTACGGCTCAGCTTGAAAACACACAAAGAATACCATTGGTTAAAAAATCCATTGCTCGTATCATGACTATTTTGAACGAGAAGGACATGGAGACAGGTGATGAGTAGCAGCGGAAAGACATCTAGCAAGAGAACTCTTGTTGGCTTCGTAGTGAGCGATAAGAACGATAAGACCATTGTCGTCCGCGTTGAAACACTGGTCAAACATCCGGTTCTTAAGAAATATATTCACCGTAGAAAAAAGTTTATGGCTCACGACCCTAACAACGAGTGTCATATTGGTGATAAGGTTCAGATTGTGGAGCACCGTCCTTTGAGTGCACGGAAGAATTGGCATCTAATGAAAATTATTGAAAAAGCATTGTAGGGGATTAAAAAATGATTCAAATGCTGACAACATTAGACGTGGCTGATAATTCCGGTGCAAAAAAGGTTCAGTGCATCAGAGTTCTTGGCGGTAGCAGACGACGTTATGCACGAGTAGGCGACATTATTACCGTATCCGTTAAAGAAGCCATTCCTCACGGAAAAGTGAAAAAAGGCGATGTGCTTCAGGCTGTGGTTGTAAGAACAGCTAAAGAGATCGGACGCCGTGATGGTACTTTTATTCGTTTTGATAATAACTCTGCTGTACTCCTTGACAAGAATTTTGAGCCGATGGGTACCCGTATTTTTGGACCTGTGGCACGTGAGCTTCGGGCCAGGAACTTTATGAAGATTGTTTCCTTAGCCCCAGAGGTATTATAGTTATGTCTAAGCAAGTGTGGAAAATTCACAAAGATGATAAAGTCATTATCCTTGCGGGTAAGGATAGGGGCAAAATTGGGCGAGTAGTAAAAGTTCTGCGTGCTAATAACCAGGTGCTTGTGGAACAGGTCAATATGGTTAAAAAGCATACCAAGCCCAATCCCTATGCCAATCAACCTGGGGGAATTATCGACAAAGAAATGCCTATCGATGTTTCTAATGTACAATATGTTTGCAATGCTTGTTCAAAGCCCAGTCGCCTTGGATATAGAATTTTGGAAGACAACAAAAAAGTTCGTTATTGCAAAAAGTGCAATGAAACGATTAGTTAGGATGGCATAATGAATAATCTTTTACCATTTTATAAAGATAAAGTTGCTCCCGAGCTGATAAAGGAATTTCAATATTCCTCAGTAATGCAAACGCCTAGGATTAAATATATTTCTATAAATATGGGTTTGGGCGAAGGGAGCCAGAATAACAAAATTATTCAGGACTCTGTTCGGGATTTGTCCCTCATTGCTGGACAGCAGGCAGTTGTAACTCGGGCCAAAAAATCCATTGCAGCTTTTAAGTTGCGAGATGGCATGCCCGTAGGTTGCCGTGTGTCACTTCGTGGGGACAGAATGTGGGCATTTCTTGAAAAGTTGATCACTATTGCACTGCCTCGGGTTCGCGACTTTCGCGGTGTGTCCGACAGAGGCTTTGATGGTCGTGGCAATTACACCATGGGCATTAAGGACCATACGATTTTCCCTGAAGTTCAGGTGGATAAGATCGAAAAGGCAGTGGGCATGAATGTGTCTGTGATCACTACTGCTCAGACTGATAAAGAAGGCAAGATGCTGTTGAAGCTTCTTGGGATGCCCTTCAAGAAGTAAGGAGGACTGTAACTTGACTCGTATTTCATTGATGGTCAAAGCTCAGCGGGAGCCTAAGTTTTCAACTAGAAAATATAATAGGTGTCCTATTTGTGGTCGTCCCAGGGCTTTCATGCGTAGATTCGGCATTTGTCGCATCTGCTTTCGTAATATGGCCCTTGCAGGTGAACTGCCAGGTGTTAGAAAATCAAGTTGGTAATGAGGTATATTTATGGCTGTTGTTGATCCCATAGCTGACTTGCTGACAAGAATTCGCAACGCGTATACGGCAATGCACTCCAGTGTAAAAGTTTCTTCCAGCCGTATGCGTTCTGCAATCTTGGACATCATGCAAGAAGAGGGCTATATTACAGGTTTTATATCTGATGACGGCTCTATTGTTGTCGATCTTAAATATTATGATGGCAAGGGTGTTGTAAGTGGCTTGCAGCGTGTCAGTAAACCTGGACGCCGGGTGTATGTTGCTTCCAAAGATATTCCCTTGGTGCAAAATGGATTAGGGATTTGTATTCTTTCTACGTCCAAGGGTATTCTTGAAGGCAGAAAAGCTGCAGAGATTGGCGTGGGCGGCGAACTTCTTTGTGAAATTTGGTAGGGGGCCGCAATGTCTCGTGTTGGAAAAGTGCCAATTACAATACCAGCAGGTGTTGATGTACAGGTAGGCGAAACAGTAATAGTGGTTAAGGGGCCAAAAGGAACTCTTAATGTTGCCACTCATCCAGCTGTAGCCATTAATTTAGATTCTGGTACACTTACTGTATCTCCAGTCGATGAGTCACGTATAGCCCATCAGCAATATGGTTTGCGTCGTACTCTCATTGCTAATGCAGTTATGGGTGTAGATAAAGGATATCAAAAGACTCTTGAAGTGGTGGGTGTTGGTTATCGAGTCAATGTTCAAGGCAAAACTGTTGTTTTGAACGTTGGCTATTCCCATCCTGTGAATTATCCTTTGCCCACAGGGGTTGATGCCAGTGTTGAAGGAAATAAAATTCATATCACTGGTTTTGACAAGCAACTTATAGGTGAGGTTGCCGCACAGATTCGTCGTGTTCGTCCACCTGAACCGTATAAGGGCAAAGGAATAAAATATATTGACGAGATTATACTCCGTAAGGCCGGTAAATCTGGTGGAAGTAAGAAGTAGGTAAGACATGAAAATATCTAAAAATGATGCACGTCTTAAACGCAAGACCAGGATTCGAAAGAAACTGTCTGGGTCATCTTTGCGCCCAAGGCTGGTTGTATTTCGTTCCAATAAGCACATATATGCTCAGCTTATTGATGATGTTGCAGGAGCAACGTTGGCTTCCGCATCCACCAAAAGCCTGGGTATGGACAATGCACGTTTGACAAGAGACGTTTCTGCAATGGTTGGTAAGAAATTGGCAGAAACAGCATTGGCCAAAAATATTACCAGTGTAGTATTTGATCGTAATGGTTTTGTATATCATGGACGCGTGAAGGCTCTTGCAGACGGTGCGCGAGAAGCTGGTTTAAAATTTTAATAGAGGACATCCATGCAACAAAATGATTTTGAGCTCATCGAAAAAATTGTCTATCTGAATCGTGTAGCAAAAGTTGTGAAGGGTGGCCGTAGATTCAGCTTCAGCGCTTTAGTAGTCGTTGGTGATGGACAAGGAACTGTCGGTTTTGGTCTGGGAAAGGCCAACCAGGTCCCTGATGCTATTAAAAAGGCCACTGATCGTGCCCGCAAAGACATGACCAAGGTAGAATTGCTTGAAGGGACAATCCCTTACGAAGTCCTTGGTGCCTATGGAGCTGGACGTGTTCTTTTGAAGCCAGCGTCTGCGGGTACAGGTATTATTGCTGGCGGGCCTGTGCGTGCTGTTATGGAAGCAGTTGGCGTTCATGACATTTTGACGAAAGCCATTGGCACAAATAATCCGCATAATGTTTTGCGAGCCACAGTCGCAGGCTTACGCTCCCTTCGTGGTGCAGAGCAGGTTGGCAAGATGAGGGGTAAATCTCTCGCTATTGAAAGAAAATAGGTGCTAATAAAATGATTAAGGTCAAACTTGTTAGAAGTACTATAGCTCAGAGCCCCATACATAAGAAGACAGTCAAGGCTCTTGGTTTTACAAAAGTTAACCAGGTTCGTGAGTTGCCAGATAGCGCATCCATTCGAGGGATGATAGTTATAGTCAACCACCTAGTTGAGGTTTTAGATAATGAACTTGCATGAGCTTTATCCATATCCACAAGAGCGAGTTGGCTCTAAGCGGGTCGGACGCGGTCAAGGATCAGGTTTTGGTGGTACCTCTGGAAAGGGCCATAAGGGCCAAAATGCTCGATCTGGAGGCGGTGTTCCTGCCCATTTTGAAGGCGGTCAAATGCCTCTTTATCGTCGCCTGCCTAAGCGTGGTTTTAAGAATCCTTTTGCGGTTACCTATCAGCCAATAAACTTGTCTGCCCTGCTCTCCTTTTTTCCGGAAAAAGATGAGATTACCATTGACGATATTTACGCTCGTGGTTTGGCAGGTGCAAACAAGCCCATTAAAATCTTGGGAGATGGCGAAGTAAGCCGTCCTGTGACGGTCTTGGCGCACAAGTTTAGTAAGCAGGCTGCCGCCAAAATTGTTGCTGCCGGTGGGCAGGCAAACTCCATAGAAGGATAATTACGTGAGTATCTCCAATAGTGCTAATCCCGGATTATCCGAGCTGAAAAAAAAGTTCTTATGGACTTTTTTTCTTTTGGCGATTTTTCGAGTTGGGGTGCACTTGCCCATTCCTGGTGTGGATGGCAGCGCTTTGGCTGATTTTTTTGCCAATGCACAAAATACTCTTTTTGGATTATTTGATATGTTTTCCGGGGGGGGGCTGAAGAATCTTTCAGTATTTGCTTTGGGTATTATGCCTTATATTTCAGCCTCCATTATTTTGCAGCTGCTCACAGTGGTTAGTCCAGAACTGAAAAGACTGAGCAAAGAAGAAGGAGCTGCTGGGCGGAAAAAAATAACTCAATATACACGTTACGGCACTGTCCTCATTGCCCTGATTCAGGGCCTGGGCATCGCTGTAGGTGTCGAGTCCATGACCAGCCCGTCTGGTGCTTCTGTAGTGTTTATGCCTGGGTGGGGATTTCGCCTCATCACAGTTATTACCCTCACTGCAGGAACAGTATTTGTCATGTGGCTAGGCGAGAAAATAACAGAACGGGGTATTGGTAACGGTATTAGTCTGATTATTTGTGCTGGTATTATAGCTGGATTGCCCAGTGGTATTGGGAAATCATTTCGTTTGGTTTCTGCTGGGGATGTATCCTTGTTTACGGTTATAGTTGTTGTGTTGGTAATGGCAGCAGTACTTGTTGGAATTACCTTTATGGAGCGAGCCCAACGCAGGATTCCCATTCATTATGCCAAACGCATGGTTGGACGTAAAATGTATGGTGGCCAAACTAGTCATTTGCCTTTGCGTATAAATACTGCTGGGGTTATTCCGCCTATTTTTGCCTCTTCTCTTTTAATGTTTCCCGCCACGATTGCGAATTTTTCCAGTGTTGAATTTATTAATAATTTAGCTGGCTATTTTCGACCAGACTCAATTTTATATAATTTATTTTTCATAGGATTCATTGTTTTTTTCTGTTTTTTTTATACGGCCATTGTTTTTGATCCTAAAGATATAGCTGAGAACCTTAAAAAACAGGGTGCTTTTGTTCCCGGTATTCGGCCTGGGTTTAAGACCCATGAATACATTGACAAGGTTTTGACCAGGTTGACTTTATGGGGTTCCATCTATATCTCCACCGTTTGTGTTTTACCCATGATACTCATGAAGCAATTTAATGTTCCTTTTTACTATGGTGGAACTTCATTGCTTATTGTTGTTGGAGTGTCCATGGATACAATGTCTCAGGTGCAGTCTCACCTAATCTCTGGCCGATATGATGGTCTTTTAGCCAAGGCCAAAATTAAGGGTCGGCGCGGGTGAGAAAATATCGTGGGATTTTTTTAAAAAATGACCAAGAAATAGCTGCGTTAAAAGAGAGTTGTCAAATAGCAGCTATAATTTTGAGGTCATTGGGTGATTTAATAGAACCAGGTTTGCCAACAATTGAGCTGGAAAACCATGCCCTTAAGTTATGTGATGACTATAAGGCTGAGCCAGCATTTAAGGGCTATATGGGTTTTCCCTTTGCTGTATGTTGCTCAATCAATGAAGAAGTCGTGCATGGCTTTCCCTCAGAAAGGCAGCTTCAACCTGGTGATATTGTCAGCCTTGATTTTGGTGTAAAGTTTAATGGATTCTACGGTGACACTGCAAAAACATATCCAGTGGGCGATGTGCATGCACAGGCTCATAAATTAATGCAGGTCACACAAGAGTCTTTGTATAAAGGAATAGAACAAGCAGTGGTTGGAAATGATCTTTATGATATTTCCCGTGCAGTTCAAGAACATGTTCAGAAAGCGGGAATGGGCATTGTTGCACAATTTGTAGGGCATGGTATTGGGCGGCAACTGCATGAGAAGCCCGAAGTTCCCAATTTTGTGCCTAGAAATTGTTCGCGAGTCCCTTTGAAAGCAGGAATGGTTCTAGCTATAGAACCCATGGTTACCAGTGGTTCTCCAGATGTTGCTATCCTCTCCGACGGATGGACAGCCATTTCTAAAGATAGAAGCTTGGCGGCTCATTTTGAGCACTCTGTAGCGATTACAAAAGACGGTCCACTTATTCTCAGCCAATTAGAGAATTAGTTGGCCATAAATTTGTGGGAGTTTTGTATGAAAGTTCGACCTTCAGTGCGTAAAATTTGCCCTAAGTGCAAGGTTATCAAGCGAAAAGGGGTTTTACGTGTTATATGTACCAATCCGCGACATAAACAAAGACAAGGTTAAGGATAGGGGGAAATTGTGGCAAGATTGCTTGGAGTGGATTTACCTCGGAATAAACGTCTCGATATTGCGTTGACCTATATTTATGGCATAGGACGCTGTAGCGCCTTAAAGATCCTTGATGCCACAGGCATTGAATGGACTAAAAATAGCGATGATTTATCTGGTGATGATATCAACCTGTTGCGTAAAGAAATAGAAGCTAACTATCGTGTTGAAGGCGATTTGCGTCGAGATACCGTTGCCAATATCAAGAGGCTTATGGACATCGGGTGTTATCGTGGACTGAGGCATCGTCGAGGATTGCCTTGTCGTGGACAGCGTACCCATACCAATGCTCGGACCCGTAAGGGACCGCGTAGAGCCATCGTTGGAAAGAAGAAAAAATAATTAGGGAGTAGATAGTTCTATGGCAAGACCGCAGCGGGTTATCAAAAAAAAGGAAAAGAGAAATATACCAACTGGTGTAGCGTATATTAATAGTTCTTTTAATAATACCATTGTTACCTTCACTGATCCCACAGGCAATGTTATAAGCTGGGCTAGTGCAGGCGCATCTGGCTTTAAAGGCTCACGCAAAAATACAGCTTTTGCTGCACAAAAGGCTGCTGAGACAGCAGCCCGTAAAGCTATGGATTGTGGCATGCGAACAGTTGGGATTTTTGTGAAGGGGCCAGGAGCAGGTCGAGAATCTGCCATGCGGGCCATTAATGCCGTTGGTATGCGCGTATCTTTTATCCGCGACGTTACACCCATTCCGCATAATGGATGCCGTCCGCCCAAACGTCGTAGAGTATAGGGGGAATTAGTCTTGGCTAGATATACTGGTGCTAAGTGCAGAATTTGTCGCCGGGAAGGCGGAAAGTTATTTTTAAAAGGCGATAGATGTTATACCGATAAGTGTGCCTTTGAACGGCGAGCTTATGCTCCTGGTGATCATGGTCGTGCACGAAAAAAACCAAGCGACTATGCATTGCAGTTACGGGAAAAGCAGAAAGTACGTCGTATGTATGGTATTTTGGAAGGCCAATTTCGACGATATTTTGATGAAGCTGATCGTCGCAAAGGGATTACTGGTACGAATTTATTGATGCTTCTGGAAACCAGAGTTGACAATGTTGCTTACAAGTTGGGCTTTGCCAACTCCAGAAATCAAGCCCGTCAGATGGTACGTCATGGTTTGTTTTTGCTTAATGGTCGGCGCATCAATGTACCATCCATACAGTTAAAGCCTGGGGATGTTGTTGAGGTTCGTAATAAAACCGCAAAAAATCTGGTGATTAATGAAGCCCTGGAAACTGTCGCCCGGCGTGGTGTTCCTACTTGGCTTGAAAGTGATCCTACCAATATGAAGGGAATGGTTAAGGCCGTACCAACACGTGATGATATAACCTTCCCCATGACTGAACAATTGATTGTTGAACTCTACTCTAAATAACAGGCGGTAAACATGGGTTCTACTTCTCGCAGCGATAAGCAGGTCTATGTCCGTAACTGGGCAGAGCTTGTTCGACCTGATAAGCTGCAAAAAGATGTAAAAAGTACTGACACGTATGGTCGCTTTTTGTGCGAGCCATTAGAGCGTGGGTTTGGTACAACTATTGGTAACGCCTTACGTCGAGTTTTGCTCTCTTCATTGCAGGGTGCTGCCCCTGTCTCAGTAAAAATCCGTGGTATTCAACATGAGTTTACCACAATCCCCGGTGTTATTGAAGATGTTACCGACATCGTTTTAAATATTAAACAACTTCGGGTGGCCATGGATACTCCTGAGCCACAGCGTGTTCAGCTTATCGCCAATGAGCGGGGTGAGGTTAAGGCCTCAGCTATTTTAGTTAACAACCATTTGGTCATATTAAATCCAGAATTGCATATTGCCACTCTTTCTGAAGATGTGGAATTGGTTATTGATCTGGAATTTAGAATGGGCAAGGGCTATGTGCCTGCTGAAATGCACGAGGGATTGGATGAAGAGATTGGGGTTATTACTCTTGACTCCACATTTTCTCCTATTCGCAAGGTTGCCTACACAGTGGAACAGGCTCGTGTAGGGCAAATGACCAACTATGATAAGCTCATTATGGAAGTTTGGACTGACGGATCTATCTCTCCTGAAGATGCTTTGGCCTATAGCGCCAAGATTATCAAGGATCAGCTGACAGTATTTATAAATTTTGATGAGTGTTTGGCTGATACGGATAAGACGAAATCAAAACCACAGGACCAGATCGACGAAAATCTTTTTAAAACAATTGAAGAGCTTGAATTACCTGTTCGAGCCAGTAATTGTTTGAAGGGAGCTGGAATTCATTTGGTGGGTGAGTTGATTCAGAAAACCGAGGCAGAACTGTTAAAGACCAAAAATTTTGGCCGCAAGTCTTTGGAAGATATTCGCAGAGTTCTTGATGGCATGGATTTGGAGTTCGGTACTCAAGTCGATAATTTTGCTGAAATGTATCAGGAATGGGTAAAGAGGAACGAAGACGATGAGGCATAGAAAATCAGGACGTAAACTTGGTCGAGCCTGGGATCACAGGAAGGCCATGATGAAGAATATGGTACGCTCCCTTATTGAGCACGAGCGTATCAAAACTACTGAGGCCAAGGCCAAAGAATTACAAATTCTGGCTGACAAACTGGTAACAGTTTCCAAAACAGATACACTTCATGCCAGAAGACAAGCGTATGTTCTTTTGGGCAGTCATCATAGTGTACAAAAACTTTTTCAAGAAATCGCTCCTCGATTCAAGGATATCTCAGGTGGATATACTCGTGTAGTGAAGTTTAGCCTACCTCGTCCTGGAGATGGAGCTCCCATGGCTTTGATTGAGTTTTCCGTGGACAGTATCACTGAAAACAATCCAGAGAAGCCTGAAAAAAGTGAAGAATAATTATAAGGCAGTGTAAACTGCCTTTTTTTTATGCAGATCTATCGATTATTTCTATATAAGCAATAGGGAATTGTCTGTGGATACGAGGAAAATAGAAGCCTTTACCAAGGTGTTTGAGCATAATAGTTTTTCAAAAGCTGGCAGGGCCTTGTTTCTTTCACAGCCTACTATCAGTGCTCATGTTGCTGCCTTGGAGGAGGAGCTTGGGGTCCAATTATTTGATCGTATCGGACGTACTGTGGTCCCCACCAAGGCTGGGGAGATTCTCTATCATCATGCCAAAAATATTTTTGAATCTTCAGAACTGGCTATAAGTGAAATTCGCAAGCTTGAAAATCGGGTGGTGGGCAAGCTAGATATTGGTGCGAGCACTATACCTGCAAACTATCTTTTACCTAAAGCCATGGCTGAGTTTTATATGAAGTATCCTGAAGTAACTTTGGATTTATCCATAGGGGATACGGAAGAAATTGTAACTATGGTTAAGGGTAATTTCTTAATGCTGGGTCTTGTGGGGGGCCTTGTGACCAGTCAAGGCCTCATATTCTTACCTGTTCTCAAAGACTCTTTGGTGTTGGTCATGGCTCATGACTTATATCAAAAGTATGCTCATCTTTCTTTGCATGATCTCATGCTCACTGTACCTTGGGTGGTTCGTGAGGAAGGCTCTGGTACCAGGCAGGCTGCTGGCACATGGTTGAACAAGGTGGGTCTAAGTTTTTCAGGTCTGCGTGAGGCAATTATTGTTCGCAATGCTGGCGTGTTACTTGAATGTGTACGCCTTGGCATGGGAGCTGCCATAACTTCCTATGTTACGGTACGATCTGAGATAAAGGATGGCAGTCTTGTTAGCGTTGATATTGGCCACAATAGTATTGAACGGCAATTTTACATTGTTTATAATAAAAAAAGAACACTTCTTCCTGCTGCTCAAAAGTTAATTAAGCATTTGCAGCACAATTTAACACCCATCAAAATTTAGATTTCCAGTACGACTTATAACAAGGTTTTGTTGTCATAGCTCGTTGGGCCCTTGGAGAAAACACGACAATATCCTGTCTAGTTCAGCTCTTTTTCCAAAGCTGTGTGTAATTGACCGCTGGTAAAAAGGTCTCGAAGCACAAGAGGTGTTTCAGGATTTTCTTTGGAAAAGATAGCCAAAATAGGGATTGATTTTGATCCCAGGCTCTCCAAAAGAGCCATAAGGCTTGGATCATGGCGCGTCAGATCGACCTGATAGAGCTTTGCGTCATACTTTTTTGCCAGTTCAGCACTTCGTTTGGGAGTAAGAACTGTTTTTTCTAAAAACTTACAATTGGGACACCAGTCAGCGGTAAACTCTACGATCATGTGTTCTTGCCCCAGTTGGTTTTCAAAGTGGGACCAATCAAAAGGGATCCAGGGATTCGTTTCTTGTCCTGACCTGAAAAGAAGCAGCACGCTTAAGACAATGGCCGCCAACACATTACTTCGAATTGCCCATCTTTTTTTTCGGCTTTGAGAAAGATTGGTTCCCTTCCCCCAAATCCACGCACCCAGAGCGATTATCCATAAAAGGATGAGCATTTTTACATAGAGGGAAACGGGTAAAAGGCTCATGAGATATACACAGGTTCCAGCCAGTAAAAATCCCAAAAAACGTTCCAGGTGAATGGTCCAGGCCCCAGGTGTAGGCAAAAACTTGTACATGTCCGGGAACATGGCCATGACCAAATAGGGTGAGGCCATACCAAGTCCTACACAACTCAAGATTAGAGCTATTATTTCGGGTGGTTGGATGAGGGCCCAGGCCAAAACTCCGCCTAAAAATGGCCCGCTGCATGGTGTAGCCAAGATGGTGGCCAGCATACCGGTGGTAAAGGATTCCAGTCTGGGATGGTGTTTGGTCGTCTGTACCTTTGCCTTAAGATCAATAAGGGGAAGATCGTAAATACCAAAAAGGCTCAAAGATAAGGCAAAGACAATAGCTGTTAATGCAACAATGGCCTCTGGTTTTTGAAAAATTTGCCCCCAGACCATGCCCGTAGCAGAAATAATGATGGCTAAAATCAAAAAATAAATCATCATGCCCAGGGCAAACCAGATGTTATGCATGGTAAAGGCTTGGCGTTGATGGGCTGTTATCTGATTCACAGTAGGGATAAAGGAACGCAATTTCAACGTGATCACAGGTAAAACACAGGGCATAAAATTCAGGATCAAACCAGCCAAAAAAGCAAGACCAGCTGCTTTGGAAAAGGTCTTTACTTCAAGACCAGGTGAAAAATAGTGGGGCTGAAAATTACGTTTGGGTGGATTGCTATCCTTTAAGGATAGACCAGCGTGGTCCCTAGTGTCCACATGCAGGTCAGAATATGACTGGGCTTGTAAAAAATCTTTATACCAGGGTTGGCTTTCAGCTGTAGCTAAGCTGTCTAGTGCGGGTAGGCGTAAACTTAATTTTTCGTGGACCGGCCAGCAAGCAGTATTTGAGCAAAGTAAGGCCTCAAAGGTGACCTGCAAATCCTTTGCTTCTTGGCTTGGTATAGTGAGAAAAAAAGAGGTGGTCCCCATATACAGATCCACCATCAGGGTTGGATCCATGGGATTTGGTCCAGGGGTGGGCTGGGGATAGAAAGCGCGGAGAGACTGTTCATTCAGATTTCCCTGAATTGTGGTGGGAAACCCCGATGGCCCTTGTATATTGCCATAGCTATGCCACCCCTCTTTGGGAGTTAGGGTCAGGACAGCAATGGCCGGTGGGTCCTGATTTTGAGTAGTATAAACCTCAAGATGGAGAGCAAAGGGATTTTCTGTAGCCCACGCAGACAGAGTAGGCGTGGTAAAAACCCAAAAAAGACAAAGGAAAATAAATTTAAATTTCATCATGCCTAACGTCTAAATAATAAGTATATACTGGTTTCTACCAGAATGTTATGAATACTCTTATGTAGTCCATCTATGGGTGATGGCAACATGAGCTTGCCAGTTACATGATATTGATATGAGCGAAGCACCATAGTGTCTTTTTTCAAGAGAAACAGTCTGGGGTCAAGATTGTTCCAGTTGCACATAGTCTTCAATAATGAGCTTTAAACCAAATCCCGGGAAGTTAATTTTATATTTATTGGGCTCAACGCGAGCTACAACCTTGCCCCGGCCAAAAATTTTGTGGCGGCAATAGGTACCCTGTACGGGACGGTGTGTACTGGGTTCTTGGGGAGGACATGTGGACTCTGGGCTTGGGATATCAATGCAGTGCGATGACGTATCTTGCTGCGCATGTTTTTGTAGGGACAAGCCACCTGTAAATTGTTCTCGATAACATGACAGCAGATGAGGTGGGATTTCTTGTAAAAAAGGACTGATATTGGTGGGCGTTGAACCCTGAAGTTCACGGCTATACAGGGTTTCTGGGGAGAAAAGAGCTAGGTACGACCGAGCTCTTGTACAGGCCACGTAGAGCAGACGACGTTCTTCTTGGAAATCTTCTTTATCATTTAAGGCGTGCTTGGATGGAAAGCGGTCTTCCACGAGGTCAATGATGAGCACTGCGTCCCACTCCAGCCCCTTGGCTGAGTGTACTGTGGATAACGTGATGGCTTCCTGTTGTTCCTGGTCTTGGGGGTCTGGGTTCTCCAGGCTCAAGTCACTTAAAAATACATCCAGGTTATCGTAGCCTTGGGCAATTTGTCGTAATTCTTCCAATCCCATCTCACGGCGTGGATGGTCATCTGGAAATTTTTCTCGCATTATGGGTAAATAATAATCCAAAAGAAAGGTAATAGCTGACGCCGGGCTCAGGGATTCTGTACGCAGCCCATCGAGTGTAAACAGCAAAGTTTCCAACCCTGGCCGTTTGGATTTTTGGGCATGCAAAAATTCTTGGTCATTGATCACAATGGCGCGGTGAAGTTTTTGAGCTGTTTTGGGACCAATGCCGGGTATATGGCTGAGTATGCGCTGCCAGGAAGGCACATCCTGGATATTTTGGGACACACGCAAAAAAGACAGTATATCCTTGATATGTGCTGCCTCGGAAAACTTGATGCCACCGTATTTGCGAAAACTCAGGCCAATTTTGTTGAGTTTCACTTCAACATGGTAGGACTGATAGCCCGCCCGAAACAGCACTGCGATTTCATCTAAAGGATAGGTTTGGCTCAGTTCCACAATCTTGGCTGTTACAAGCCGAGCTTGGCTTCGGTCGGAAAAGGGAAAAATATGTTCAGGAAGCTGGGTATCTGGCTTGTCTGAAAATAGGCGTTTGGAAAATTGATCTGTAAAGCCTTGTAAAATGCTATTGGTGAGCTCCAAAATAGGCTGGGTAGAGCGGTAATTTTGCTCCAGTTTAATGATCTTGGTACCAGAAAAGGTTTGGGGAAAATCTAAGATATTGCGGATATTGGCTCCCCGAAAAGCATAAATGGATTGGGCGTCATCACCCACAGCCATCACATTGGGACTCTTGTCACCTGGCTTGGTTAAAAGAGCTACCAGGCGAGCTTGAACCAGATTGGTATCTTGGTATTCATCGACCATAATATGGGTTATGGAGTGGGAAATCTGCTCACGCACCTGGGGATGGTCGGTCAGTAGGCGTTCCAAGAGAAAAAGGAGGTCATCATAATCCACAAGGCCATATTCCAGTTTGGAGCGTGTGTACTCCTCTGCCAAACGTTCCAGATCACCTTCATAGACTCCCAAATGGTAAGCTTCTTTTTGTAAGATGGCCGATAACGGCAGTTCTTTATTTCGGCTTTTACTAATGAGGCTCATGATGGTGGTGCGTTTGGGAAATTTGCGATCTCCTTTGCCCAATTGTAAGCGGTCTTTGCCCTGCATCAGTATTTCTTCAGCATCGCCTCGGTCCATGATGGACATACCACGTTCAAAGCCCAAAACATGGGCATATTGTCGAAGCAGGGTGTAGGCAAAACCATGAAAGGTGCCTCCGCGCACGCCACCAAGACCTGCATGTCCGAGCAGGTCTTGTGCCCTGTGCAGCATTTCAGCAGAAGCCTTGCGCGTAAAAGTCAATAAAACAATTTCTGCAGGGGAAACACCTTGTTCCACCAAGTAGGCCAGACGATGAACAATGGTTCTTGTTTTTCCTGAACCTGCCCCAGCAATGACCAGGACGGGTCCTTCAGTGGAGGTTGCCGCCTCGTACTGGGCAGCATTGAGATGAGCATGAAAATTAATGGACATGGTTTAGCGAAGTTATGGTTGAAGTATTGATACCAAAATGTTGTAAAATATTGCGTCCTACACCTGTAGGTCTTTGGGCGTTTTCCTGGGCTGAATCATAGTAAAAAACATCTGTTGCTGTATGCATGCCCTGTCGCCCAAAATGGTCAAACATATCTTGGCGCCCCATTTTACCCTTGAGGTCAAAACCAGGCTGGGGCTCCAAAACCAGGTCAGGGGCTTGGGCTGCCAAGGGACCATGATAGAGGTCTTGTCCATGATGAACGTGAGCTATGATTTTTTTACCTTTCCAGGTCAGGTTGGCCAGGGCCTGGGCCAGGTCATCAGCCAACCGTCTTGCTTCAGCCCGGCCAAGTCTGCCCTGAGCAAAACGTTCTTGGGTGTGCAGGTAGATTCGGCCAGGGTCAAGGGCAAAAGCCAGACTTTGGGGGCCAATACATTGGGTATCCCATTCATTTTTTGGAGTTCGGGACAAGCGCAAAAGATTATTTTGGACCAGCCAAACGTTAAGATCAACTTCTTGCTCCAGACTGGTAAAGCCATGGTCAGCCATCATGATTAATCTTTTGGGGTCAGGCAAGTTGGTATAGCGTTCCAGTACGTTGCCAATGATTTTGTCCCAGGCAGACATAAATTCAAGACAAGTACTGCGCCAGGGGTGATCATCTTCCAGTAAAGCAGGTTGTAAAAAATGGCCCAAACGATCCGTTTCCGTGAGCACAAGCATGAACATGTCCCAAGCCAGATCAGGCCAAAAAAGGTCCAGGAGTTTTTGTCGGCACCTTAGGCTGCGGTGTAAATCTTGGAGTAAAAATAGGGGATCATCCGCTCCTCGAAGCGTGTCGGCCTCAATAGTGTAGTTATGTTCAGATAAGATACTGGCCAATACTGGTGGATAGGTATTGCCCAGTAGGCCTTGGGCTGGAAAACCAGCAACAGCTATGGCGGGCATGGGCTGTACTGGGCCTAAGTTGGGCATGTTCAGTACTTTGGAAAAAATATTTTTATGAGCCAAACGTTCAAAAATTGTTGTTCCAGATACATGGGTAAAATCCGTAAACTCCAGTGTGTAATTATGAGGGTCGATACGTGTAAAGCCGTAAACTCCGTGCTCTCCAGGCGAAGATGCAGTGAAAAGTGATGTCCAGTTGACCGGAGAAAGCTCTGGCAATTCAGCGTGAATGGGATAACAGCCAGGGGAATTGATGATCGTGGCTAGATTGGGCAAAAGTCCTTGATTGGCCAGATTTTGTGCCAAAGACCAAGACAGGCCGTCCAGACCAAGAAAGACAAGTCGGGGATGCATGATGCTCTTTTGTATCAAGAGGTTGAGGCATTGACCAGTGTGGAGCTGGCATCAATTTTAGGAGCTACCTTCTAAAAATGGGAGGACTATATCAGTGTTGCACTTTGAATTTGAATCCAAGTTCCTGCTTTCAACAGGACAATGCCAGGGGTCACTTTTAATATCGACCAACCAGGAATTCCAGTCACCCTTATCTATTTCTTTGTTTGTGGCCTCAAGGCGTATTTCACAATGAGCTTCTGTATAGTGTCCAGCATTACTCTTCCTCAATATCTTTATCTTTGAGAATATTTTTCTCGTTTTGCCAATTGTTGACCATTGTGTGCCAATTTTACGTTCAAAATCTCATCATCTTGAATGCAACAACGGAATTGTACCTGTCTTTTTTACGTATGTTCCAAGAACATGAGTATTATTTTTCGGAAAATTTTTCGGGACTTCTATTATTTCCAATGTATCCCCATGATCAGCAATGACCATCTTTTCTTGGGTATCATCATCTGGACCTGAACTGGACCAGTAAAAAATATTATCTTCACCCTCTGAATAAAAATAATCACACTGGTACTCATGTGTTTTTTTATTGAGATATTCAAATTGTAGAGAGTTATTAAAGTTAGCGTATCTGGTTAATTCTATCCGTCTTAAATAATGATCATCATTCATGATATACGTAGCAAGCTTGATTAATTGTATGTCACTGTTTGTATCTTTAACACTTATAATTATCGGATCTTGGATACAATCATTGTCATGATAATTCCAATACTCAAGTAATTCATAAGTTATGGTCAGGTTGCGGCCAAGATAAGAAGCATAAACAGCCGCTGTGTAAGGAATTTGGACTGTAGATGTCTTGCCATTGGTATCGCGCAAGCTAATAAATAAAAATGGCCATTCTTGTTCAATTTTATACAATCGGCCTTGTATGGTTTTTGTCTCGACTATTTTTGCGGGACAGGTTTTTTTAGAGTCAGCCAGACTTAAAGATGACCAGAAAAGAGTGATGCCAACAAGACAAGCAATCCATAAGCTCTTCAACATGTCAGACTCTCCCCCAGGTTGATGACCAAGAAATTTTGACATTTGTGTACCGCATGCGCAGACTCGCTGCAACAGGTTTTGATCAGCCTGTATGTTTGTGTGCGCTGTTGGTGCTCAAGGTTTGGGATGCGTCTATAATGGTTGGGTAAGTGAGTTATTCCAAGTGGATTGGTCCTTTGGGTGAATGCTTGGCAAAACTTTGGCATTCATCTGCACCTTGACAACTCAAGGCAATGTCGCCCAAGCACTTTCCTGGAGTTGATCAGTTTTGTCATGCATGGACAGGAAGATTTGCCTGGTGTTATTTTTGATGAAGCCAAAACTGGATATACCTTTAGGGTATTGATGTATAATAAGGATTAATGAGGAGAAAGGATTCATGAATATTTGTATTGTGGGAACTGGCTATGTGGGCCTGGTTTCAGCAGCGTGTTTTGCGGAGATGGGCAACATGGTTCGGTGTGTGGATGTGAATCCTCAGGTTATTGAGCGGCTGAAGCAGGGGGAGGTGCATATTTATGAACCAGGGCTTGAGGCTCTGGTGCAACGCAACTTTGCAGAAGGGCGTCTTACCTTTACCACAGATCTTGCCGAAGGTATTCAGGGCTGTCTTTTTATCTTTTGTTGCGTGGGAACCCCAGAAAGTGAAGATGGCACAGCTGATCTCCAATATGTGCATCAGGTCGCCAGGGATTTGGGTACACTTATTACAGATTATTCCATTATTGTGGATAAATCGACAGTGCCGGTGGGTACTGCGGATACTGTCCGTCAGATTATCCAGGCTGAATTGGATAAACGTGGTGTGCAGGTGGAATTTGATGTGGTCGCCAATCCGGAATTTCTCAAAGAAGGCGATGCAGTCAATGACTTCATGAAGCCGGATCGGGTTATTGTGGGCACGGACAATGTGCGCACTGCCGAGCTTTTGAAAACCCTCTACGCACCCTATGCCCGGAGCCGAGAAAAAATGATTGTTATGGGGGTACGCAGTGCGGAGATGACCAAATATGCAGCTAATTGCATGCTGGCCACCAAAATTTCCTTTATCAACGAGATTGCCAATATTTGTGAGCGGGTTGGGGCTGATGTGCGTGATGTGCGTCACGGCATTGGTGCTGATCACCGCATTGGCTACCAGTTTATTTATCCAGGGGTGGGCTATGGAGGATCTTGCTTTCCCAAGGATGTCAAGGCGCTCATTGGTACCGCCCAGAATTCGGGATACGAGCCCCAACTTTTATGTGCTGTAGATGAGGTTAATGACCGCCAAAAGGTCGTTATTGCCCAGAAGATTGAAGCCTATTTTGCTGATCAGGGCGGAGTACAAGACAAGACCCTGGCGCTTTGGGGGCTGGCTTTTAAGGCCAATACCGACGACATGCGTGAAGCCCCGGCCTTGGAGCTGATTCGCCATCTCACGGCTTTGGGGATGCGCATCCAGGCCTTTGATCCTGTGGCCGGCCATAATGCCCGAGGTCTTTTGGCCGACAATCCTTTGGTGGAAATTTATGAAGACCAATATGCCTGCCTTGAGGGGGCGGCAGCTTTGGCTGTGGTCACGGAGTGGAACCAGTTTCGTAATCCCCAATTTCAGCGTATCAAGTCCAGCCTCACTGCGCCCATTATTTTTGATGGTCGCAATTTGTATGCACCTCAGCTTATGGCTACTGAAGGTTTTGCCTATTTTTGTATTGGCCGTTAAGAGGCTGTTGTTAAAAATAAAAGAACGGGCAGAGAGAAATTTCTGCCCATTTTTCATGGTTATTGCTTTGGTGCGGATTTGATCCAATGCGCAACAAGAAAAAAGATCTCCTTGGAGTAGAGCATGGCAACATGGCTGATCGGCATGGAAGTTTTTTGCGTACATGGAAGCTGATCACAATGTAAGGCCGAGTTGGGCAAAACCATATTATCTGTAGGTACGGTAATGGCCAGCAAGGGTACTGGAGCAGGAAAGGGGCGTCTTGCAATTTTTTGTACTGCCTCTCCTTGAAATCGGAGAATATGGCCTAAAGAATTGAGCGCAAAGGGAGCAAGTTTACTGCCTTGATACGGGGTACCTAAGGTTGTCAGGGTTTTGATGGATTTTACATTGGGCAGCTGGCTTAGAGTTCCTCGAAGGAGCAGACCACCCAAACTGTGGCCAACAAGATGGATGGGCTGGTCTGGGTAATGGGTCAGTATTTGCTCCAGATAGCTTTTTAAGCTGGATTCCACGGCTTCAAGATCAGTGCGCCAACTGGGATAGCTAAAGCAGGCCACAGTGTAGCCCTGATTTTGGAACCAGTGGCGAAATAAAACCCAGGCACTTTGGTTGTGGAACAAGCCATGCACCAGAACAACAATGGGTTGTCCAGCTTTGGGTCTGGTCCAAAGATCAGGCCACAAGCCCAAAGGATGTAAGACCAATATGATGCATTCATACACATAACTTTTTATTGCCGTACGCAAAACATTGGGGAGAAGCTGGCCCAGGGGAGTTCCACTTTGGTTGGACTCTTCATAGCAGTACAGGGTGTAGGTGAGCACCGAAGTGACCAAGGGGACACCAAGGATAAAGACTATCAGTAGGGTAATCATGGGATAATCCTTGCTTGAAATTGTGGAGATGTCTCCAGATGGGCAATAAGCTGTCGGTGGCCAGCAGGAAAGGCCAGGGTTTTTATTTGTGTCCATGTGGCCCAGCGATATTCTTGGGCCGCAGTTAAATGGATGGATTGGAGTTTGGTTCTAAGCTCCACGGTAAAGGCATACATGGTCACTCGGTAATGGGTATAGGCATGTTGGTAATGTCCCAGAAAGTCAGCGGGCTTGACCTTTATTCCAGTTTCTTCCAAAAACTCTCTGGTCACAGTTTCTTCGGGAGATTCTTGATCTTCTATGACTCCGCCTGGGAATTCCCACAAGTCAGCCCAGATGTCATTGGATTTTCTTTTTTGGATAAAAATGCGTTGGTCGTGAATAAGCACGCCTGTGGACATGGAGATAAAGATGGGTGTTTTGGGATTGGGGCGGACCGGGATTTGCGTTGTTGCTCCTTTGCGGTAGGCTTGGCAATAATCACGTAGTGGGCAATGGGAACAAGACGGGGTGCGGGGCAGGCAGACCAGACGTCCAAATTCCATGATGGCCTGATTAAACATTCTGGCTTGACCCCAGGGGAGGAGTTGGGCGCAAAGGGTCTGGATTTGTTCTTGGGTGGAGCGTGTTTTGACTGGAGTGGTCAGATGGAAAAGGCGGGCAAGGACACGTTCCACATTGGCATCGACCACGCTGACATCATGCTCAAAGGCAATACTGGCAATGGCCTGGGCGGTATAGGGCCCAATACCTGGCAGTTGTTGGAGTTCTTGTAGGCTTTGGGGCAAGGTCCCATTGTGGTGGCTGGCAATAATTTTTGCGGTTTTCAATATATTTTTAGCACGAGCATAGTATCCAAGACCTTCCCATAATTTGAGCACCTCATCTTCTGAAGCTTGGGCCAGGGTGGGAATGTCTGGGAAACGTTTGATCCAGCGTTTAAAATAGTCCGGGATTCGCTCCATTTGTGTTTGTTGCAACATGATTTCCGAAATCCAAATATGATAGGAAGTATAGGTCCGGCGCCAGGGCAAGTCTTTTTTGTGTTTAAAAAACCAGTCCATAAGCTTGGTGGTGATTGTGGATTGTGCAGAATAATCTTGAGTGGCGAGCATGTTTGTCCTGATGCCAAGGTATTGGGTTATGAGCAAAGTAACGGCTTTAAAAAAAAGTAAACTCCTGGCTCTTTACTTTGGTAAGGGGGCTCAGGCATGTCAAGACGTGTTTGATTTTTGTCGGATTGCTTGTCCTTTTAATTAAAGCAGCAAGTAGAAAAATTTTCTTTTTTGTGCTCGAAAGAACACAAGGACTGTGAGATTAACTCTAGTGTTATTGAGTACGGGAATGGGGCGGCGGTTGCATTGAAACATCTAACAAAAAAAGTGGGGTAGTATGGATTTATTCAAAATGGCTCAAGAGGTAGTTGCAGTTGTACAAGAAGAATGCTCGGACTTTGAAGAGTTGGTACCAGCTTCGGAAGACGGCGCAGTGTGGGGTTTTGTGATTGACGAAGACACCAGCGGCTTTGTGTTTTTGGATGCCAACCTGGGTACTTTTGATGTGGCCACAGTGACCATTTCTCTTTCTCTGGGTACCCTTGAAGATATTACCAAGGATGATTTGTTGGAACTTTTAAGTGTGAATGGGGAGTTGCTGGGCGCAAGCTTAACCATCACGCCACCTTTTGGTGATGAGCAGGAAGAATTTCTTATGCTCCAAACCAAGTTTTTGGCTACAGAATTTTCCAAAACCATGTTTGTCAATTCCTTGAACTCCCTGGTCGCCCAGATTTCTCTCTTTTTTGCTGCCGAGTAATGGCCAAAGTCATCGTACAAGCTGTTTCCAAGGCGTATTCTGGTGTGGACCTTTTTCAGGATTTGTCCCTGGAGGTTCATGCTGGAACACGACTAGCTCTGGTGGGTCCCAATGGATGTGGCAAAACCACTCTTTTAAAGATCATGGCCGGAGAAATTGCGCCGGACAGCGGGCAGGTGAGCATTCCCCGGGGTGCCCAAATCGGGTTTGTGGAGCAGGAATTACAGCAGTCTGATCTGGAGCAAACCCTGGAGGATTTTGTGCTGGAGGTGCTGCCCTCCTGGACAGAATTTTGGCATGCCTGGCGCCGCGCTTTGGCCGGTGATGACCATGAGACTTTGGCCAAGTTGCACGACCGCCAGCAGGAATTGGAGCATCATTTTGGCTATAATCCCGAACATCGGGCCCAGGCTATTTTATTTGGTCTTGGCTTTGCGTCCAAAACTTTTGCCCGGCCTGTGGGCGAACTAAGTGGTGGTTGGCGGGAACGGGCCAAATTGGCCAGGGTATTGGTGGCTGGGGCGGATATCTTGTTTTTGGATGAACCCACCAACCATTTGGATCTGGAAGCCGTGGAGTGGCTGGAAGCCTATGTACAAGGCTTTGAAGGGGTCTTGGTCTTTGTGGCCCATGATCGCTATTTTTTGGATCGCACGGCCAATAAGATTCTTTTTTTGGGCGGGGAAAAACCTTGGCTCCGGGATGGAAATTTCTCCCAATTTATCAGTTGGAACACAGAGCGCGCTGATTTGGCCAAGCGTCAGGCAGAAAGGCTCAAAACAGAAATTACCAGAAAACAAGGTTTTGTGGATCGGTTTCGAGCCAAGGCCACCAAGGCTCGACAGGCCCAAAGCCGAGTGGGGCAGATAACCCGGCTCCAGCAGGAGTTGGACTCTTTGGCTCCAGAGGCAAGAAGCCGTACCTTGTCCTTTAGCTGGCCTGAGCCTGAGCGGGGGAATGAAACGGTTTTGTCAGCTGTTGATCTTGCCTACGCCTTTCCTGATGCCCAGCTTTTTTCCAATTTGAATTTTCATATTTATCGTGGGCAAAAAATTGGTCTGGTAGGCCCCAATGGGCAAGGCAAGTCCACTTTGCTTAAGCTCATCATGGGGCAACTTGTGCCTCAACGGGGTCAAGTCTCTTTGGGTTCTCATATTGTTACTGGTTATTTTAGCCAGCACCAAAGTGAAATTTTGCAGCCACAATTTCCAGTGTTGGCAGAACTGCGACGCCTGGCAAATCCTTCTAGCAGTGATTTTCAACTCAAGTCAGTGCTGGGGCTTTTTATGCTGGGGGAAGAGTACTGGGATAAAAAGGTGGCAGAACTGAGCGGTGGAGAAAAGAACCGCCTAGTCTTGAGCTCCCTTTTTTTACAGCGAGCCAATTTTCTTGTGCTCGATGAACCCACCAACCATCTGGACATGGAAAGCCGCGAGGCTTTGGTGGATGCTCTGGATGTCTATACTGGTACGATCTTGGCTGTGGCCCATGACCGTTATTTGTTGTCGGAAGTGGTCACGGAAATCTGGGAAATGCATGCCCAGGGTATTGATATCCACTTGTGTGGGTTTGATGAATATCAAGAACGAAAAAAAGCATCGCTCCAGGTTCTGGAGCCCAAAGATGATGAGTCAAAAGGTCTTCGCCAGGAACTAAAACAAAAAAAACGTGTCCAAGCTGAAGAACGCAACAAGATCTACCAAGAGATGAAGCCCTTACGGGACAAGTTTGAGCAACTGGAGCAGGAATTGGAAGCCAATTTACTTGAACAGGAAGGGTTGGAGCAAGCCCTGGCTGATCCTGATACATATACAGATGCACAAAAGGCCCAGGACATGGGACGACGATTTTCCCAATTACAAGATCTTGCTGAACGTCTTATGACAGATTTGGCCTATCTGGAAAAAGAGTTACAGGATCTGGAGACCAGACGTTTGGAATTGTAGGTTTGGTGGCTGATCAGATGTTCTTATTCAAGAGGCTCTTGGTTCTGGTGAGATTTGAAATGGGCGACCCAGTCCTGGCTCATAATGACTCCCACAAAAACCAGCACAGCACCAACCATTTGCCCATAGCCCATGGTTTCCCTCAGGAACAACCAACCAAAAAAAAGAGCAATAACCGGGATAAGATTAATAAAGGCTGAAGCCTGCCAGGCTGGAAGCCGACTGAGTCCAAAGTTATAAAAGCCATACGCACCAATGCTGATGCAGGATCCCAGATACAATACCGCCAGGCTTGGGCCCAGTGGATAGGTGAGGGGATGATTGGTGGTTGGCAAGTAGAGGAGTGGGAAAAAAAAGAATGAGCCAACAAAGGATTGCACTGCGGTCAAAAACCAGGGCGAGTATGTGGCACTGAGCTTTTTAATGCTTAAGGTGTATCCAGCGGCACAGGTCATGGCCAACATTTCCAAAAGGTTGCCCAGGGCAGGATATGGCGCAGCTTCTGTACTTTTTCCTGCCAGGCTAACCCAAATCACTCCTCCTACCGCCAGTATTAGTCCAGACCAGGATCGTGCACACAAACGCTCTCTAAAAAGAAGAAAGGAGAGGAAAGCAACCAAAATGGGCAGAGTGGCAGAAACCATGCCTGCCTGCGAAGCTGTGGTCAGGGTTAGGGCATAACCTTCCAGTAAAAAATAGAGGCAGGGCTCACACATGGCCATAAACAGCAATAATCCCAGGTCTTTTTTGAAAAAGCGCTTGGGAAGCCACATGTTAATAGCCAATAAAAAAAGAATACTGGAAATGATCATGCGTGCAAAAACAATGACAATGGGATCAAAAGTCATAAGGGCGTATTTGAAGGCAATAAATGAGCTACCCCATAAAATCATGGCTGTTATCAGCGCACAAAGGGGAATATATGAAGATTTGAACACGCTTATCCCTAAGATCACAAAAGATTTGTGCCAAAAAGTTACCAGTAAAGGAGTTGTTGAGTTTCTTACTGGGTACACAGGCTCTTTGCTTCAAGAAAACCTGGTCATGTAGCCAGAGTCTAAAAATATATCATAATGAAATGGGGCAAGGCCTAAACCTTACCCCATCTGATGAACTTATAACCCCTGTGATGCCTTGAAAAAGCAGTCCACGGTCAAGTTATTCGCGTAAGTCTAAAACTCGCTGGGCCTTGCCTTCAGAATTGGGCAGAGAATTACTTTCCACCAAATCAACACGCACTGAGATGAGAATTTCATCGCGCAAACGTGAACTGATTCTGGATTGCAGAGCTTGAAGCACGCGCATATCTTCTACAAAAAACTCATTTTTGATTTCAACTTTAACCCGCATTTGGTCCAGATATCCTTCTCGCTCCAGAACAATTTGATAATTCTGCCCAACTTCCGGGATGGTCATTAAGGCCTGCTCGACCTGCATGGGGTAGATATTAACACCCTTGATAATAATCATGTCATCGGCACGTCCCTTAATTCTGTCTATGCGACGGTGCATACGACCACAAGGACATGCACCAGGTAGAAAACGGGTTAAGTCCTTGGTTCGGTAGCGAATAAGAGGCATACCTTCGCGGCACAAGGTGGTGATAACCAGCTCGCCTATTTCACCATCTGGTACGGGTTGCCCTGTGTCCGGATCGACAACTTCCGGCAAATATGCATCTTCCCAGACATGCATACCATTTTGTTCCAGACATTCAAAAGCAACGCCAGGTCCATTCATTTCTGATAATCCATAGGAATTATAGGCTTTAAGACCATACACTTCTTCAATGCGACGTCGTATGGCTTCAGTATGGGGCTCTGCACCGATAAGGGCAATGCGCACCTTGAGTCGATCTGGAGAAAAGCCCATTTGCTCTATGACTGTACCAAGATGCAGGGCGTAGGAAGGAATAATGTGGATGGCAGAAACATGAAAGTCTTCCAATAGTTTGAGCTGGCGTTTGGAGTTTCCTGCTCCAGCAGGGATGGTGAGGCAGCCCAAACGTTCCGCACCGTAATGAATACCAAGTCCTCCAGTGAAAAGACCATAGCCGGACATATTTTGGAAGGTATCGTCTGCACGCATACCCACCATATGCATGCACCGCGCCACTAAATCTGCCCAGCAGTCAAGGTCATTTTGTGTATAATAGATGACTGTGGCCGAGCCCGTTGTGCCAGAGGAGGCATGTAAGCGAACCATATCTGTAACTGGACGGGTTAGCATACGGTTTGGATAGGCCTGACGCAGGTCGTCTTTGGTGGTAAAGGGCAAACGAGTCAGGTCATCCAGGCTTTGGATAGACAAAGGATCAACACCAGCTTGGGCTAGGTGTTCTGCGTAGAATGGAGATTGGGCCGCCCGTTGCACAATGCTGGTCAGTCGGGTGCGCTGCACTGCATCCAGTTGGGAGCGGGAAAAGAATTCTTCCTGGCAATAGGCGTTGGTCATAGCTGTACCTGCGTATTAAGGTAAAAATTAATATATTGGGGTGTCTTCTGAGGGTAACCCCATTTCAGCATAGTTATCAAAGGTTGTGTATTGGCCAAAAAAGGACAGACGAAGAACTCCTACAGGACCATTGCGTTGCTTACCAATAATGATTTCAGCAATATTTTTATTCGGATTGTCTGGAGCTTTATTATAGACAGCGTCACGGTAAATAAAGACAATGACATCAGCATCTTGTTCAATGGCTCCAGATTCACGCAAGTCAGAAATCATGGGGCGGCGGTCAGAGCGATCTTCCACTTTGCGATTGAGCTGGGACAGGGCTATGACGGGCACATCAAGTTCTTTGGCCAAGGCTTTAAGATTGCGTGAAATATCGGAAATTTCCTGCTCGCGCGAATCAGTTCTGTGACTGGAGCGCATCAGCTGTAAGTAGTCCACAATAATGAGGCCCACATCTTTTTCTGCCTTAAGGCGTCTGCTTCTGGCCCGAATTTCCATGGTGGATAAAGAGGGTGTGTCGTCAATAAAAATAGGTGCTTGAGATAGTTCTTCAGCAGCCTGGTATAGTCTGGCCCAGTCTTCGTCGTTGAGGTAGCCGCTGCGCAAGCGACTTAAATCCACGCGACCATGACATCCCAAAAGGCGCATCATGAGCTGGTCCATGGACATTTCCAGAGAAAAAATAGCTACAGGCACATTGTGCATGATGGCAGAGCGCATGCCCATATTCAGGGCCAGAGCTGTTTTGCCCATGGAGGGTCTGGCTGCAAGAATGATGAGGTCAGATTTTTGTAGGCCAGCGGTCATGCGGTCCAAATCCGTGTACCCGGTAGACACACCGGTGACCATCTCGCCTTGGCCAGCCCGAAGCTCCAATTGTTCAAAAACACGATTAACCAGGTCTTTGCTGCTGATAAAGGCTGGTTTACCTTTGGATTCAGCAATGGAAAAAATTTGCTGCTCTGCTTGGTCCAATAGAGCTTCTGTGTCTTGAGCTGTTTCAAAACAGTCTGTTAAAATTTCAGATGAAGTTTGAATGAGCTGGCGCCGAACAGATTTATCGCGAACTATTTGTGCATGATAGAGGGCGTTGGCCGAGGCAGCAACAGAGTCCGTTAGAGAGGCTAAATAGACAGAGCCACCGATTTCATCCAATTGCCCTCGACTTTGCAGATATTCTGCAACGGTAACCAAGTCTATGGGTTCCCTGCGGCGATAGAGTTCCTGAAAGGCTTGGTAAATAGTTCGGTTGACAGGAGAATAAAAGTCCTGGTCATCAATAATATCAACCAGGGAATGGAAAATATCGTTGCGTAAGAATACGCCACCAAGGACTGATTGTTCAGCTTCAATGTTATGTGGTGGAACTTTACGCAATAAATCAGAAGAGGCCTTTTGCAAGGCCTCTTCTGATTGTGTTTGTATTCCGAGGCGGGGCCCGAATTTATTCGGTGGAGACTTCTTGGACTGCATCTTCCTCTGTCGCAGGAGCGACGGTCTCTTTAACCACAGACTGACCATGCTTGATAACATGGACTGTCAACTTGGCAACAACTTCTGGATGTAACTTTACATCCAGAATATGCTCGCCCAAGGACCGGATCCCGTCTTCCAATTGGATTTTACGACGATCGACTTCCACACCCTGTTCGGTAAGTACGTCAGCGATTTGTGAAGACGTCACAGAGCCATACAGCTTGTCGCCTTCACCAACACGAACTTCAATAATAACCTTGGCCGCCTCAATCTGACCAGCCAAGCCAGCGGCTTCTGCTTTAATGGCATCGTTTCTGGCTTGTAGTTTGCGACGTTCCTGTTCAAAAACCTTTAAGTTGCCCGGGGTGGCCAGAGATGCCAAACCCTGAGGCAGCAAATAGTTCCTGCCATAGCCGGAACGAACGGTAACAATGTCACCGAGCTGTCCAAGCTTTTCAATATCTGCACGTAAAATGACTTTCATAACCAGCCCTCCTAAACCCTGGACTTTTTGAGTACATCAGTACTGTGGGTGGCGGTGTAGAAAATCAGTGCCATTTGGCGAGCACGCTTGATTTCACGGGTTAGAGCACGCTGATGCTTGGCACAAGTACCTGTGATCCGGCTGGCGATAATTTTACCGCGATCAGTCACAAAGTCATTGAGCACTTCAGGATGTTTGTAATTAAGGGGAATTTCCGAGTTTTCGCAGAAACGGCAATACTTTCTCCGGGGTGCAAATTTTCTTCTTAAAGACATTTTAGGCCTCCTCGGTGGTTTCAGCGAGTCTTACGGTAATAAATTTAAGAATACCGTCGGTAATGCGCACGTTTCGTTCCAGTTCCGCTACAGCTAGGCCGGGTAAATCCATTTCCAACCGGATATAGCGACCACGAGTAAATTTGCGTACTGGATAAGCAGTATCCTTGATACCCCAATCATCAATCTTGAGCAGGTTTCCACCTTCACGCTCAATGATTGCGGTTAAGTTGTTTACAATTTCATGGCATTCTTCTGTGCCAAGCTCCGGGCTAAGCAGGAGCAATTCCTCATACCTGATCATATTTATAAGTCCTCCTTGTGGATTCTAGCCCACTCAATACTTTTTGAGAGAGCAAGGAAACAAAAATTGTTAAATGCATGCAAAAAAAAAGTCAATGCTTTTTTCCTTCAACAAAACTGAAGAGTATATCTTGTTGGTTTTGTCTGTGTCAAAGAGCGGTATGCTCTTGTAGCTTGTATGGCTAACCAGAAAGTTTTTAGGTAGTTGTTTATTTTTTTGGCACCAGGCGATTAAAAATATTTTCCAGACTTTTAATATGTACGGACTTAGACAGATAGTTATTGAGGCCAGCTTTTTGAAAGTCTGGTAAATTTTTATCCATAATACGTGTGGTCACAGCAGCAATGGGTATAGGTTTTTGTCCTTCTTGCTTTTTGATTTTTTTTGGTGGCTTCCCATGGCTCGTTTTACGGCTTCAATAATTGTATCAGCCTTAATAAAATAGTCTCTTTGGTTGCAGGAATTGGCGGTACATTAATGCGTCCTGTTATTATTTGCCTGGTACTGGTTCTTTTTTTATTCACCAGCTCCAATCTGTTTCCAGGATGTTTGTTTACAAGTTGAGGGTTAAGTCTTGGGTTGGTCCAATTTTTTATAAAAAGACAGTATTCTTTTCTTTGCAAGGAATATTTTTTGCTGATAGTTTAGCATTAATTGATGATTAAGTGTATATTTTCAATTTTATCTGGCAAGAATGGAGGGCTGTCATGAAGCCTGTGCAGCTGGGGGCCTTGATAGTATTGTTTTTGAGTGCAGGGTTTTGTTCATCTGCATACAGTTCACCGCGCGTTGGATTGGTTATTGGTTTTGACCAAGAGGCTTGGGCCATGAATAACGGTATGCGTCGAGAACTGGTCATGAAGTCAGAAGTTTTTGCGACGGATACTATTGTCACCGATGCTACAGGGAAAGTTCAAATTCTTTTTGAAGATGATTCTGTTATTTCCTTAGGTCCTTCATCTTCCATTAGCATTGAACAATTTTCCTTTGGTTCTGCACAATCTCCAGCTATGAGCATCAAGTTGGTCCAGGGCTTGAGTCGTTTTGTCAGTGGCAAGGTTGTGGAGCAGAACCCGGAAGGCTTTACAATTTCTTCTCCTTTGGCAGTTATTGGCATTCGTGGGACTATTACGCAGCACAATATACAGTCAGAACTGGAAAGCCATTATGTCGAACAATTGGATCCTGGCCATGTTGTAACCATTCAGGGTCCAGATGGTCATGTTTTGGAGTTTTTTTCCTCTCTTACAGGTGTAGATCTACGTCCTGGTATGCCAACACCAAGGGAACCACGCCCCATGATTCCTAATGAGAGTCAGCGTGGCCAACAGGAAACGCAACCGGGGCAACTAGGTTTTGACCCCCAACATGACTTAGAGGCAGTTGATCGTGATCTTGAACCAGGTATAACGCCATCTCTTGTTGAAATAGGCGTTTCTTCTGCGCAGGAACACACTCTGCCACACAACGATCCTCCTGATCCAGATTCTGATTTTGATCCAGATTATATCCCAGGTTATGATCCAGACGATCCAGATTATATCCCAGGTTATGATCCAGATGATCCAGATTATGATCCAAATGATGATCCTACTGGTCCAGGAGGCCAGCCTTAACCATAAAAGGTCAGTCCTGATAGTCTGGTATACAAGCAAGGTATCGTGTGAATAAGGACCTCTAATTTTATATTTCAAGTAACTCTATATTTTGAGAAAAAAGTATGAAAAAAACAATATATCGCTGTTCTATGTTCGTTGTTTTCTTTTTGTCTCTACCAATACTTGCTGGCGCTCAGAACATAATTACCAAGGACACAGCGTATAGGTTGTATAATGAAAGTCAGTATGTTGAATCTTATACGCAATATATGTATTTATTGCGTGAAGATCCTGTAGATGTTGAGGTAAATTTAGGATTAGCCCGTGCTGCTATGGCTGCGGGCAAATATACGCAGGCTGCACTGGCTTATGAGCGTCTGGTGCAGTGCTTTCCAAAAGACGCTTCTCTTCATATGGAATTAAGCCAGGTCTATACGACCCTCGGCAATACAGAGGCTGCACTTTTGCACATGCAGGAAGCACAGCGTTTAGCCCCTAAAACATCTATAGTTGAGACAGACGATAGGAGTCTGACCAAGCCTGAAAGAAGTCCTTGGTCTATTCATGGTCGTGTTGGTGCAGGGGTGATTTATGATAGCAACTATGTTCTTGGTCCTCCTCGATCAGACATTACTGTTGGTGACTATGAAGTTCGTATACGTAAAGAGGGTGTAAAAGATGATGCTTGGGGCTCTTATCTTAGGGCCAATGTGAATATGAGCTATCGTCTTGAGCCACGTGGTCCGTGGTGGATTATTGGTGATGTGGGTGCATACCAAAAATGGTATTTTGGCAAGGCCGATGACCTGACTTGGGGCCGTGCTGCGGTGGGTGTTTATTACGGACATCCAAAGTTTTGGTGGAGTCTTAGAGTAAAAGGTGAAAATACCCGCCAGGACATGGATGATGCTGTTTCCACTATTGGAACTGAAGCTACTTTTACCTATCTTCTTTCGCCACGTATGCATCTTATGACCAGAGCGGAATATGGCTATCTGGATGACGCGCTTGTTTCCAGTCGTTCCGGAGCGTATATCTGGATAGGTGAATATTTGAAGATGCTGAGTGCAGATCAAAAAATAGAGTTTCTTTTGGGTGGCAAAGTCTTTCATTACGACGCCAAATCACAGTACGAGCATCGTGGTTGGGAAATATCTGGTCAGGTCAAATACGACTTGCCCTGGGAGTCAGATCTGAGTTTTTATGCGATCTGGCGAGAAAAACGTTATGATGGACCTGCAACTTCCTGGCTGGACATGAAGCGAAAAGATGAACGCTTACTTTTGGGGATTGCCTTGACCCAGTACATTGATGAGGCTTGGAGCGTGGATTTACAGTACCAGTATATGGATAATAATTCCAATACAAACTGGTCAGATTACAGGCAACATGTGGTCAGTATGGGTCTAACATGGAGTTTTTAGGGCACCATGATGCTTCGGTTGCCAGTATTTGCAAAAATTTTTTATTTGAATTTCGGGGTGGGTCTATGTGTTGCTTGTGGCCTGATAGCGTTGTATGTTACTCAGCCCAAGATTTTAAATCAGCTTGATTTAAAAATTTACGATAGTTACCTGCGTAACCTCCCTCAAGAAGCACCTTCCTCTCTTCCGGTTATCGTTGATATTGATGAGCAAAGTCTGGCTACCTATGGACAATGGCCTTGGCCACGTTACCGCCTTGCTGCGTTGGTAGATAAAATTGGACAGGCTGGAGCAGCAGCCATTGCTTTGGATATTTTGCTTTCCGAGCCAGACCGGACATCACCAATCAGGCTACAACAACAGCTTTTGCGTGATTTTGGTTTAACCATTGATTTTCAGGGACTACCACCAGAAATTCAGGATAACGACGCTATTTTTACTCATGTTTTACGACAAAACAAGGTCATTCTTGGTTGCTATTTTAACTTTAATCCCTTGGAATCTGGATCAAACCAGGACCTGCAAAGTTTGGGCATTGTTGAATTGGGTGATCTGACATCACCGCCAGCCATAACCTACCTGCCCCAGGCTTTTTCTATTTTCATGCCTTTACCACAGTTTGTGGAAGCCGCATCAGTCGCTTTTTATAATGTCAGCGTTGATGCTGATGGCCTAGTGCGTCGAGTTCCTTTGGTACTCGCCGCAGGGCAAGGGTTGCATCCCAGTTTGGCTCTCAAAGCTTTAATGCAGGCTATGAATGAAGAAAGTTTGATCATTCGTACTGGTCCTGACGGCATAAACAGCGTGACCTGTGGAGATTTAACCATTCCTGTGGCATCAGACGGTTCCATGCCTGTTTTATTTAGGGGTGGTGCTGGAACGTATGTCTATGAAAGCGCTCGAAGTATTCTGGAAGACAGGCACAAAGCAGACTTGGCGGGAAAGATTGTCTTTATTGGCACGTCGGCAACAGGCTTGCGAGATATCCGAGCAACTCCTTTGGATCATAACTATCCTGGTGTAGAGGTGCATGCAGCTGTTATTGATGCCATAACCAGCCAGCATTTTGTGGAAATTCCTCCCTGGACACCTGGCCTACAGGTTTTGGGCATTGTCCTTACAGCTTTGGTGTGCATTTTTTGTTTTGGACTGGCCAAAGCAGCAATCTATATTCCTGTTGGTTTGTGTCTGGCTGGAGGGTACTGGTTTGGTAGCCAACAGCTTTTTCTGCAAGGCTATTTTGTCTCTCCTTTATATGGTTTGTTAACTACTGGTATTGAAGGATTTTTTATTTTGGCTCTTCGTTTTTGGCATGAAGAGCGTCAAAAACAGTATATTCACCAAACTTTTAGCCGCTATGTTTCCCCTGAAGTAGTCAATGAAATTGTAAGCCATAATCGTGGTATAAAGGCCTTGGCAGGTGAAGAGCGAGTCATCACTCTTCTTTTTACAGACATTCGAGGTTTTACCTCTCTTTCCGAACATCTTTCACCACGGCAGGTGGTTGATTTACTTAATCGCTATTTTACCCCCATGACCGCGTTGGTGCGTGGCAGTAAGGGTACGTTGGATAAATTCATTGGTGATGCGATCATGGCTTTTTGGAATGCCCCCCTTGATGTATCTGACCATGCTTTGCACGCGGTACAGACAGCATTACAGATGCATCAGGCCCTAGATGCCTTAAATGCAGACCTTGAACATGATTTTGGGATTCGACTCAAAATAGGAGCAGGTGTACATACTGGTCGGGTTTTTATTGGTAATATGGGTACCGATGAACTCTTATCCTATACAGCCATTGGAGATAACGTAAATCTTGCCTCACGATTGGAGGGACTGTGTCCAATTTATGGGGTACCCCTCATTGTTAGTCAGGAAACACGTGACTTATGTGATACGAAATTTGTTTGGCAACCAGTGGATACTGTACGCGTTAAGGGAAAAGAGCATCCAGTCGCCATGTACACACCTGTGGAAGTGGACAAGGCTCAGGAACGGATGCAGGAGTTTCATCTGCATCGACAGTCTTTTGAGGCCTACGTACATGGAGATTTTGAGGCTGCTCTGGATGGATTTACCCAACTTGGCATAGCTCACTCCTTTTTATTATATCAAATTTTTAGTAAGCGATGTGCGCATTTGCTCATGAACCCACCCCAGTTGTGGGATGGCGTTTGGACCCTGACATCCAAGTAGGAGAGCGCAGCATGAAAGTAACCATTTACGGGGTTAGAGGCTCTATCCCCGTCGCCTTCTCCAGATCCCAGTATTATGGGGGCAATACAACCTGTATTGCAATTACCACCCAGGCAAAGGATCGTATTATTATTGATGCTGGATCTGGAATTTATGCCTTGGGTAAAGAACTGGCATCAAAAGGACCTACAGAGCTGGCTATTTGTTTTACCCATGCGCACTGGGATCATTTGCTGGGATTTACCATGTTTGCTCCTCTTTATCAGAAAGAAAACTTTATACGTATTCATGCCCCAAGTACTATTGGCCAAAATGGGATATACAATGTTTTGGGGGGAATTATGGATAAAAGGTATTTTCCTGTTACCTTGGATGATATCCCATCCAGGCTTGATATCCATGAGTTTAAGCCAGAGGATGCCTTTTATATTGGCTCGGCATTTATTGAGACTTGTCCAACCTGTCATCCTGGTGGAAATGTAGCCTACAAGATTACAGCTGATGGTTGGACCTTCTTTTTTTCCGGGGATCATGAATGGGGGATAAATGCGGATGATAATCCCATGTGCCAAAGGCTCAGGAAATTTTTACAGGGTGTTGATGTGGCTTTGGTGGACGCACAATACACTGATGAAGAATATTTGACACGCCAGGGCTGGGGGCATTCTACATATTCCGCTTGGCCCCAAGAAGCAGCAGATGCTGGCGTGTCCCATCTCCTTTTTTCTCATCATGATCCTGCTCGGGAAGATCAGGAATTGGGCAGGATTCTTGGGCAACTCCAAAAAACATTTCACTCTGTGCCCGTGACCATGGATATGGCAGCAGAAGGCATGATTATTTCTCTCAAAGACCAGGCCATTGATATTACCAAGAAAGCCTTGCCGTATATACACCAAAAGGAGCTGCAATGTGTGTCTGATACGAGCCTGTTGGAGTGGATCAATACTTTTACCCAGGAGTTATCGCGATATAATGATGTGGGAGTTCTTTTAGACCGTATTTTACACGAGGGGCGGACTATTACCCACGCTGATGCAGGGACTATTTTTTTGATTACGGGGGATAGTTTACACTTTGCCTTTATTCACAATGATACACTTTTTCCAGGTGTTGCCGCAAACAAGTTTGCCTATGCTAATACCACGCTGCCTTTATCTAGTACATCTGTAGCTGGCTATGTGGCTCTGACTGGCCAGACCGTAAGTCTCAAAGATATGCGTGATCTTCCTGTTGGGGTACCTTTTTCCTTTAATGAATCTTTGGATTTATCTACAGGCTATCGCACTATATCCACACTCACTGTACCTATTTGGGGGCCCAACAAAAGTATTTTAGGCGTGATACAGCTTATTAATAGCATGGCTGACGGTATGCCTGTATCTTTTACCCAGTCCATGCAGTCCAGGGTTCAGCTTTTGGCCAGTCATGCTGGAACTGCCATAGAGCGAGGTATAATGGCCCAGGAGTTTGTTTTACGCATGCTTGCGATGACTGCTTTGCGGGATCCGCATGAAACAGGTCCTCATGTACAGCGCGTGGGCTCCTATGCAGCAGAAATTTATCATTGTTGGGCTGAGCGCAATAACGTGGATATTGACGAGTTGCGTTACACAAAAAGTCAAATTCGTTTGGCAGCCATGCTTCACGATATGGGCAAAGTGGGTATTTCTGACACGATTTTGAAAAAAAAGGGTAAGTTAAATGAAGCGGAATATACCATTATGCAAACCCATTGTGCATTGGGTGCACAATTTTTTACAACAAGTACTTCAGCCCTAGATGCCATGGCTCAGGACATCGCTTTGTACCACCATGAAAAATGGGATGGCCAGGGCTACACAGGAACAGACCAGTCGTCCTTGGCTGGCCAAGAAATTCCCCTGGCTGCACGTATTACTGCTATTGCTGATGTTTATGACGCGTTATGTTCTAAACGTTGTTATAAGGAGGCGTGGAGTAGCAGTGATGCTGTGCATAAAATCATTCAAGATTCAGGCACCCATTTTGATCCTGAACTTGTGGATTGTTTTCTTCATGTTCTTGAAACCATTGAAGCGATTCGTGTCAAATACCCAGACTTGGGTTAAGCAAAAATTGCTCATGCACCAAAATGAGAAAAGAAGAATGTTGTTCTGTCATGTTGTGCAGATTGAGCATTGTTTTTTAAAAAATCAGGCCATGGTCTGGTCTTGACTACTTAACATGGCTAATACCAAATCTTTTTCTGTCTTCATTCGTGTTTTGGCACTGGCTTGCACTTGGGATGTGGATGAACCAAAATGGCCGGGACGATCATCGTAGATACGGGTGATTAATTGTTGGACAAAGGCATTGCCCGCTTTATCCCTCTTCAGGGATTGAACGGCCCGGTTAAAAATTTTGGCAGCTCCTCCTGGGCCGTGTTGAACAGCCGTACTCCATAATGTTTCACGTACAGCCATGGGCATGGCATCCATATCAATGCCTGTTTGTGCCAAAATTTTGTCGCGGGCTGGAGTATAATGCGTAGCAGCTATAAACTCTCGCTGTAATGCTTCAAACTTTTCGGGAGACTGGGTTGCTATTTTGCGCCAGACTTCGGGCATTTGGCCATTTTTTGAACCAGTATTGGCAGGACCCGCTGCTTTAAGTTCCTTGGCCCAAGCCGGGGCTTTGCTTTCCAGGAAATCAAGAAAATTTTTCATGGTACCGGGCTTGGAGGCAATTTGGTAAGTACCATAGGAAGTGCCACCGTTTTTGTCATAACCAATGGCATTGACGCCTTGTTTGCCTGATTCAAATTGTGCTGAAAGGGCGCCGAGTCGATCATTTTTACCAGACAAACGCCCTGAGCCAGATCGAGAAGAGGATTGGGAATTGCGCAGTAAAGAAGTGAGTCCATGAATGGCGTCATGCAAAAAGGCATTTTCTGCAGCTGAGCCACCGAGATTGTAGATAGGAGTATTTTTTTCGGTTTGGCCAAGGGCTGTGTTCATTTCTTGCCCAAAATTGGATGCCTCTCTATTTTGTTGTGTCATACCACGATATTTTCTTTCTGGAGTTTTGCCCAAGAGGGTCATCAATTCAATAGGATTAATCAAGGTCATTGAGAATCTCCATGTCAAAAATCTGCTTTGAAAGTATTTTTTATAATCATGCAGGATTTAGGCCACTTTCCTAAGCGATGCTATGGTCAACAGACGAGTAAATCTTGTGGACAGGTCCTGTGATGCACACTAAAGCCTCCAACTAAGCCAAATGGGTTTAAGCGCACCCAAGATGGCAACAGTCCTGTTCTTGGATTGTTTGATAATAATTATATACATCCACGAAAGTTGACCCAAAATGGAGGGTCCATGTATCTTAAATCCTTTGAGTATTTTCGAGCAGTAGCAATTTCATTTATTGTCATTGGCCATTGCTATGGAGTTTCTGGCTGGAAGATCCAATGTTTTGGTGAACGAGTTTTAGCCAATATCCTTTCGGGCGGGACGACGCTGTTTGTTTTTATTTCCGGCTTTCTTTTTCATCATATTTTTTATCCCCGCTTTCAAAGCGGAAAATACTATGGAAAGTTTTTAAAGAACAAGTTCTATAACGTTTATATGCCTTATTTGATTCTTTCTATTTACCCGGTATGCATGGCTTTATATCGCAAATCACCCTATACACTTTTTTATTTTGGACCAGAAAATACTATTTACGACCAAATTATCCGACCGGCTCTGATGTATTATTGGTATGGAGGGGTGATGGTCTATTGGTATATTCCTTTTATTATGACTATATTTATTATTTCTCCAGTTTTTATCTGGTTTATTGAACAGTCAACAAAGAAACAAATATATATTGTCATATTTTCTAGCATTGTGGCCATGCTTGTTCATCGTCCTGTACATAATTGGTTTGCAGTACAATCAGTCGTTTATTTTTCTCCAATTTATATGTTTGGAATTCTATGCTCAATTCAAAAAGAATGGATATATAAAAAATTTCAAGGAAAAGATTTGTATTTGTTTACTGGAGTTTTATTTTTTGCTGTACTACAGGCTATTTTTTATAAATATTCAGGTAACCCTCAAAAATGGCCTTTAGAATTTAAGGGAATAGATATCTCCTTTATGCAAAAAAATGTTCTTGCTGTATTTTTTATGGTTTTTCTCCATCGTCTTGAAGATAAAGATATCCCAGTTCTTAATCAATTGGCTGTGTCTAGCTTTTCTATTTATTTTCTACATTATTGGTTCATTGATTTTATAGGTACAATGAAACGTTATTGGATATCAAAAGAGTTGATTGCTCCTTTTCAAGGTCTTTTATTTTTACCTGTTTTTACTGCTTTGGTTATTTGGTTGTCCTATCTTGTAGCTTCAAAGATCAAAAAAATTTTTCCCAAGAAAAGTCGTATGATTGTAGGGTGGTAGGCATTGTATTTTGATGCCCAGTTTTCAAATTTTGCATTAAGGCTCTTATAGTGACGAGTAGATACCATGCCTTATCCCGTTGACAGAGAAAAATTACATCAGCGTCTTGTTTCAACTAAAGATATAAAAGTATAAAAACAATCATGCGTTACGCTTACAATGAATAGTTATGGGCTTTGTTGAGGTCTGTCATAGTGACGAGCTTGTCAGATATAGCCGCTGTTGTTACAAGGTTCTGGTCTTTCATTTACCTCTACACAGGAGATTGTTTATGAAAAAAGTCATGGTACTTGCAGTGTGTTTCATCATGGTTTCAACCTTCGCTATGGCGGAAACCATGCAGCTTCTGACCTGGAAAGGCTATGCTCCCAAAGAATTGGTTGATAAATTTGAAAAGGAAACCGGCATCAAGGTTGAAGTGACTTACTCCAACAATGAAGAAATGATTGCCAAGTTGCGTGCCACACGTGGTGCAGGATTTGATTTGGCCCAACCCAGTCAAGATCGTATTTCTTCAGTTCAGGAAGAATTTGGTATTTACCAGCCTCTTGATTATTCCAAAATTGAAACAGAGCTTTTTATTGCCTCTATGCTTGAGGCTGTACAAAAAAATACTTTGGTTAATGGTCAGTCCCATGCTGTTCCCTTTTGTTGGGGGACCTCGGGCCTGGGTGTCAATACTGCCCTGGCTCAGGGTGCGGCCTCATGGAAAGCACTTCTTGATCCACAGTACCAAGGTCGAATTAGTTATCGATTAAAACGTCCTGTGCTCATTGGTCTGGCTTTTGGTCTGGGGTATGACCCTTTTGCTTTATATGGAGATGAAAAAGCCTATGGCGAGATGTTAGGAGTTCTTGAAGCCGAACTTATTAAGGCCAAGCCTCTTGTGAAGAATTACTGGGCCAATGGGGATCAACTTTTGGAATCCATTCGCTCTGGTGAAGTGATTGTTGCTGAAGCTTGGGACAATGGCGGCTGGAAACTACATGAAGAAAACAAAGATTTAGACTTTGTAGCTCCCAGTGAAGGAGCTTTGGGCTGGATTGATACCTTTACCATGCCGGCTAAGGCCAAGAATGTGGAGGCAGCCTACAAGTGGATCAATTTTATGCTTCGCCCAGAAAACAGTGCTTATTTTACTTCAGCAGAAAAAACTCCCACAGCTTCCAAAGATGCTGGCCAATATGTTGATCCGGCTTTTCAAGCCAATTTTGACCGTTCTTTTCCCCAAGACGTTATAGATAACATCAAGTGGTATCCTCCAGTGCCTGCTGCTCTTGAAGCCATGGAAGGCAAAGTACTCGACAGGGTCAAGGCTGCTCAATAAAAATATAGTCCGAAAGTTAAGTGGCTTTCGGACTATATTTTAAGGATAGTACATGGAATTTGATCTGGTCGTTAAAGGGTTGAGTAAAGATTTTGGCTCCTTTCGTGCTGTAGATGATGTGTCCTTTACAGTACCCAAAGGATCTTTTTTTTCAATTCTTGGTCCTTCTGGCTGTGGTAAAACCACCTTGCTCCGTATGATCGCTGGTTTTGAAGAACCCTCCAAAGGTGAAATTGAAATTAGTGGCCAGAATATGACAGGAGTACCTCCCAATAGGCGTTCAGTAAATCTTGTTTTTCAGCACCTGGCTTTGTTCCCCATGATGGATGTGGCTGAAAATATAGCCTTTGGCTTAAAACGTCGAAAACTGTCCAGAGCAGAAATTCGCAAACGTACTGCTGAAATTTTAGAGCGAGTTGAGCTGCCGGGTTTTGAAAATAAACGTATTCATCAGCTTTCTGGCGGGCAGAAGCAACGAGTGGCCATTGCCCGTTGTCTGGTGTTGGAGCCCAGGGTTTTACTTTTGGATGAACCTTTGGGAGCTTTAGACCTTAAGCTGCGTGAGCAGATGAAAGTTGAATTGAAAAAATTACAGGGCAAGATTGGGACGACTTTTATTTATATCACTCATGACCAGTCCGAGGCATTGGTCATGTCCGACACCGTTGCTGTTATGAACAAGGGGTGTTTTGAGCAGGTGGGTACCCCTCGCGAACTCTACGGAGACCCGTTAACACCTTTTGTGGCCGGTTTTGTGGGAGATACCAATAGATGGTCCGGCAGAGTTGAGGAAATATTGACAGATGAAATTGTTATCCGCACGGATGAAGGGTTTGTTTTTCGTGTTCGGGCAAAAAATGTTCAGCAACAAGGTCAGGTTACTCTTTTTCTTCGACCGGAAAGTATCATTCTTGATCCAATACCAACAGACAACTTGAATACCTTTGAGGTCACGGTGCGTGCGATTCTTTTTGATGGGGCCAATAGTAGGCTACTCACATCTACTGCTGCTGGTCATGAATTGTTAGTCGCTTTACCTCAAAATAGAGCCTTTGAACATATTGGCCCTGGTATGACCATCACTCTCGGCTGGCATCCATATTCTGGGATTGCCTTTGCACAACCCGAGGAAAGCCACATATGAGACGCTCGGGTCTTTTTTGGCTTTTTCTTACACCTGTCTTGCTCTGGCTGGTTCTTTTAATTGTGTTGCCGCATCTGGATCTGTTGATCTTAAGTTTTCGTACCAAGAGTGGTTGGAGCCTGGATAATTATCACAGTTTTTTCATAGAGCCCATTTATTGGCTGACCTTTGTCCGGACTGCTATCTACTCTATTCTTACCACTGCCTTGACCTTGGCCTTATCCCTACCAGTAGCCTTTTATATTACCAAGTTATGCCGTCCTGGTGTTCGGGGTTTTCTCATGGTTTTGTTACTGCTCCCATTTTGGGTCAGTGAGTTGGTGCGTGTTTATGGGTGGATGATTTTGCTGCGTGAATCAGGGGTGATAAATTATTTTTTACTTCAATTGGGTATTATTCATCAACCCATAGAAATGCTCTATAATGATGTGACCATGATTATGGGACTCGTGTATACGTCCATGCTTTTTATGGTTGTTCCCTTGGTGTCGGTCATGGAAAGTCTGGACAATAGCCTCATTGAAGCTGCCTATGATCTTGGAGCAAGCAAGCTTTGTATCTGGCGCACCATTATCATCCCGCATTGTAAACCAGGCATTACTTCAGGGGCAATAGTGGTGTTTATGCTTGTTCTTGGAAACTATTTGACACCAAATCTTATGGGTGGAAAAAATTCTCTCTGGTTTACTGAGCAAATTTATAACCAGTTCATTGCCAGTTTTAATTGGAATCAAGGAGCGGCCTTTGGTTTTCTTCTCTTAGTGCTTAGCTCCGCGATTATCTGGATTGGTCTTAAGCTGACCCGGCAAGGTCTAGGGGAGGTGGCCTCATGATCACCTCTCTACCGAGATCAAAAGCCTATGATCGTTCCTTTGTTCTTTTTATTGTTCTTTATTTTCTTTTTTTGTTTGCGCCACTTTTAGTGACCTGTGTCTTGGCTTTTAACAATTCAGATTTTCCTTCATTGCCCTGGCGAGGTTTCACTTTGGATTGGTTTTTTTCTGCTGGACCCAAACGGGTCGGGATTTTTGAAGACGCTGATAATTTGCGAGCTATTTGGGTGAGTGTGCGTACAGCCGTCTGGGTGTCTATGCTGTGTGTGGTGGTTGGAGTTTGTGCGGCATTTTTATTTGAGCAGGAAAACTTTCGTTTTAAAAATCTCCTCTATTTTCTTATGCTTGCTCCTTTGGTTATTCCAGGGGTGATTTTAGGAATTTCCATTTTAATCGGTGCTACCACAGTTGGCATTTATTTTGAGGATCACTGGAGTTTTGATTTTGAGCTGTTTCGCCCCAGTTTCTGGCTGGTGGTCATGGGACAATTTTCTTTTATTACTACTTTTGTCACCCTCGTAGTTTCAGCCAGATTGCGAAAGTTTGATTACTCCCTAGAAGAAGCAGCGTTGAACTTGGGAGCTACTCGCTGGCAAGTGATTTGGCATATCACCTTGCGTTACTTACGGACATCTATTCTTGGAGCCGGGGCAGTAGCTTTTTTGATGAGTTTTGAAAATTTTAATACCACGTTATTTTTGGTTGGCTCTCAGCCCACCCTTCCCATCAATTTATATTTACAAGTTCGAGACGGCTCTACCCCGGTCATTAACGCTATTTCTCTACTTCTTATTGTAGGTACATCTTTATTGGCATTGGCCAATCTCTATTTTGATAGGCGCGATGATTTTAAAAATTAATTGCAGCTTGTTTTGATCTCTGCATTACTTTGACTCACCCCGTAGCCTTCTCTTACAGTTTCCCTAAGATTGTGGTTCAGAAGTTTCACTATCTTGGCAATTATGGAAAATGTCTGCAATGGCCTGATTCAGATATGGTTCTTCTTTATAAGTTAAGAAGGTCGAGTTAAAGGCCTTGGTTACTTTGCTTATTTTTTCTGTAGCATATCCAATGTCTTGAGTGTAGGAGAGGAGATTTTCATATACCTCTTTATTGGTTTGGGTGAGGTTTTGCTCTACGTCCTGTAATTCTTCCAGAATTCCTTCCTGGGCATTTTGAATATGCATAAGATGGGTATTTAAATGGTGGCACATTCCCCCTGCTGCATGGCGTAACACCCGGTTACGTTGGTTTTCCATGGATTGGGTAATATTGGTGGCAATTCCTTCGTAGTAGAGCAAATTGCCCCGGTCGTCTTTTTTGGCTCTGGCGGTGATGTCAACTTCCAAGGACTGATTGGCAATAGTTCTTAAGCTGACATGTTTGTTGGCGACAAAACCTCGTGTATCCAGTTCTGATAAGATTTCATCACCAATACTGGGGTTTTCAAAAAAGGGATAGACTTGGCTTTTGAGGGCTTCTTGTTTGTCAGGAAAACCCAGCATTACTACTCCAGCATCATTAATATCCAGGAATGCTCCTTCTGGAGTAATACAAAAAGCCATATCTTTGGTGCTATAAAAAAAGTCTCGATATCTCTGTTCACTACGATAAAGTTCCATAGCGGCTTTGCGTTGTTCTGTTATATCCCGAATAACATGATCAATACGTTGTCCGGATTCCGCAGTGCACTGAACCAGATATCCCTCATCGCGGACCCACCTTACCCGTTCATCACTATGAATAATGCGGTATTCAATCTTGCCATATTCTTCATTGGATAATTCTTTGTAAAATGTACGCACTCGAGCTTCATCTTCAGGATAAACAAAGGCCAAGATATCTTCATCAGTACCATTGGTCAGGGTTCTTAATGGAACTCCATAGAGTATCTCTGCAGCAGGGTTAATGGATATAATACTATTATCATCAACATCAAGTGAGATAACTACATCATGCATGGAGTGTAAGATACTTTGCAGACGGTTATTAAGACGTTTTACTTTTTCAATGGCAGCATGGCGAACGGTAACGTTAATGAGTGTGACAGCCAATAATGAAGGATCTGCCGTGTCTGGGACAAAAAGTCGAATTTCTACCCAGGCATGAGCTTGGGGGCGTTGCAAGCGTATATCCCAAGGTCGGGATGGTTCGTGGCCGGCCAGAATTTGTTCTTGTTCTTTAAGAAACAAGTCACGATATTCATCAGTGACCAGATCAAAAAATAGTTGTCCCAGGAGGGAGTCACACTCTTGGCCAGCGATGGTGCACAATCTTTCGTTGGCCCAAATAATGCGCCCTTCACGAAGAAGAGCAATCCCTTCTCTACTATGCTGGACAATGTTGGCCCAATTAATGGGTAAACGGTCCATATCTTCTCCTTAAAATCTATACATGTATTGGAAAATTTTATGCTATGACAAGGATATTGTTGCCTGTTGTTGATGGTATGATGATAAAAATAAAATGTCGTATTAGGCACTTGTACGCAATACACCCAAGGGGAATGCCAGGCAATTTGTAATTCATTTTTTGTGAAAAATCACGTAGTCCCAATGCAAAGTTGGGTTAGGGAGGCATTGATTAAATCGAATTTACCTTCATTTGCATCGCAATTTCAGGTCATCGTGAGTGTAGTCGAGAGCCTGCCCTGAGCGTAGTCGAAGGGGATCTAGATTCCTTTACTCGTTGCACTCCGTCGGAATGACAAGATAAATCAATGCGTTCCCAGAAGGTACTTATTGATGCGAAACTAGCTATACCAATAAAATATTTTAATCAGTACTCCCTTGCAATGATCCAGGTGACTATGGGAGCCCGGTCTTGTTTTGAGCACAAGGCTGTCTAGGTCAGCACGCCCTATATCTTGGCATAATAACACCAAGAATACAAGGGGGGTAGGAAAAATAGGCAAGTAAATCTTCTCTAGGTGCCGGGCAGGGACGGGTGAGAGAGCCTTACTCCAAAAAATAACATACCTATGTTTAAATAGCTCCAATAGCTCCATTTTTTCTTTTGCGGGCAATATCCACCAAGTATTCGTCCATTTCTTGGGCTGTATCAGAATAAATTGCACCTAGGGCACCATCTCGGTCTTGGTCTGTGACAAAAACCACCTTTTTGTTTTGGGCCACACCTTCAAGAATGCCTTGGGCCGACTCTTGAGGAGTGATGGCACTATCAGGAGCATGGTCACCCCAGATGGGAGTAGCTACAGTTCCGGGAATAATAGCAGAGAAGCGGATATTTTCATCCCAAAATTCATAACGCAAAGATCCGGTCAAAGCGATGAGGGCAGCTTTGGTGGCACTATACATGCTTTGGTAGGGGAAATGCACAAAACCAATGCCTGATGCGGTGTTGGCAATATGTCCACCCCCCTGGGCACGCATGATGGGCAGCACAGCTCTGGTGGCATGGACAGCGGAATAAAAGTTAACCTCAAAGGCGAATTTCCAGTCAGCTTCGCTAGTTTCTTTAAAAGCTTTTGCTAGTCCAAGTCCTGCATTATTGAAAAGGAAATCAATTCGTCCATGGCCGAACTCAGCCGCACGACGGATCATTTCCACAACCTCTTCCTCCTTGGTCACATCAACCTTAAGGCCGAGGACCTTTCCGGGATACAGATTTTCCAGGCGTTTGGTTTCCTGCTTAAGCTTGTCAGAGTTGATATCAACGATGATGATCGCCTTGCCGTCCAGGGATAGAAGCATTTCTACCAGTGCCAGGCCTATGCCCGAGGCTCCGCCAGTGACCACCGCGACTTTGTTTGTGTAATATTCTTTCATGTTTTGTGCTCCTTTTATTTTTCATTCATGCTTGTATTTTGTCGATGATGATCAAAATACGCAAAAGATAGATCAGAACACCTCCGTTGGCAGTTAAAATCATACCAATAAACATGGCGTGCACCAGCCCTGGCATGAGCATGGACAGGCCAAACATGATCGCCAGTACATTCATAGTTACTTGAGTGCCAAAGAGTTTGGACAGGATTGGCAGAACCTGACTGGGCATGTCTTGAGGTTTTTTCGTTGAGGACAGGAGTACTTTGCCCAAAGTAATGGAGCCTCCTAAAATATTTACCATAGCAACAAGAAAGGTCAGCAGGGCCACCAAAATTTGAGGGATAATACAGGAGATAATTCCCAGGGCTGCAAATAAAAAACCAGCCCCCAGCATGGGCCATGAGCGAGGAAAGGAGCCCAGGGGGGTATTGCCCAAAGTCAGCATCTGGAGTGCAAAAATGACCATTAAAAGGCCCAGTTGGGCATTGGGTGCAAATGGAATGAGGCCCAGGGATACTGGAATGAGCAGTAGTCCCAAAAGAAGCATGAACAGGGCTACAAGCATGAGCAGGACTTGCTCCGTGGAAAGCTGTACATCACCTTGTGGCTGTTTTTCTGCTTCTGGGTATTGCTGATATATTTTTTGAAGCACCACCGCCAAATACAAGACGGTCAGGCCAAAAAAAAGTAGGATCATGGCCATGGTCGAAGTAGCTTCCAGGCTTTGCTTCCATACAAGTAGTGCCATGAGCATGGACAGAACATAGACCCCGGTACAGGCAAAGGTGAGCTGATGAAAAATTCCACCATGTTTGGACCAGGCTGGTGCCTTGGAGGGGGACAAATATAATTGCAACAGCAAAAGCAAACCACCCGGCCCAAAGCAGAGCAGTAAAAGAATACGGGGCAGAGGATTGGCCAGGGGGACAAAGCTGGTGCACAGGCCCAAGGTGGCTATGGTGAAGCCAGCAATCAATAGTCCTGGTGACCGGCGCAGGTCACCCCAAGGAGTTTTACCCAGGGTGATTATTTGTAGGGCAAAGATGATCAGCAGCAGCCCGTATAAACCGTTCTCATAGTAGGGAAGAATGCCAGCGGATACTGGAAAAAGGAGGATTCCGGTAATCAATAGGGCCAAACTGCCCATGAGCAAAATGACCACTTCAAGGGGAAGGTTGACTTCTTTAGGTGTCATACATCCCAACCAGCTTATTTTATACAGTTTTGAATTCTGTAAACAGAACTATTGTGATGTTCTCCTTAAGAAAACTTTTTATTTTGAAAAAAGTACGTTTGTTTTTTTTATTTTGTCAATCTTTTATGTGCTTTTGGGTCTGATTGTGCCAATGCGATGATCACAGATGAGACTACAGAGTATAGCCATCCTGTAAGTCTTTTATCCAATGGGATCCTGCGGCAGTAGCCTCTTTATCAAAGGCATAGTAATAACTATAGGGCTTTCCATAATAATGCGGTAAGGGAGCATGGCCTTTGCGTTGCGCTCTAGATTTTTTGCAAAACAGGATATGAGGATTTTTAGCTAGCTTATTGAGGCAGAACCTGAGTCTCTTCATCGCTCTGTTACGCGACCTATCCAGAGTCTTCAGATTTTCTTTGTCTATATCATGCTGTAAACCTCCCCAATTTAGTACCATCCAAAAGTAGAGTTTTCTTTTGGTGAATTTTTCATGAGGAACTCGGCCGGTGCTAAATTACCTAGCGATTCATGGGGACGGTCCTCATTGTACTGCCTCAGCCAATTTTCTGTAATATCTCTGACCTCTGTCAAGGAACTAAACAGGTAAAGATTCAAGACTTCTTCCCATTAGATTCCTCATCATATCGAGCAGGATATAGCTATAATTCTATCCCCTGATCCATAATTTCAATATACTGGCCATAGCTAAATACCCGATTGCGTTTTTGCGCAGTGAGCTCCTTGACTATGGCCAGCCTTTCCAAATGACCCAAAGCTTTGTTTACTGTGGCTGGAGTAAGCCCGGTCTTAGTTACTAATGACCCAGACGTTGCAACGGGTTGCTCTAGTAAAGCCTGATGAATTCGCAGAACTGATGGAGCTGCCCGGCCCAGACTCTGGATTTTTTTTCGGTCTTGAGATGCCAAGGCTATTATTTGCTGGGCAGTTGTTATGGCTTGATGTGCCGTGGTCAGAACTGCATCAGCAAAAAAATCAAGCCAAGCTTCCCAATCTCCATGCAAACGTACATTATTGAGTAGTTCATAATAATGCAGCCGGTGTGTTTTGAAATAAAGGCTGAGGTACAGCAATGGCTCTTGCAGTATTTTTTGGGCACATAAAATGAGGGTAATCAATAGACGGCCCAAACGGCCATTGCCATCCAAAAATGGGTGGATGGTCTCAAATTGGACATGAGCAAGGGCTGCCTTGACTAGAACTGGAGTTGGCTCAGGCTGATCATGAAGAAAAAGCTCCAATTTACCCATGCAGTCCATGACTTCTATGGCTGGAGATGGGACAAAGGAGGCATTGCCAGGTCTGGTACCGCCGATCCAATTTTGTGTACGCCGGAACTCTCCTGGAGCCTGACTACTACCTCGTCCACGGGCCAAGAGTATTGCATGAATTTCACGCAGTAGCCGTAAAGACAGAGGAAATCCTTCTTTAAGCAGTTGCAGACCGCGATCAAGGGCCGCCACATAATTACTCACCTCGTGCACGTCATCCAAAGGGACACCTGGTGCCTGATCCAGCTCAAATAAAAGCAGGTCGGACAAAGATGATTGTGTTCCCTCGATCATGGAGGAAAGCACGGCTTCTTTGCGGACATACATATACAAAAAAAGTGGTGTATCGGGCACTAGGGAGGCAATACTGTCCAGTCGTCCCAAAACAAGTAGAGCCTGATCAAACTTGTTGCGCAGGGGAGGTGTCCACTGAATGGGTGGATGTGGAGGCAAAGGTGTTGGTACAAAGGCTTGAACTGTTTCACCCAGAGTGGAAATAGTGACGTATCTTCCTTGGAGGTCTCGCTTCATTTTTTTACCTCAACTTAAAATAAGACAAGGCTTTATTTTATTTTTGTACAATATCCTAAAATAAGCAAGAGAAGATTCGCCAAATCTTTGCTCAGGAAGTTGGTTCCCCAGCGTCATGCTGCTTGTGCCACCACCAAAGAGCCTTTTGGCTCAAAAGTTCCAGATCTCCACCAGCGGCCACATTTAAATAAGAACGAAACATACGAACTGCTTCCAGGCTGTGGGGATTATCCTCAAACATGGTAGTAAAAAGACAGGCGTCTTCAGTGATCATTTTGGTGGCTGCTTCCATACGCCGGGCAAAGGACGGCGTAAAAAACTGTTCCAGCCCGGTTTGCGCAGGCGATGCGCAGAGGTAGGCCACAGTGGTCACAAAATTAAGTCCCTGGATATAGGCCATGGCCTGATCATGTTCTTGGGCTGTGGTCATAAACGGTGTAAATTCCAAATCACGAAAATATACAGCTACTTGGCTCGCGGCTAGCTCGTCGCGGCCGGGAGTTATGGCGATGCGTAGTTCCTCGGCACTGGTCTGTGGTCCAAAAAGGGGGTGGGTACCCACCACAGGAGTTGTGGTGGCTTCAAGCATAATGTTGAGTGGTCCGATTTTAACGGAACAAATATCAGCCAGGATGGTCTGCGGACTTAGGTGTGGAGCAACAAGATTGACCACAGATTTCATGGCAGGAATGGGCACGCACAAAAGCACCAAAGCAGCCTGGGGTACGGCTTGGGCCAAGGTATGCATATTCAGGGGATGATCCAGTTGTGTCACTGGATTGCCGTGCCCAATAAAGGCAGATACAAAACGCTGCCCCATCTGACCTTGTGCACCAATGACCACCACAGGTGAATTATGATCAAGGTTCATAATGCTCGCCTCTCTTGTTGGCCTGGTAAATTTTTGCCCAATATTCCCAGAACTTGGGGAAAGATTTGGCCACACAACCTGGGTTATCAAGGCTGACCGTGAATCCACCCAGCTCCAGAAGGGCCAGGCTCATGGCCATGCGGTGATCAGCATAGGTGTTTAGAAACACGGATTCAGGTCTAAGGCTCTGACCCTGGATGACCATGCCATCAGGGCGGGCTTGAATACTCACGCCAGCTTTGGTCAGCTCGGCCACAGGTGCAGCAATACGGTTACATTCCTTGAGGCTGAGATGACTGGCTCCGGTGATGACCGTTTCACCTTGGGCAAAGGCAGCCAGAACAGCCACAGTGGGCACAAGATCCGGGCAAGTATTCATATCTACATGTATGCCGTGCAGCACGGACGGATAGACAGTTACCTGATCATTTTCCCACAAAATCTTGGCACCCATTTGCGTCAAAATATCAAGTATGGCCCGGTCCCCCTGGGCTGAAACAGGATTTAGGCCCGTGATCTGTATCGGTACCTGGCCTACAGCTCCAGCAGCCAGAAAGTAGGAAGCATTGGACCAGTCCCCTTCCACGCGCATGGTCTGGGGTTGGTAGGTACCGGGCTGAACAACAAGGCGAAGATCAGCTGGCGTGAAACTTGCCGCCTGAGCATGGCCACAAGACTGCCATTTTGTGTCTATCCGACATTCCATGCTTACCGGCACGTTGAAACGAGCCATGGTCTCCAGGGTCAGGGCCACATAGGGCCAGGAGGCAATGCTGCTCCCCTCAAGGTAAATGGTGGTGGGCGCAGCAGCCAAAGGTGCAGCCAGGAGCAGGGCCGAGAGATATTGGCTGCTTTGTTCCAAATTGATGGATACTTGGCCACCCAGAAGACCGGTACTGTGCACAACAACAGGGGGACAACCGGGTTTTTCTTCAAATTTGATCTTGATCCCTTGTTGTTCCAGGGCCTGGGTCAAGGGATGTACCGGGCGATCATGCAAACGGCCTTCACCAAAAATGCGGTAGGAGCCGGGAAAAGCCGGAGCAATGCCCAGCATCAGCCGGCAGGTCGTGCCCGATTCCCCCACATTCATGGTCATGGGCCTGGAATCCTTGGGTGGTCCTGAAACAATGCCTTGGACTACAAGCTGGTCACCATGGGCTGTGATCCGGGCTCCCAGTTGTTCCAGGCATTGGGTGGTGCGGGTCAAATCCTGGCTATCCAAAATCCCTTCCAATACAGACTGACCCTGAGCCAGGGCCGCACACATAAGGGCCCGGTGTGACAAGGATTTGGAAGACGGGGCAGCAATGGTCAGGGGAGCGGTCATGGATTTTCCTTAAAGTTTGTACCGCCAAAAAGCTGGGGGCCAGTGGGATAGCTGCCCAAAATGCGCATGGTATGACACAACTCACTTAAATTGCGCATGGTTGTTTCATAATGATCCTGGGACAGGTCACTTTCTACATCCATAAAAAATACGTATTTCCATTTTTCACCTTTAAGGGGCCTGGATTCCAGTTTGGTCAAATTCAGGCCCTGGGCAGCCAAAAGATTTAAAATAGCAGCCAGGGCACCGGGCTTGTCCGGGGTGGTAAAAAGAAGTGACGTCTTGTCCCGGCCACTAGCCGTGGTGGGCGTAGGCCCAATAATGAAAAAGCGGGTCCAGTTATCGGGCAAGTCCTGAATGTCCAAAGCCACTGCTTTTAATATATACCGTTCAAGTAAACGGGGATGGCCAATGGCCGCCGTACCAGGACCTTCCTGTTCAGTACGTCTTGCTGCTGCGCCAGTACTATCCACAGGGACTATGGTGGCTTGGGGCAAGTTGGCCCTTAACCAGCCTGCACATTGGTCCAGAGCCTGGGGATGAGAATAGACCGTATGCACCTGGGCCAGGTCTGTGCTTACAGAAAGCAGGGCATGGCTGATGCGGCTATAGAGTTCCGCGTGGATATAAACCGGATATTGTAAAAAAAGATCCAGGCTTTGTCCCACGCTACCTTGCAGGGAGTTTTCCAGGGGAATGACACCGAGATCGGCCTTGCGCGAAGCAATGGCGAGAAATACATCATGCAGGGTAGGGCAGGGCATAAAATCCATAGATTGGCCCAGATATTCCAAGGCAGCCTGATGGGTAAAGGTACCTTCTGGCCCAAGATAGGCCACGCATTGGGGTTGTTGTAAACGTCGTGATGAGGAGAGGATTTCTCGATAAATGGCTCGTAAATGGTCGTCGGGCAGGATGCCAGAGCTTAAGTGACTCAGGCGATCCACAACCTCTTTTTCTCGAAAGGGTTTGAAGACTACATCCAGGGAACGGGACTTGAGTTCACCCACTTCACGGGAAAGGGCGGCACGTTTGTTTAAAAGATCCACAATACCTTTATCCAGCTCATCAATATGCTCTCGGATTGCAGTCAAACGTTGTGTGTTCATGATTATTCCTGGATGTCCTCGGTAATACGCATGCCAAAATGTCGTCCAGCTTTATCTGTACGACACAAGATGGTATCCCCCACAGTAAGTTGTACAACACTTACCGGAGAGCCATCACTGCGTACCAGGCGAATAGTCTCGGCATTTTGGAGAAAAATGGATCCTTTTTGGCCGTTTATTTCTGCTTCAATAAAGAGCATGGGTCGAATTTCTACTTTACAGCGTCCCACTGTGGCCAGAGTAGTTGTGCCATCAGCACTGACGATGAGTATTTCTGAACCAGTCCCCAGTTCATCGAGATAGACAGTTTTGTCCTCGGGCATGATGGCGTAGGCATGGACTGCTCCGGCATTGATACGAAATGGTCGGGAAGCCACGTAGGGGTTATCTTCGGTTTCTGCGTTGACCAGAAAGGTAAAAGCACTGGAATTACCCACCAGCATACCCTGTCCGGTCTTTAATCGGCTCATGGTATCTACGCAGACTCGGTGTCCAAGGCCAGATGGAGCAATTTTGGTTATAGTGGCTATTTCCAGTGCTATTTGGCCCTGATCAAGCTTGAGCTCATGGATAATATTTTTAAGATCAACAAGAGCTTCAGGAGTGACAACGATGGTACTTACTCCGCGCTCAAGGATGCCGGCAGCCAGTCTTGCCTGTTCCAGGCTTGAAACTTCAACAGCCAAGGTGTCGCATTGGGCCAGAATATTTTCCACAGGAATAATTTCCCAGCCGTCTTTCAGGATCACAGTCTGCCCTTGGGACAAAAAGCGAGTAGCTTCTTGTTCATCAGTTTTTTGATCAAGGTTGATCCAGATAAAGTCCTGCACAGGATAGGCAGGAATTTTACTGAGTTCCTTAGTGATCGCAAGGTGGCTTTCTTCAACAATAATGCCGTCTACTCCAGATTCCAGGGCCAAGGTGACTGCATCTTTGTTAAAAGGTATGGCACAAAAAAGGATATTTTTCATGATCTATCCTCGATTTGAGGTTCCTCAAGCAAAGCCAGTGCCTGGTCCACAGAGTACTCCATGTGCACTACAGCGTGCAGGGCCTGGACCAGACGAGTGGGATTTTCTGCCTGAAAAATATTGCGGCCCATGGATAAACCAGCACCACCAGCAGCAATGGAGTCCTGAGCCATTTGTAAGATTTCTCGTGGAGAATCCATACGCGGTCCACCCGCAATGACCACAGGAACACAACAGCTTCCTGTTACCTGGGCAAAGCTTTCGGGGTCACCGGTGTACACCACCTTGACGACATCGGCTCCCAGTTCCACAGCCAGTCGGGCGCAATGGGCTACAGTATAGGGATCCCATTCAGATTTTACCTTGGGCCCCCTGGCATAAACCATGGCCAAAAGAGGCATCCCCCAATCGTTACATTTGGATGCAACTTGCCCCAGATCGCGAAGCATATCCCGCTCGGACTCGTCACCCAGATTCAGGTGTACAGATACAGCATCTGCACCAAGTTTGATGCCGTCTTCCACTGTGCTGACCAAAATTTTAGCGTTGGGAAAAGGAGAAAGAGTTGTGCTGGCCGAAAGATGAATAATCAAACCCACATCGCGACCATGTCCACGATGCCCACAACGAGATAGTCCCTTATGCATGAGCACAGCGTTGGCCCCGCCTTCGGCGACCTGGTTTACTGTTTCTCGCATGTCCACCAGGCCTTTAATGGGGCCAACGGTCGTACCATGGTCCAGGGGTACAATGACAGTGCGTCCTGTGTTGCGGTTAAAGATTCTTTCCAATCGAATACTTTTGCCCATGTTCATGATGTCCTCCGTTTACGGACCGGACTTGTCCAGCGGCCAAAAAGAAAAAAGGGCCGCTGGCGTATGCCTGCGGCCCTTGGGTTACTATGCTTTGGTCAAAAAAAATGGCTAAAGCAGTCCCTCCAGACCACAGGCTCTGCAAAAATAAAAGTACCAAAAAAAGTACAAATTGCTGTGATTGGAGGTTACCTTGTTCATAATTCTTAACTTTTTATTCACTTTCACAATAGCGTGTCAAGATAAATTTTACTATTTTTGCTCTTGAGTTTTTCCTTGGTTCATAGCAATTTCTAGCATTGCTCCCCATGGGATTCAGCGTTACTATCTATTTTCATGTTGTGTGCTGAAGGAGAAAGGATGTGGCTGCCAAGAAAGGATTACTGAGGGTAGTGCGTAAAGTTTGCCTATGGTGCCAGGGAAAAAGTTGGCCCATGGTTCAGGCGTGCACCCAGACGGAGTGTTCCTTGCATGGATGGCGGCTTTTGGACCAGGCCGAAGATGTCCAGGTGCTAGCTGCGCTGCACACTTTTTGTATTCAGTGTGCGGGTAGTGCTGAGGCTGCCCAAGGGTGCACAGCTGATCAGGGCATCGGTGGGCACGATCCTTGCCCGGCTCATCCCTTCAGGACCGGAAAAATCACAGCTTTGATTCAAAAAGTCCGTCCTTTGCCCGGATTACACCTTGGTCAGGAAACCCAACAGCAATATTTTCCCGGACCATCAGCTCAGCAAGCTGAACCGTTGGCTCCTAGCGAGGTTTTGGTGGAAGAAGAAGCCATAGCTACCACATATCGGGTAGTGCAACTTCCTTTTTTGTTGCCCGAGCGGATCCCCGAGGCTTTGGATATTTGAAACTCTGTTAGGATCGGATGAGGTGGACGATTTTGAGGCAAAAGTTATGAGCAACCTGGTAGCCGTCCAGAAGATCTTGCCAATAGTGATGAGCCATAAAAATCAGGGCCAAGGCCGAAAGAAAGAAAAGAACAGCCCAAATTTCATGGGCAATGGCCTGAATAAGGCGTAGAAAAAAAGATGGCTTGTTGGACATGGTTTCTTTTTTATAAGCCAAGGTTTTTTAAAAGTAAACGGAAAAAATTGTGTGCAGCGCAAGCAATACTTCAGCACGGCTACTATATCGTGGAGCCTTGAATCGCTGTTCTTGATAGATAAAATTCATCCTTGTAGCCACAGCCTTTATTTTTTAACCAATTTTTCAGTGTAGTTTTCGTACTATCCATTTTAGGAGGTATTATGAATAGAGGAAAAAGCCTGTTTTTGGTTATTGTGCTTTTATTTTTTTGCGCCACAGCCTGGGCTGAAACCATTAAAATTGGGGCTGTGGTGTCTGTCACCGGCGCAGCATCATTTTTAGGTGAGCCCCAAAAAAACACTTTGCTCCAACTTCAAGACCTGACCAATGCCAAGGGTGGTATGGATGGGCGTCAGGTGGAACTTATTATTTATGATGACGAGTCCGATGTAAATAAATGTGTTATGGCCGCCAGAAAACTTCTGGATCAGGACCAGGTAGCCGTGGTCATTGGTCCCAGTATTTCTGGTAACACCTTGGCCATTACCCGCTTTTTTTCTTCGGCCCAGGTTCCACTTATTTCCTGTGCAGCAGCAGAAAAAATTGTTTTTCCGGTGAATCCCTGGATTTTTAATACTCCTCAACTCGATCGTCACGCAGCACTAAAAATTTTGCAGGACGCCAAGGTCAAGGGCTATACCAAGTTGGCTATTTTAACTGTATCTGATGGCTATGGTCAGGCTGGCCGAGCAGTGTTAAAAGAGCTGGCCAAAGCCCAAGGCTTTGATTTGGTGGCCGACGAGGTGTATAGCCCCAAAGATACCGATATGACCTCGCAATTGACCAAAATTAAGGGCGTATCACCAGAAGCTATTATCTGTTGGGGTACTAATCCTGGACCAGCAGTAGTGGCGCGTAACCGCATGCAACTGGGTTTGACCATCCCCTTGTACATGAGCCATGGCGTGGCTTCGGACAAATTTATTGAATTGGCTGGAGAAGCAGCTGAAGGTCTGATCCTGCCAGCCGGGCGTTTGACGGCTGTGGATCAGGTTCCAGATGACCATCCCCAAAAAACAGTCCTGACGGACTATGTCGCAAATTATAGTCAAAAATTTAATGCGCCCATTTCTTCTTTTGGCGGGTATGCCCACGATGCATTTCTGCTCGTCCATGAGGCTGTGACCAAAGGTGGCTCTGCCAATCCAGGAGATATTCGTGATAATTTGGAAAAAATAAGTGCTCTGCCTGGTACATCGGGCATATACAGCTATAGCCCAGACAACCACAATGGCCTGGATGAGGATGCTTTTATCATGGTCATCATTGAAAATGGTACCTGGAAAGTTGTCCCCTAATCTGACTGTAATGAGGGCACAGGTTGAGGTGTTATGAGTTTTTTGACGGTCATAGATTTTTCCAGTTTGCTGCAATACCTTATTACCGGACTAACTCTTGGTAGTATTTATGGCATGACCGCTTTGGGTTTTACCATTATTTTAAATAGCACTGGAGTAATCAATTTTGCCCAAGGCGAATTTGTCATGCTTGGCGGAATGATGAGTGTGTACTTCATGACCGCCTTGGGCCTAACAGAACCCGTTGCCGTGGTCTTGGCAGTACTGGGCACTACTGTGATTGGGGCTTTGGTGGAGCGTTTGGCCATTCGACCGGTACGCCAGAGTCCAGCCATCAACTTGGTCATTATCACCATAGGTGTATCCATCCTCATACGCGGGCTGGTTATGTTTTTTTGGGGCAAGGATACCCATGTGCTTCAGTCTTTTTCCGGGGATACTCCTATTATGTTTTTAGGTGCTGCCATCATGCCTCAGGCCCTGTGGGTCCTGGGAGTCAGTGCTTTTTTACTCGTAGGTTTTAAGTTTTTCTTTTCCAAAACCCTGCATGGTAAAGCCATGTTGGCCTGTTCCTTTGATGTTAAAGCCGCATCCCTGGTAGGTATTGGGGTTGAGCGCATGGTTCTTTTGTCTTTTATGATTTCTGCCTTTGTGGGTGCTGTGGGTGGTGTTATTTTAGCACCCATTACCATGACCTCCTATGATGTAGGTGTACTTTTGGGCCTGAAGGGATTTGCGGCTTGCATTTTGGGTGGGTTGGGCAATCCCTTTGGCGCTGCAGCCGGTGGGATAGTTCTTGGCATACTGGAATCTTTGGGGGCTGGGTTTATCTCTTCAGCCTATAAAGACGCTTTGGCTTTTGTTATTTTATTGATCCTTTTGTTTGCTAAGCCTTCGGGTTTATTTGGTCAAAAAGACTCCAAGCGGGTGTGAGTGTGTCCTATCGTAAAGATATGTTCTGGTTGGCAGGACTTTTTATAGTCCTGATGCTCACTCCAACCATATTACCCAACAATTATTATCTGACAATAATGATTTTGGGATGTTTGCATGCCATGATTGCTGTGGGGCTCTGTCTTCTTGTTGGTCACGCCGGGCAAATTTCTTTGGGACACGCTGGTTTTTATGGTCTGGCCGCCTATACCAGTGCCTATTTGAGTACCACCTGGGGGTTGCCGGTGGAACTATCCATGCTGGCAGGAGTGGTGTTGACCGTGGTAGTCAGTATTTTGGTGGGCATGCCGTCCTTAAAACTCAAGGGGCATTATCTGGCCATGGCCACCTTGGGTTTTGGGATCATCTTGTCCATTTTGTTTACAGAAACTGTGGACATTACCGGCGGCCCATCGGGATTTGTGGGGATTCCCCGTTTGTCTTTGGCAGGCTTTGAGCTGCACCGCGATGTGGATATCTTTCGTGTGGTGGCGATCTTGCTTTGTCTTCTGGTCTGGCTGTGTTTTAATGTTTTGCACTCCCGCATGGGCCGGGCTTTGCGTGCTCTACATACTTCAGACCAGGCAGCCCAGGCCATGGGTATTGATGTCGCTCGTCACAAGCTTTTTGTTTTTGTTTTATCTGCTGGCTTTGCCGGTCTGGCGGGTGTGCTTTATGCCCATTACTTGACCTTTATTGCTCCAGCATCCTTTGGGTTTATGTTTTCCGTGGAACTGATGGTTATGGTTGTTTTGGGAGGCATGGTCAGCGTTCCTGGAGCGATTATTGGAGCATTTTTTATTACCATTTTGCCTGAATTATTACGTGCTTTTGAAGACATTGAAATTATCCTTTTTGGGTTGATCCTTGTTGTATGCATGATATTTTTGCCAGACGGTCTGGCTGGAGGCAGTGCACGACTTTGGGCTTGGGTCAAAACCAAACTGGCTCTAGGATGTAGCCGTGGGTAACCCCATTTTTTCCTGCGAGCATATTGGGGTACGTTTTGGCGGAGTGCAGGCTTTAAGTGAAGTGAGTTTTGCAGCTCAACAAGGGGCTATTACCTCCATTATTGGTCCCAATGGTGCTGGAAAAACCACGTTCTTAAATGTTATTTCGGGCATGGTTACTCAAGATCAGGGGACGCTTTTTTTTAACAATCAAGATATTTCTCAGACCAAGGCCCATGAGCGTGCAGCGTTGGGCATGTTGCGAACATTTCAAAATTTGGAAATTTTTTCCAACATGACGGTTTTGGAAAACGTGGCTGTGGGCTGTCATGGTCGCTTTACCCTGCCTCTGTGGCATAATGTTTTACGTACTCCGTCTTCTCGGCGTCTGGAAAATCTTGTTCATGACCAAGCTCTGGCAGCCCTGGATTTTGTGGGGATGAGTACTGCTGCATCTTCCCTGGCCAAGGATTTGGCTTTTGGGCAGCAACGTTTGCTGGAATTGGCTCGGGCTTTGGCGGCAAAACCCAGACTATTGCTTTTGGATGAACCAGCGGCTGGGCTTAATATCGCTGAAACAAAATTTTTGGCCGAACTTATTATGCGTATTCGGGATAGTTATGACTTATCAGTCATCCTGGTTGAACATGATATGGACTTGGTCATGGGTATTAGCGATGCCATCATGGTTTTAAGTTTTGGCCAGACCATAAGCCATGGTACACCCGTTCAAGTGCAAAAAGACCCTCGGGTAATTGCGGCCTATTTGGGTACAGACGACTAACTCATAGTTACAATAAACTCTGTAATAAAATGACATGAAATCTACCCTTCTTGCACTAAAAAATATTGATGTCTTTTACGGTCATATTCATGCCGTGCGTCGCGTGACCTTGCATGTGCGTCAGGGGGAGATTGTTGCCTTGATCGGTGGTAATGGAGCCGGAAAAACCACTATGTTGTGTACCATCTCTGGTTTGATCCGCCCGAGCCAAGGCAGTATCTTGTATCAGGATGTGGAAATTACCAGGCAAAGCCCTGAAGCGATTGTGCGAGCCGGACTTTCCCATGTGCCTGAGGGACGTTTGGTCTTTAGTCCTTTGTCCGTGGAAGATAATTTACACCTGGGTGCGTATACTCGGCCTTATTTTCGCAAACGAAGTGATATGCTTCAAGATGTGGAGACCATGTACACCATGTTTCCGGTTTTACGAGAGCGCCGTCATCAATACGCAGGAACCTTGTCTGGGGGTGAACAGCAGATGTTGGCCATTGCCAGAGCCCTCATGGCCAGGCCCAAACTTCTCCTATTGGACGAACCGGGGATGGGTCTTGCTCCGTTGGTGGTCAAGGATATTTTTCGGCATATTTTAAACTTGCGAGACGAGTTGGGCCTGACAGTACTTTTGGTAGAACAAAATGCGCGTTCAGCCTTAAAAGTTGCTGATCGTGGTTATGTGCTGGAAAATGGTCGAATTTTGATCCAGGGTACAGCAGGAGAACTTCTTGCCAATCATGACGTACAACGAGCCTATTTGGGACGGGAACTGGATGAAAACTAGAATTGATTTTTGTACACGAGGCTGGTGATGAAACCGTCAGACCAAGGGAGGCGACATGTACTGGCAGGCTGAGTTTGAATGCATGGATCGGGGGGAATTGGAACTTTTACAGCTGGAGCGTCTGCAAGCAACCTTAAATCGGGTAACACGTAATGTCCCCTTGTATCGTACGCGTTTTTCCGACCTGGGGCTTGACCCCTATGATTTTCAGTCCTTGGAGGATGTCAGGAAAATTCCTTTTACCACTAAAGATGATCTGCGTGAGCATTATCCCTATGGTCTTTTTGCCGTGCCCTTGCGTGATGTGGTGCGGATGCAAGGGTCAACCAGTACTCCAGGTAAACCAGGAGTGGTGGGCTATACTGTTGGTGACATTCATCGTTGGTCCCATCTGGCAGCTCGAATTTTGGTCGCTGGCGGAGTTACCAAGGATGATGCAGTACAAATTGCCTTTAATTATGGGTTATATACCAGTGCTTTTGGCATTCATTCTGGAGCGGAGTTGCTGGGTGCTTCGGTTATTCCCAGCTCCAGCAGTGACGCCCAGCGACAAATTTTGATCATGCAGGATTATCGTAGCACTGCCCTTACCTGTTCACCTAGCTATGCTCTGCATCTCGCTGATACCCTGGATGAGCTGGGCATCAACAAAACAGCCCTGAGTTTACGCTTTGGTCTTTTTGGTTCAGAGCCCTGGACCGAAGAAATGCGCCAGGAAATTGAAGCACGACTTGGTATTTTGGCGACAGACAATTACGGATTAAGTGAAATTACCAGTGTTGCTGGGGAATGTTTGCAACGAGACGGGCTGCACATCAATGAAGATCATTTTCTGGCTGAAATTATCGATCCGCTCACAGGCCAGGTTCTTCCGGTGGGACACAAAGGAGAATTGGTGCTTACGACTTTGACCAAGGAGGCTTTTCCCTTGATTCGTTTTCGTACTGGTGATCTTACCACGCTCATGGACTCCGAGTGTGCTTGTGGGCGGACCTTGCGGCGTATGTCACGCATTCCCGGACGCAGTGATGATATGCTCATTATTCGTGGAGTTAATGTTTTTCCTTCCCAGATTAACGAGGTGATTATCAGTACTGGACTTATGGACCCCCATTATCAGATTGTTTTGGACCGGGTGGGGCAGATGGATAGAGCCACCTTATGTCTTGAGGCCCCGGAGTCCTTTTGTACAGATTCCATCAAGGAGTCCCAGCGTATTTTGGAAAATGTGCGCCTGCGTTTACAAACAGCTTTGGGAGTGACTTTTGAGGTGCGTTTGGTGGAGCCGAGGTCCATTGATCAGCAATACGGCGGTCGGGTGCTGGATAAGCGGACTTTGATATAGTGTTTGGGTGTATTTTGGGGCCAAAGAATTTTTAGGCCAGAGTAAAGGATATGTTGAGTAGCTTTGCCAAGGATGATTTGGGTTCCATGCCCTATGATTTGCCTGCCTTGTTTGCGGATATACCCTTGCGTCTGGCTCATATGCAGGATGCTTCAGCCTTTGCCAAGGATTTGGGACATTGCTTTCATTTGCCAGCCCATGAACATAGTCTTCTTTTGCGGGCTGCATTACTGCACGATATTGGCTATGCCCCGGCCCTGCACAAATTTTCTTTTCACCCCTTAGATGGAGCAATTTTTTTAGAACAACACCAGGAGCACCCTTGGGTGGTGGAAGGGGTTTTACGTCATTCGCAAGCCGAGAACAAAGCTTTGACTAAGCTAGATCTTGCCCATGAATATGCTGTACGTCCTGCTTTGCCTCAAGCACAGAGCCTGGTGCGCATGACGACTATTGCCGATTGGCGGGCCGCTGGTGTGGGGGGGCGGGTTTCCTTTGGGCAACGGCTTCATGATATTATCAGTCGCAATCCGGGTAATGTGGCCAAGGAAAAACGAGCCAGAGCCATGGTTGACGAGGTACGAACCTGGTTTTGGGCCTTTCTGGCCGACACGAGCCATGCTCACCCTTTACCCTGGATTTTTTGTGATATTGATAATACCTTGATCCGTCCTGGGGATACGTTGTCTGCACGCAATAGAAAAGCCATCAAATCCTACGTGGCTGCTGGCGGGCGTTTGACCTTGGCTACAGGCAAACATCCCCTTAGTATCAGGCCGCTAATCATGGATTTGGGCCTTGAAGTACCACAAATTGCGGCCAATGGTACCTGTTGGTTACATAAGGGAGCAGTTCAAATTTTCGCCCATTTGGATGGTAAGGAAGACGCCTTACAGTCTCGTTTGGAAGCTTTGGGACTGCCCGTGGCGGTGTATCGGGTCGAGGGTATTGAAGCTGGCAGGATTTGGCCCCAGGAGTTGGGAGAGTTGTTTGAGCGTTATGGAGAAATTCGGCCTGTGCACCAATCTTTGCCTGGTCCGGCCCTTAAAATTTTGTGCGTGGCTGATGATCAGGATCTGGAGCAAGAACAAACCTTGCGGGCTTTGGCCAAGTCCCTTGATGTGGATATTTGTCGCAGTGACCGATATTTTTTGGAATTTTTGCCCTGGAGCGGTAACAAGGGAGAGACTGCCAGGTTGGTTATGGACCAGGCAGACTGGCCAGTCTTACATTCCTTTGCTTTGGGTGACGCAGAAAATGACGCCACCATGTTTTCTTTGTGTGGCGCATGTGCCGCAGTAGCCAATGGCAGCATGATTGCAAAACGTGGAGCAGACTGGGTTGTTGATCCTTGTACCCAAGATGGGGTTGCAAAAATGCTGGAGCTTTTATTGGCTCAACAAGGATGGGCTGCCTTGCAGGCTGATCTGCCTTATGGCCCTGAGGCTGTACACAATTTTGAGCCGCAGGTTCATAAAATGGATTGAGATTACATTGCACAAGTATAGAATTTTCTTTAGTATGAAGTATATGTCCAACCTTATTTTGTGAGAAAAAGATGACGGATAGACACATTTTACTGACCATTAGTGATGATGCCAGCGCCCTCCAGGCAGTACGTTTTACTTGTGGATTTTTCAGACACACCAGCACATTGAAGGCGACGCTTTTCTATGTGGCCCCCAATCCCAAGGTTGGTTTGTCTGGAGCAGAAATTGCCAAAGACTATGTAACGTTAAATAAAAGAGAAGTAGCCGCAAAAGAAGTAGCTCAGCATGCTTTGTCCAGGGCTACGGAAATACTGATGGGTAAAAATTTTCCCCAAGATAATTTTGATAGCAAGATTTTGTTCCAGCAACTTGGTACTGCCAATGATATTATCCAAGAAGGCCTGGCGGGCATGTATGATGCCATTGCCCTGGGACGGCGTGGACTTTCACGCCTGGAGGAACTGCTAGACAAAAGTGTGAGTAAGCAAATTATAACTACGCGTTTGGAAACACCACTATGGATTTGTCGCCAACAAGAAAAGCCCGAGCCTTCGGTTTTGCTTTGTACTGATGGTTCTCCGGCGAGCCTGCGGACTGCCGATCATGTTGGTTTTATGCTTAAGGACGAGCCTGAACACAGCATTACCATTGCATATATTGATACCTCGGGTGGATGTGACAATGGTTCGGAAGCCATGGCCAAAACACGGCACGTGCTTAAGGAGAATGCTATTCCTTCCGAACGGATTAAAGAGCTGGTTGTGGAAGGGAAAAATGTCAGTGAAGTGATTATTACTTTGGCGCGTGGTGGTGGTTACGGAGTTATTGCCACGGGTAGAACTGGTCGTGGAGAAGCCAAGTCGCGCCAGTTTTGGGGTTCAGTGAGCATGTCTTTGTTGCGTCACCTCGATTTTGCAACCATGTGGATCACCCATTAATGGCGACTTAAGAAGCCATCTTTACAATGCGGGGCTGAAAGTGTCCGCAAGTACGTACCAACTCCGACTGGGCAGCCATGACAGCATTGATATCCTTGTACGCCATGGGTGCTTCATCTACACCAGCTGCCAGGAGAGTGACTTTGTGGCGGCGCAAGACGTCATCAAGATCCTTGCGGCGGAAACGTTTTTTTGCTTGTTGTCTGCTCATACGGCGCCCGGCACCGTGAGCAGCAGAGCACAGGCTTAAAGGATTGCCCAATCCTTCAACCACATAGGCCGGGTCTATCATAGTGCCCGGAATAACCCCCAGCACCCCAACTCCGGCTGGTGTCGCTCCTTTTCGATGGACAATCACTTCTTGTCCATTATGAACTTCCTTCCAGGCAAAATTATGGTGATTTTCTACACTCCACACAGGAGTCAATTTCAGATGTCCAGCAATGGCTTCGTGGATCAATATATGATTGGCCTGACTATAACGACCCATAAGTTCCATGGCCGCCCAATATTCCTGTCCTTCCTGCGTGTGCAGATCAAGCCAGGCCAGATGAGCTAGGTTGCGCGGGAGTTCGGGGTGAGCTCGTCTGGCCAACCCTGAATAATATTTGGCCACTTCACCCCCGGTGCCTCTGCTCCCACTATGGGAAAGGAGGGCCAGATATTTACCCTTGTCTAGTCCTTTTATGGGGTCTGGTATCTTTAAAATTCCCCACTCCACAAAATGGTTGCCAGACCCGCTGGTTCCCAGTTGGGCCCGGGCAGTCTCATGCATGCCCTTGGTCACGGGTGAAAATGACCAGTCTTCGTGCATGACCGGATGGTCCTTGGGCTGGGTGAACCTCGCGCCAACCCCAAAACGAGTGTCATGCTCCAAGGCATGAATCAAGGTTTGAGCATGAGTGGTAATCAGATCAGGGCTTGCAGAAAAAACACTGATTTTTACGCGGCAGGCAATATCCATGCCCACTCCATAGGGGATAACCGCATTTTTCACAGCCAAAACACCGCCAATGGGCAGACCATAACCCACATGAGCATCGGGCATGAGCGCCCCTTGCACGGCAATGGGCAAGCTACAGCCATCTTCCATTTGTTGAATAGCCTTAGGGTCCAAATCATCACCCCAATAGTGCCAGGGGGCGATGGCTTTCTTGGGGGTATGGGAGGAGTGATGTTTTGCCTGCTGAGAGTGATGGGCGAGCATGGTCGCCAATGTCCCTAGAACCTCGTGATCAGAAAATTTTTCTGGGTGGTCCGTGAGACGTCGAAATAATCGGCGCAAAGCCTTTCCCTGTATCCCTTGCTTGCTTAAAATTGCAATACAGTCTGCTGCCACAGGTGCGAGACGTTCAGGAATACCCAGCCGGGCTGGTGAAAAGGAAGGATGTGAGCCTTTGGTTGATGGGGTGCTCATAGGGATGCATGTATTAAAGATATCTTATTTTTTGGGACCCTCATTTATCTTGTTGTATTTCGAGTGGTTGTACCCATGGAGTGATTGCAAAAGGCAGCCGTAATTCGTTATTTACCTGGAAATTTGAGATGTTCCATTACCTTTTCGTAGGCTTGTCTGGACTTTTCAGTTTCAAGTTTTGGAATTTCATCACGATCAACATATTTTATAGCCCCACATGGGCACATCTCCACGCAAGCCGGACCCATGCCCACTTGTCGACGTTGAGCACACAAGTCACACTTGGCCACCATAACTCCTTTACCTGTTTCAAACATAGCACTATAGGGGCAGGCTAAAATACAATTTCTGGTTTGACAGCCTCGACAGAGCATGGGTTGCAAAATCATTGCTCCATCTTTATCTCGTTTTAAGGCTCCCCGTGTACAGGCATTGGCGCATTTGGGATTTTCACAATGGCGGCAATAAAGGGGAACCATGACGCCATCTACTGTGCGTGACATGTGAATGCGTGAGGTGTCATTGGCAAAACGACATACATACTCACAAGTTTCACAACCAATGCACAGGCTGTAATCAATATATAATGTTTTTTGGTCACTCATGATTGTCTCCGAAATCCTTCTTCATTGGCCACCAGATCGTTATAGTCATAGGCATCCAGACGGTTTTGTGCTTTAAGATCAAGCCAGTTGGCCAAGGAGCGAGCAGCACGAAGACCACTATAAATGGCTTTGCCAATTTTGCTTGGACCGGTCAAAGCGTCACCGGCTACAAAGACATTTTCAATGTCAGTCATGTGTAGCCAGCGTACCTCGCCTTTACGTACATTTTCCAGACCAAGTTCTTTGGCAAAAGGAGGGGTGGCTGTTTCTCCAATGGCTGCCACTATAACATCTACATCAAGAATTTTGGTTTGGGGGCCATCTGGTGTCGAAAAAGAGACTTCCATGCCCTCAACTTGTTCTTCGCCCAAGATACGCAGTGGTGTTGCCTTTTCTACCCATTCCACACCCATGGCCTGTAATTGTTCAATCTCAAAAGTTCCGCAAGGACACTCCTTAATGGTGCGGCGGTAGAGATGCAGGACTTTGGCAGCACCCAAATGGATGGCATTATGAGCTGCATCTACTGCGGAATGACCAGCACCAATGACAGCCACTTTTTTTCCAGCAATATCAGGGAGTTTGACATTAGGTGCATTGTATTTGACAGCTCGAATGGGAAAAAGAAATTCCAGGCCAGAAAAAACACCAGGCAGATTTTCTCCAGGGATTTCCAGCCGTCGAGAACGCCAGGAGCCTGTGCAAATCATGATAGCATCATGTTTTTTAATCATGTCTCCAAAACCCAGGATTTCACGGCAAAAATGATCCCCTTCTTCATCGTGTAAAGGACCACTACAGCAGATTTTCGTGTGGGTGTGAAAGGTAACTCCGGCCATGCGCTCCAATTGACGCGTACCCAAGTCGATGCGTAGCTTAGGAATTCGGTAGCCAGGGATGCCAAAAAGCATTAAGCCACCGGGTTTGGGAAGCTTATCATATACTTCAATCTGGTAGCCCAGACAAGACAGGTATCCAGTAGCAGCGAGACCCGATGGCCCTGCTCCAATAATTCCTACACTACGACCATTGGGCATGGCTGGCTCAGAACAAAGAAAATTAAAATTAATGGGATCCATGAGTACTCCTTGAATTGTGCTGGCAATGATCAATGAATTGGGACTGGAGAGGGCATTTGTCAAGTTACGTGAATTTTGGCACTTTTCAAATCTTGATGTTCAACCATGATTTTACGGGCAGTCGGGGCTACCAGAAGTGAGTTTTTCTCCTGAATTGTATGAACTTTTACGATATAGCTTAGGGCTAATGCTTCCTTTATTTTTTCCTTGAGAATTTTTCTATGCATGACGGATTATACAAAGCTTGGCGTGTTTTGACCATGAATCCTCATGAGCCGGAGATATATGAGGCCGGGATTTTGGTTCAAAATGATCGTATTGTGGCCTTGGATCGTTTTGCAGTTTTACGCGGAACAGGACCGGTTTATGATTTGGGAAGGGTCACTTTATGTCCTGGGCTCATCAATGCACACACCCATTTGGGCATGTCTCATCTGCAAGGACAAATCCCCAAGGGACTGGGTTTTAAGGCTTGGGCAGACCGGATTTTTTCTTTGCGTCATCAGCCTTTCAATGAATTTTTCTTGTTTCAAAATGTGGAAGCCATGCGTACCAAGGGGCTAGCTGTGCTTACAGATATAGTAGGAGGCCATGGAGAGCAAATCCGAGCAATACTTGGGGATAGCGGCTTAACCGGATTCTTTTTTTATGAGTTGTCTGGCCAGTGTAAGGGGAATCTGACACAAAAAGTTTTGCCGGACAAGTCCAGCTTGGCTGTGCATGCCCTCTATTCCATAGATCCTGAGTATGCCCGGCAGATCAAGGCTTGGTGCCACAGCACAAATCGTCCTTTTTCTTTACATTTAGCCGAGGTGCCAGGGGAAAATGAGCTTTTTATAGATGGGAAAGGAGAATTCGCTGATTTTTTACGTTTTCGAAAAATTTTACCCAAATCTTTTGTTGCTCCAGGCACAAGTGTTGTGTCTTTTGCCCAGAGTCTGGGCTTACTTGATCCAAAAACTTTAGCTGTCCATTGTGTCCAGGTCAGTGAAACCGATCTAGGTTTTTTAGCTGATAGTGGAGCAAGTGTTTGTCTATGTCCTCGTAGCAATACCTGGATTGGGGTGGGTGAGCCCCAGGCTTTGGCTATGTATCAAGCGAATATCCCTCTTTGTTTGGGGACAGACTCTCTGGGCTCCAACGAAAGCCTTAATCTTTGGGCGGAACTTGCAGTTGTGCAGCAACTTTTACCCAAGTCCTTAACCTTGCCAGACTTGTTGGCACTAATAACTATAAATCCAGCCAAAGTTTTGGGGCTGGAGAAAGATTTTGGCATCCTTGCAGTGGGGCAAACGGCTCTCTGGGCCGTGGTACCCAAGCCATGGGCAGATATGCACTAAAAAATGGAAAAAATGACAGGGTGGCGGAGGCGTATAGGAGTCGAACCTACCGAAGACCTCTCGACCTTCCACCGGTTTTGAAGACCGGAAATAAACTCTTTTTTCTATTTTTGCCTTTTTCTATTATCCTTCTTTTTCTTTAATAATTCAATGCGTTGAGTGTCAAAGTTGCTTTGTTGACTTTTGCCCTTTTTTGCTTATTTTTGTCTTGAGTGCTGGGAAGAGTGCTGGGAGGAATTTTTATGAAAAGCCGTATCAAGACACAGTATCCAGGGGTCTATTATTTAGAGTCTACTTCAAAAATGGGCAAAGAGGAAAAGATTTTTTATATTGTTTATAGACTTGACGGGAAGCAGATCGAAGAAAAAGTGGGGCGGTCTATCCGTGACGATATGACACCAGCCAAGGCTAACCGGATCAGGGTTGACCGTATCGAAAGACGGGAATTGTCAAACCAGGGGCAGCGCGAGCTTGTCAGGAATGAAAAGAACAAGTTCACTATTGCAAAACTTTGGGACGAATATGTATCTCAAAAACCCATAAAGGGTTTAGTTACAGATCGGGGCAGGTTTAAAAATTACCTGCTACCTGCCTTTGGTGACAAAGAACCCCAAGAAATAGATCAGTTGTCAGTGGCCAGACTCAAAGCACGGCTACTCAAAACCCTAGCCCCTCAAACCGTAAAGAATACCCTGGAGCTATTGCGGCGGATCGTTAACTTTGGGGTTGATACTAACCGTTGCCAGCCTCTACCCTTCAAGATTGAATTCCCCAAGGTAAACAACCTCACGACCGAAGACTTGACCCCTGACCAGCTACAAGCACTTTTACAGGCCATTGAAGCAGATCCTCACCCAGTGGCCGGCCCAATGATGTTGACAGCACTGTATACGGGAATGCGGCGTGGTGAGATGTTCCGGTTAGAATGGAAAGACCTGGACTTTGAGCGCGGGGTTATCCATTTACGCGACCCCAAAGGGGGAGTGGATCAGACTATCCCTATGAATGAAACTGTCAGAAACTTATTTCTAAGCTTGCCTGAAACTAGCACTTACGTTTTTCCTAACACTACAGGCGGGAAGCTTACAGACATAAACAAGAGAACCAAAGCTATAGCAAAAAAAGCAGGGCTACCGGGTGACTTTAGACCATTGCACGGGTTGCGGCATACGTTCGCTTCCATGTTGGCTAGTTCGGGCAAGGTGGAGATGTACACCTTGCAAAAGCTACTGACCCACAAAAGCCCGGACATGACCCAGCGATATGCTCACCTACGGGATGAAGCATTGCAAAGGGCGGCTAGTGTGGTGGATGATATTTTTAAGGGCACAGGAAGCACAATCGGGTATTGACTGCCCCTTCCTTTGTACCTAAAAGGGGTACACGATGACATGGACTGTTCGTATCGCAGGCAAGGCCAAAAAGCAGGCCGAACGATTGCCCACAAAGATTCATAAAGCTTTATTCCTGCTTTTGTCAGAAGTGCGGATGCTGGGACCAGTCCGTTCCAACTGGCACCATTACGGGAAACTCAAGGGCATGGATGGGATGCACCATTGCCACTTAAATAAGGGTAAGCCGCGATACGTGGCCGTCTGGAAAGAGTCAGGAGAAGGAGTTCAACTGGTGGAGGTGGTTTATGCTGGAACTCACGAAAAAGCCCCATACTGAAGGCATGGTAGATATTTGTTTGCGGGTCCCTGTAGCTGATGTGGGGCGTATCAGTCAGGCTATCAGGGAAGTGTTGTCAAAGGCTGGTGAGCATGTACGCGAGTCAGACACAGGTGGTGAAGCATTCTTCACCGTGGATGAAGTTTTCTCTGATATGTCAGCGGGTGCTTTGCTTGTAGGGGCCAGGTGCAAAGAGGGCATGACCCAGCAGCAGCTTGCCACGGAAACAGGTATTGCCAGAAGACATATCAGTGAAATGGAAAATAACAAACGGGCCATAGGCAAGAACATTGCCCAAAGATTGGCCAGGGCTTTGCGCGTGGACTACAGGGTTTTTCTGTAGAGAATATATTTTCCAGGGCTAGGCCGGGCGTAATTAACCCGGACCGAAAAGCAAAACCTGTATTGCCTGCCCTGGGATTTGCTACAGGGCACAACCAGACAGGAGGTTGATATGGAAGAAATAAAAAACCAAAATCCCCAAGACAATCATGATGATGGGGAAGACCTGCAAACCTACATCGAGAACACCTTGCCTTATTACGAGATAAGGCCAGAAGATGTTTCAGCACTTGAAAAGATGCAAAATATCCTGGAAAGCTTTTTACCTATTACATTAGTGAGGCCCGAAGTTTTTTCCTTCGCTGGAGGGATGAAAGAATATGTCAATATTTGCAAGGTTGCACTAGAACACCAAAAACTTGGCCAGGCAGAAAGTGAGGGTCTATCAAAGCCAGTAGGGGAGTTGAGTTCAGAAGAAATCCTTGAGCGATTGAGACAATTTTACCTTGAGCTTGAGAGCCAACAAAAAAGCAAACAACCCCAAAATGATCGTGATATTCAAAATCAGGAATTGACGCCAAAACAGCTTGCGGATCACTTGCGAGGTCAAGGCGTGAAGCCAGGGCAAATCATGCTAACCTTAAAAGAAAAATATGGAATCTATCAATGCGACGCTGTGTCCTTAGCCCTAAAGGGTATAATCTCAGATGACAAAGACCAAAGGAGAAAGTTTGGTTATCTGTGGGGATACCACACGGACAAAATAAAGAAATAAACCAGCCGGGGAAACCCGGTTTTTTTACGCCAAAAAGAAAATCCTACTTTTTTCCTGCTTTTCCTCGTACTTTTTCTAGTTTTATCATATTGACATTACTATCTTTTTTTGTGCTATATAGCATCCATTGTTTAATTTTTAACAGTGGAGGTTTTCACTATGGAAACACAAAACAGACCCTGGAAGGAAGATCAGGCAGCTACCTACCTGAATGTGAGTCAAAAGACCCTTCAGCAATGGCGTTTTTATGGACGCGGGCCAGCCTATCTAAAACTTGGGCGGTCAGTCAGGTATTTGCAATCAGACCTTGATAATTTTTTGAGTCAATCAAGAATTGGTGGAGGTGAGCAATGAGAAAACATTTTTACACCACAAAAGAGGCAGCGTTTTATCTGGGATATGACGTGCAGCAGATACGCTATATTTTAACGCGCGATGGTAATTTTCACGGCATAAAGCCAACAAAGGGTGCACGGGGCGTTTTATTGTGGCCAGCACATGAAGTGCACAATTTGCGAGAACAATATGCGCTATGGTCTGCACGGATTGAGCAGCAACGAAAAAAGCAGGGGGGCAAAAAATGAAGAATCACAAAAAAGAATCCCTGCCACGTTGCAGCGTAGCAGGGACAAAAGCAAACAAAAGTTTTTCAGCAATCTCCCCTTTTCGTTTGCCTCATGCAAATGATGGCACAGAAAAAACCTTGTATCAACAAAAAAAAGTGCCCGGCTGGATGGGATGGCCGGGCATTAAAAAGAAAGTAATAAGGGTGCAAAGACAAGTCCACCTTGCCTTAAATTACCTTGATAGTCAAACAATATGCCTTGCTATCTTTGGCGGGGCCGTTGTCGCTTGGAGGTGGTTGTCATGAGTGAAACTACTTTCACAGCAGAAATTCTTTCCGGTATGAAACCCTACCAACGACATATTCCACACATTGAGAATTTACCTGAGAGCCTAGCCAAAAAGCCTTATTGGGTGGTCTGGATTACAATAAAAAACAGCAAAGGCGGGGTTGATAAAATACCAGTGTCAGCAAATCCCAAGCTTTTAGGCAGCAGGAAGTGGAGCAATCCAGATTTTTGCACCACAGCAGACCAGGCCATAGCCTACGCTACCCGGCGCAAAGATATTGCTGGAATTGGGGTTTTATTGCGTGATGGGTTCGGCATTGCGGGTGGAGATATAGACAATTGTTTTAATCCGACAACGGGCGAACTTTCCGACACAGCCCAAGCTATCCTTGAAGAAACCAACACCTACACAGAAATAAGCCCTGGGCTTTGTGGCTTGCGCTTCATTGCTTGGGGTGACTTTGGCGGCGTTAGTTTTAACGACAGCCAAGGGACAGGGCTAGAAATATACGAAAAAGGCCGATTCCTGACCATTACGGGCTTTCACTTTCCCGGTACTCCCAAAGATGTACAGATCCGCGACTTGTCGGACTTTGCCAAAAAATGGAAGGCAAAGGTGGATAAGAAACCACAGGCCACCACACCAGCCCAGACACAGCCTCATGAGGAAGCGGGGATTTATACCCTCGATGAAGTTCTACCTTGGTTGAAAAACAATAATGCAGACTATGACACATGGTTAACCGTTGGCATGGGGATTCATGCAGCAGGTGGAACCTATGAAGATTGGTTGAACTACTCTAGACAGTCAGAAAAGCATGATAAAAAGGAGATGCAAAAAAAGTGGGACAGCTTCAAACCTACCCTGGACGGCGTAACCCTTGGAACTCTTGTTCACATGGCCAAGCAAAAAGGGATGCCCTCAAAGGTAAGGGCAGACTTCCACAGTATAGAGCTATCAGAGCCCCTTCCACTTCCAGACCTGCCACCAGTCCCAGACCTTCCCACAAAAATATTACCTGATGCCATGCAAGCATGGGTTGATGATGCAGCTACCAGGGCTTCTTTTAGCCCTGATTTTATGGCCGTTGGTGGGATGGTTGCCTTTGGGTCAATCATTGGGCGGCGTGTCGGAATACGATTGAAGCAGCGTGACGATTGGACAGAGTACGCTAACACTTGGGGGCAGATAGTGGGGCCACCTTCTGCCATGAAAAGCCCGGCAATGGGCGATGCACTGAGGCCACTCAAAAAGCTACAGGTCCGGGCAGATGGATTATATGATGATGTCCTGAAAGAATACAAGTCAGAGGTTGAAGAATACGAAATGCGCAGGGCAGCGCGGAAAAAGAAAGTCAACAAGGAACTGGAAAAAAACCCTGATGCACCGGTAAACCTGGGACCGGACTTTGAGAAGGAAGAGCCCACACCACCTACTTACTGGACAAGCAATGTAAATGAAGCATCCTTGGGCGCATTGCTTCAAATAAACTCTGATGGCTTGCTTATTGTCAGAGATGAATTGTCTAGCCTGCTTGTGAGCCTGGAAAAAGACGAAAAGTCAGACTTGCGCGGCATGTTGCTTTCAGGTTGGAGCGGGTCAGAGGGCTACAGGTTCGACAGAATAGGGCGCGGTATTATTCAGATTCCCGCTTATGCGTTGTCTCTTTTGGGTGGAATCCAGCCCGGGCCATTGGCCAGGTATGTACGCAGTGCAGCAAGTGGAGAACATGCAGACGGGCTTTTACAGCGTTTCCAGCTTGCCACATGGCCAGACCTACCACCTTTTGAGGATAGAGACGAATATCCAGACAGTGAAGCTAAAAGGGCCGTCAATGCGCTTTTTGATGTGGTGGACCATATGAAACCAGAGGATATTGGTCAGCGTGATGATTTTAGCCCTACTTATTATGTCCGGCTATCGGATGAAGCGCAGGAAATATTCTCTGATTGGTACAGGAGATTTATGCGCAGTTTACGCAGTAAGGAACAGTCCGAATCCATAAGCGGGCCACTTGCTGCGCACTTTGGAAAATATCCCGGACTTGTGGGCAAGTTGGCACTAAATCTTCATGTTGCCGATAATCCCGGCGGCGGGGTTGTCTCCAAGATAACACTACTCAAAGCCCTGGGGTGGATTGAGTACCTAGAACCACATGCCCGGCGAATTTATCACGCAGTTGATAAGCCTGAAACAGGGGCGGCGGCGTTACTATTGGCCAGGCTAAAGCGTGGGGAGTTGCCACCTAAATTTAAGCCTTGGGAAATTGCCCGTAAGTGCTGGCATGGTCTAGGAGACTCTGAGGTAGTCAAAAAAGCATGTAGGTTGCTTTTTGAGTTCGGGTGGTTGGTTGTGATGGATTCCGGCGGGGCTACCGGTGGACGTCCAGCAGACCCGGTTTACTCAGTGTCTCCACTTGTGAGGGCGTCAATATGAGTTCCCTCAGCTACTTGGCCATGCTGGATGAAGCCATAAAAAATGAAGGGTCATGACTAGAACAGAGGCCAAAAAAAGGCTAAAGTCTAGTTATGGCAACAAGAAACAAGTATATTCATCGTTCAAAAATTTCTGAAGCTAAATTTCGCCAATTAGTCAGGCTTTTTTGTGTG
>Ga0265295_1000136_pt1 | contig 148391 bp, 131 predicted proteins | sample Munlansysbiofilm_FD_192503 | JGI IMG/M metagenome (GOLD analysis project Ga0265295, IMG submission 192503) | Leachate microbial communities from a municipal landfill in Southern Ontario, Canada - Methane capture system biofilm | ecosystem: Engineered > Solid waste > Landfill > Unclassified ... | reverse complement strand
TGGACGGTGCCTTTTATCTGCAGGGGCCTGCCGGCCCCGAACTGCTGATCCGTGGAAAAGGTGGGGCCGACATCCGGATGAAGAACGGCGTGCTGTACAGGTTTTCCTTTTTGTCCAAGGTTTTTTCACTGCTCAACGTCTCACAGATCTTCTCCTTCCGATTGCCGGACATGGCTCAGAAAGGCATGCCCTTCAAGCGGTTGGATGCCACCTTGCGTCTTGATGAGGGACACCTGGAAACGGAGGATCTGATCGTGGAAAGCAATGCCATGAACCTTTCCCTGGTGGGCAACTGGGACCTGCGTCAAGATCGTCTGAACCTGGTCATGGGCGTCAAACCGTTCGGCACCGTGGACAAGATCGTATCCAGCATCCCCCTGGCCGGATGGATCCTGACCGGCGAGAGCAAAGCCCTGATTACGGCACATTTTCGCATCAGCGGACCGAGCGGGGATCCCGACGTCGATGCCATCCCCGTCACCTCCGTCTCGGAAAAGGTGCTGGGCATCTTTCAAAGAATGCTCGGTTTGCCTGGCAAGGTTATCGAAGACGTGGGGGAACTGTTTCAGACCGGAGAGCCCTGACCGGGACAGTTCGGCGTCTCGACCATCCCGGTTTCCCGCAGGGGATCGTGAAGCGGGCGGCAGCCGCTGTAAAGAGTGGCGATGCCGCCGGTCAGGTCGCAATGGCACACCTGTCGAAACCCGGCATGCTCCATGAGGCGCATGAACGCATATCGGGAAGGAAAAACCTCGACTGAATCAGGAAGATAGCGATAAGCGGAGCCATCGGAAAGAAGACTGCCAATACGCGGCAGTACCCAATGGCTGTAAAAACGGTAAAGTCGGCCCAGCAAAAAGCCAGGCGGCCGGGAAAACTCCAGCACCGCCAGGCGACCTCCGGGCTTCAGCACACGATAGAACTCACGCAGGGCCGCCTCGCGATCGAGAACGTTGCGGATGCCAAAGGCGATGACCGCTCCCTCGAAAAGCTCGGCGCGCAAGGGCAGATTCTCGCAGGATCCCTGCAAAAGACGGATCCGCTCCGCCAGCAGGCCGGATTTGGCGGCGGCAGCACGCAGCATATTCGCCGACAGATCCACGCCGACCACCCTGACGGCCGGATGTGCCGCGGCAATCGCCAGCGCCACATCGGCGGTACCGGTGGCCGCATCCAGGACCAGGGCATTGCCGGCCAGTTCCAGCACCTGCACCGCGGCGCGCCGCCAGCGACGATCGATGCCGAAGGATAGCAACCGATTGAGCAGATCATAGCGGGGCGCTATGCGGTCGAACAAGTGCCGGGTATCCATCCCCGGCCGATAGTCATTGGACATAGGTCATTCCTGTTGTCTGCGGCCGTCTGCGATGCGATCATGTCGTGTCGTAGCACGGGCCAATAAAACCAGCCGGCAAAAACCGGAGCCACAGTCGCTTGCCCCGACCGGACAGAAGGAGCCCAGCATGCAGCCACTGATCGTTGTCGCAGCCATCCTGAGGCAGCAGGAACGCGTTTTGATCACCCGCCGTCCCGCGCACAAACCCCATGGTGGTTTGTGGGAACTGCCCGGCGGCAAGCTGCGGAGCAATGAATCGCCACAGTGCGCCCTGCGGCGGGAATTGTGCGAGGAACTGGGGATCGAAGCGTCGGTGGAATGGATTTTTGACGTGGTGTACCACCGCTACGACTGGGGTCCGGTTCTGATCCTGGCCTACGAATGCCGCTGGCTCGAAGGCACCCTGCAACACCTGGAAGTGGAGGATCACCGCTGGATTCACCCCGGCGAAAGCGGCCGTTACCCCATGCTGGAGGCGGATCAACCGATTTTTGAACGCCTTGCTTGCCGGAAACCCGTTTGCGGAAACATTGCCGCCCTCGACAGCATGCTCAAGACCCGCCCTTAACCACCCAAAGGCAGATTGACGATAATCTCGGTTCCCTTGCCGGGCTGGCTGTGAACCGCGATGGTGCCGCCGTGGCGCTCGATAATGTGCTTGACGATATGCATGCCGAGCCCGAGACCACGTACGCCGCTGTTGAGATCAACGGCACGATAAAATTTTTCGAACATCCTGGCGATCTGCTGCGGCGTCATGCCGATCCCCCGGTCACACACCGAGATCCGATAGGCAGTGCCTTCGGAAGCTCCGCTTACTCTGACCACGGAACCTTCGGGGGAATATTTCACGGCATTGCTCACCAGGTTTTCCAGAACCTGCACCAGCTTTTGCCGGTCGGCCTGAACCCGGTGGCTGATCTCCGGCGCAAAAACCATCTCAAACCGATAAGCCGGAAACTGCAACTGAAAATGCTGCAGGATTTTGCGGCTGACCTGGGATACGTCAACCGTTTCCATGATCAGGGGGATTTCCCTTCCCGCGTCCATGCGGCTGATATCCAGAAGATCGGAGACGATGCGCTCCAGAACCTCGGCCTTGTCGTAGATTTCCGCCATGAATTCCCGCAGTTGTGCATCTGGAAAACCGCCAAATTCTTCCGGATGCATACAAAACTCGAGATACCCCATGATGGAAGTCAGGGGCGTGCGCAACTCATGGGCGGCGGTGGAAATGAATTCGGTTTTAAGCCGCTCCATTTCCCGCTCGCGGGTCATGTCCTGAAAAAGGACGATAACCCCCGGGCCGTCTCCCTGCAGATTGCGAACCTGCGAGGCCCGGGCTTTAAAATAAGTCTGCCGCCGGGCCGATTCGGCAGGCCAGGCCAGGCAGATTTCATCCACGGCTGAACCCGTCGCCACGTCCGCCATCAATCGACGTATGGCGTCGCTGACATTGCTGCCCGGACAAAGTGCATACACTGAGGCCCCCAGCGCTTGTTCCGCAGTGGTCCCGAACAAATCTTCAGCCGCGGGATTAAGCATGACGAAACGGCCGCCGCTGTCGACAACAATCAAAGCGTCGGTGATGGACCGCAGGATACTGTCGATTTTATCACGGGCATCCTCGGCTTGCCACAGGGCTCTTTTGAGATTAGCCTCCTGCTGCTTGCGCTCGGTGATATCCTCCGCCACCCCGCGGAACCCGCCCGGCCGACCGTCTTCACCGATGACCGGTACGCCGCTGAGCAACAGACAGCGCTGTCTTCCATCCGGAGTCTGCCACCATTTTTCGACATTACGAAACCGGGTCGGGGCTGTCTCAAGGGCACGAAACAGAACCTGCCAGGTTTCCTGCGGTGCGGCATTGTCAAGTTCGGCAAGAGATCGCCCGACCAGCCTGTCCGCCTCGTAGCCAAGGATGTCTTTTGCCTTTTCCGAAAGATAGCGAAAGCGCCAGTTTGGCCCAACTTCCCAAATCAGGTCGCCTACCTCAAGGGCAATATCCCGGAAACGTCGCTCACTCTGACGAAGCCGCTTTTCGGCTATTTTCCGATCGGTGATATCCAGAGCCAGGCCAAGAATGCCTTCGATCTGTCCATCATCTCCCATCACCCGGGTGCGGATGACCCGATAATCGTGCAGGCAACCATCGGCGTGCATCAGGGACAGCTCGGTTTCCACCGGCCCCCCGGCTTCATACACCGCTGGATCATGCATGCCGAAAAACGTGCCGTACTCTCCGGCGCCTGCTGCAGGCAGCCAGGCGCCGGAGAGGATCTGCTCTTCGGAAACACCCAGCGTATCGCACACCTGCTGATTGACGAATACGACCTGCCGATTCCGATTCAGTATCCACAGAGCGAAAGGCGCCGCCTTGAAAATTGCGTCCAGTACCGGACCTCGCCGGAATGGGCGACGCCCCTTTGATATCGACAGACCCAGGCGCCTCGCATGACCGTATCCTGGTTCCATGCCAAAGCCGCCGGGCAGCAAATGGCCGGCATGGCAGACATAGCTGTGCCGAGCAAAGGCAACCTGCAATTCGGCAGGCGCGGCATGCTGCCGGGCATAGCCGCACAGAGCCAACAGCGGCATGTCCGCCATCGACTGGTTGAGCCACAACAGAAAATCACCACGTACCTGTTCGGGGATTCCGCAACGCTGCAACCAGTGCATATCCACAATGCACCTGCAGCCCGTGAACCCGGCAGCGGAACAATGCGCCCTGAGTTTCTCGAAAAAAACCTGCAAATCTGCCAGCCATGCGACCAGCATATCCTCATCATGCGGATGCAAAAGGCATCCTTTTTCCATGGCCCGTTGAAAGAGAATGGCGTCATCGGCACAACGCGTTTTCTGGCCCGTCCAGAATCCCGCGGGGAGCAGACAGCAGCCGCGTTCTCCTCGGGTCAGCCCCGCCGCCAGAAAACCGCTCGCCGCCTCCTGCCATTCCTGGTCCAGATCATAAACATAACAAACATGATCCTGCCATTCGAGATCTTCAATTTTCTGTTTGAAATTCCGGCCAGAAGCTACAATCCGTGTCATGAACGTCCCTTCAGCTTGCCCCCGGTAAAAATAAGTTGTGATCATTGTATATCATGATTTGCCGAACCCCATAAAAATATTTTCAGCTGAAGGCCATCCGTTTTTTCCTGTCCTGATGTGCCCGTTCGTGATATGAAAACCGGCATGATTATTCCCATGCAGCCTATCGGGTTCATTCATTCCTGCTTCCCGGACAAGTTCGGCATCCCGCGCCAGGCCGGGCTCGTCGCCGAAGCCTGCGCCACGCTGGAGTTGCTGCCGCCGTTCGACATGCCGGAGGCGGTCAGGGGACTGGAAGACTTCTCCCATATCTGGTTGATCTTCGTTTTTCACGCGCACCTGGACAGCGGCTGGAAACCGACTGTCCGCCCGCCGCGACTGGGAGGCAACAAACGGCTCGGCGTTTTCGCCACCCGTTCCCCGTTTCGGCCCAACCCCATCGGCCTGTCCGCTGTCGAACTGACAGGGATCGACCTGGAAAAGGGGCGTTCGGTCCTTCATCTGCGCGGAGTCGACCTCCTTGACGGCACCCCGGTTGTGGACATCAAACCCTACCTCCCCTATGCCGATGCCCTGCCCGATGCGCGAGGCAGTTTTGCCTCCGAAGCGCCTGACCGCTCATCCTTGCGCATCGATTTCGCGCCACAGGCGCAAGCCTTCTGCCATACGGCCGAAAACATCGGCCACTCCCGCCTTGAAACATTGATTCGCCAGGTTCTCGAAAACGACCCGCGGCCGGCTTACTACGCCAACCGCCCTGGGCGGCAATCTTTCGGCATGCGCCTGTTCGATCTGGAAGTGCAGTGGCAGATAGAAGGACAGCGAATCCTGGTGGTTTCCATAAAAAAAAGCATTCCATAAAAAAACAGGGGTCACTCCGCATGGAGGACCCCTGGATCAAATGCCGCAACTGCAGTATCAGTAGCGGCCGAATTCCGTATCGTCGAGTGCGATGACTTCTTCCGGCTTCAGATCTTGCTTTTTATTGGCCGACAAAGGTGCTACGACGGTCCTGGTATCGGTTGCCTTTTTGGCGGGTACTTCGGTAACCGCCGCGGCCCTGGCCGTACCCTGCGGCCGCTGATTTCGGGTTGACGTGCTGCTGGCACTGCGCATCCGGGATTCCTCCCGAGCTGGTTTGCCGCTCTGTGCGGATGTCTCGATCAGGAGTTGGCCCGACCTTGATGGCGGCAGTTTTTTGCCGGTTGGCAGGAACGACCTGGCGGCGCCACGCACCTTGAAACGCCCGACCAGTTCCTTGAGCTGGCCAGCCTGACCGCTCAGTTCTTCAGCCGCCGCCGCGCTTTCTTCGGCGTGCGCCGTGTTCTGCTGGGTAACCCGGTCTATCTGATCCAGACCCCGGTTGACCTGTTCAATTCCGGATGCCTGCTCGGTGGCGGCTGCCGCAATCTCGCCGACCAGATCGGTAACCTTGGCGGCTCCGGCCACGATTCCTTTGAATGCGGCCGCCGTCTTGTCAGCAATCGAGTTGCCGTTGCGGGTCTTTTCCGCTGAATTTTCGATCAGCTGAGCGGTCTCCTTGGCGGCCTTGGCGCTACGCGCCGCGAGGTTGCGCACTTCCTCGGCCACCACGGCGAATCCCTTGCCATGCTGACCGGCACGGGCCGCTTCGACCGCGGCATTGAGCGCCAGCAGATTGGTCTGGAAGGCAATCTCGTCGATCACCTTGATAATTTTGTTGATATCCTGGCCGGAGCGATCGATCTCGGACATCGCCTCGACCAGCTCCTGCATCAGTTTGTCACCACGCGCCGCAGCGTTGCGCGATCCCTTGGACAGGGAATTGGCCTGTTCGGCATTCTGTGCAGTGAGTTTGGTCTGGGAAGCCATCTGCGTCATGGAGGCGGTAATTTCCTCCAGCGAGGCGGCCGATTCCGTAGCACCCTGGGACAAGGTCTGGCTGGCGCCGGACACCTGCTCGGAGCCGACGCTGATCTGCCCGACGGCCGTCTGCACCTGCAGGACCAGCTCGCTCAGACGCGCGGTCATGGTTTGCAGAGCCTTGCCAAACTGATCACGGTCGGAAACCAGGCTGACCTCGGCGGAGAGGTCGCCACTGGCGACTTTTTCGGCCAGCTCGGCATGCCGGGTCAGGTTGTCCGCCATGACATCCAGCATATGGCCGAGTCGGCCGGTTTCATCCTTGTGCTTCATATGCAATCGGTGGCTCAGATCGCCATTGGCGATCTCCTCCGCCAGGTTCAGCGCCCGGCGCAACGGCCCGATGATCGCCCGGCTCAAAAACCATCCGCCGCCGACCGCCACCAACAGACCAAGGGCAAACAGAATCAGCGTATATAAAACCGTAACGCCAACCCGCTGCCGGGCAGCCTCCGCTTCCCGCGCGGCGGTTGTCTCCAGCAGCTCCGTCAGCTGATCGATGGGGGTGCGCATGTCTTCGAACAATTTTGCCGCATCTCCCATGCTCAGGGCCAGGGCGCTCTGTCTGGCTTCAGGACTGTCCTGACGACAATAGTCCAGAACCTGCCGGGATGACGCGCTCCACGCCTGCCGGGCTTTTTCATAGCGGGCACAGATGGCGCCGGTTGCCTCCGCGGGCAGCAGTGCCTTGGCAAGCCCCCAGCGCTCTTCGGACTGCTTGAGATTCTCCTCGTATTGCTGGACCAGGGTTTCAAAACGGGGATCGGCCGAAGCGGTCGCCAACAGGGAACGCTCGGCGACCATCAACTGCTGAAGGTCACGATCAACCTGCAGCAGATAATCCAGCGAAGGCAACTGCACCTGGTAAAACCGCTCCATCTGGCCGGCAACCTTGACCACATTCATGTAGCCCGCCCACCCCAGAAGCGCCATCAGCAGAATCAGCAGCGTAAAAGCCAGGCCCAACTTGCCGCTGATTTTCAAATTTCTGAACCATTCCATCGTCTCCCCCTTTTCACCCCAGATCCTGCCCGTCGGTCATCGATGCGCGCCAGGGAACCCGATAAATCCCTTCGACCGGGCACCGCTAATTGCCCGACAGCCTCCATGTTTCAGTCCACAAGACACTCCACGTCAAGCAGAATTTTCACTTCGTCCTCGACCTTGCCGATGCCTTTGACATATTTGCCTCTGCCCGACCCCTTGCTGGCCGGGGGAGGCTCAACCTGCTCCGCCGGAATGTCCATAACCTCGTTGACACGGTCAACCACCAGCCCCATGGCATTGTCCACGACATTGACCACCACGACACAAGTACGCTCATCGTACTCACGAGCGGGAAGACCGAAGCGGGCGCGGACATCCATCACCGGAATGACCTTGCCGCGCAGATTGATCACGCCTTTGATGAAAGAGGGCATGTCCGGAACCTTGGTTATTTTCAGAATGCCTATAATTTCGGTTACATAGCAAATATCAATGGCATAGACTTCATCCGCCAGAGAAAAAGTGAGGTACTTGTCCTTCTGGGTATCCTCTTCGACAAAACCGAAACCGTCTTCCTTGCGCACCGTATTGTCCATTGTTTGAAACCACTCCCTTCGTCCTGTTGTTTTTGGTCAGGTAAAAACCTTCGATGATGCCGCCAAACGACCGGTGCTGCAGTTCATCGAAAGGATAAAAGCCATGCCTTGTCCAACAGTCGGCGGTGTCCCGCTTTTCTCACCGCCAACCGACCGGCAGCAGATCGAGGAGGCCCCCGTCAGCGCTCGACACTTCCGCGATCTCCAATGGAAGCTACCCGAATGCTGCAAAATACATGCCCTCTTGCCTGGATCCGCTGTGCCCCATGCACCTGCATGGCGGCGCCTCCCGACAACGACAACCTGCGCAACGCGCCCTTCGCGCAGATGCCAGGCGTCTGAGCTTTTCTTGCTGCCATAACATGGGCAGGCATGGGGCACCTGGCGGGGACAACCGCCCCACTTCCGGGGCATGTTTACCGGACTGGCTTTCCGCAGCGGGCCGTGAAGCCATCCGAAGCCGGCCCTTACCGGGAGACGAAATGCCAGAACACCGAAGAAACGTCAACCGCCAAGCTTGCCGGTGCTGCTGCGCGTCAGCCAATGCGTCCACATGGAGAAGCCCCCTATGCAACCTCTCCGGGATCGAGTAATTGGAATTTCTCAATTTTGCGATACAGGGTCTTGCGGTCGATGCCGAGAAGCCGGGCAGCCTTGGCTTTGTTCCAATCGGTTTTCCGCAACGCCGCAAGGATAGCCTGCCGTTCATCATTTTCCGGCTCGCCATCAGGTTTCGACGTCGAAAGACGCGCTTGCAGAACCTCCTGAGGCAGGTGATGGAGGGTCGCGACCGGCTCCATGCAGTGAATCAGAATATGCTCCACCGCATGCTCCAGCTGGCGGACATTGCCCGGCCAGTCGTAATTCTGCAGGGCCTGCAGGGCTTCGGCGCTGACCCCCTGCAGATTGCGTCCCAACTCCTGGTTGTAGTGCCGGATGAAATGATCCACCAGACAGGGAATGTCTTCCTTGCGCTCCCGCAATGCAGGCAGTTGCATGGTAATGACCTTGAGCCTGTAATAGAGGTCCTGGCGGAATTCGCCACGGCGCACCTTTTCCTCCAGATCCTGGTTGGTGGCGGCAACGATGCGCACATCCACCTTGATGGGGGTGGCGTCGCCAATGCGCTCGACCTCCTTTTCCTGCAGCACCCGCAGCAACCGCAACTGCATGCGCGGCGAAATATCGCCGATTTCATCGAGAAAAATGGTTCCGCCGTCGGCTCTCTGAAACCGTCCGACATGATCCTTGATGGCGCCAGTGAAGGAACCCTTGACATGGCCGAACAATTCGCTTTCAAGCAGCGTATCGGACAAGGCTGCGCAATTGACCTTGACCAGGGGACGTTTTTTGCGTGTACCGGAAAGGTGCAGGGCCTCGGCTACCAGCTCCTTGCCGGTGCCGCTCTCGCCAAGGATCAGTACCGTGGAGGGCACCTGGGCGAGGTTTTCGATAAAACCGTAAAGTTCCTGCATTCTGCGACCCTGGCCGATCATGCGGTGGAAGGATTGCCGCTGATTGAGGCTGCGCTCGAGATCGTTGAGCCGCGTCTCGTCCCGAATGACCATGACCGCTCCGAAAAAATCTCCGTCGCGGTTCTGCAAAGGAGCCGTGGACAGGGACACCACCTGCTCGGGGCGCTCCAGGTGCTCGCAGGTCATGCGCTCCAGGGTCAGGGGACGGCGCTGCTCGAGGGTGCGGTCCAGAAGCTCGCGGCATCGCCCCGAGCAGAGCATGGCCAAGGAACCGATTTTTTCACCGCGGTCGTCTTCCGCCAATCCACAGATTTTGCGCGCGGCACCGTTGAAGTCGGTTACCACCTCCGAGCAATCGACGGACACCAGACCGTCCCGGACACTCTCGAAAATAGCGGCGAGATTGGTACGGGTTTCGGATTCCCGATCGATGGCCCGCTTGTACTTGAGGGCGGATCGCGCCACCTGCAGAAGGTCCTTTTTGACGACCGGTTTGGAAATGTAATCATAGGCCCCCAGACGAACGGCCTCGCTGGCCGTCTCCACATTGGGAAAACCGGTCACCATGATCACCGGGGTGTTTTGATCGCGCTCCCGAAGGATGCGCAGCAGCTCGATGCCACTATGCCCGCCAAGCACGATGTCAGAAAATATCAGGTCAAATTTCCCGTTTCGCAATTGTCCCAGTGCTTCCTCGAAATCGGCCGCGGTGGAGACCCGGTATCCCTCCGCACTGAGAAAGCGTTCAAAGCTGAAGCGCAGGCACTTTTCATCATCGACAACAAGAATTCTTCCGGAAACTTCGACATCAGTGTTCATGGTTTTCCTCTGGTGCTGTGGGAAAAATCAGGGTAACGGTCGTAAAGTGCCCCTCACGGCTATCGATAAGGATTTCGCCCTGATGATCCTTGACGATGCCATGGCTTATGCTGAGTCCAAGCCCGGTTCCCTCCCCGGCTGGTTTGCTGGTGAAAAAAGGGTCAAGGACCTTGTGCCTTACGCCTTCGGGGATACCGATGCCGCGATCGTGAAAATCTATCCGCACCGACGGAACGTCCTGATTCTCGCAGGGACTGGCCTTGATGCTCAGGATCTTGTCGGGGGCAACAGCGGGATACTTCTTGTTCAGTGCATAGCGGGCATTGCTCAGCAGATTCAGGATCACCTGCTGGATTTCCTGGGCATGGGCAATGATCTCGGGCAGGTCGGCCGGCACGTCGAGCTGCAGCCGGATGCCGTCCTTGCGCAGCTGGGATTCGGTCAATGCCAGCGAACATGCCAGGGCATCCCACAAGTTCATGCGGTCCTTATGCTCCTTGCGGGTCCGCGCAAAAGCCAGGAGGTTGCGTACAATGTTGGCAATCCGCTCCCCCTCGTCGATGATACCCTTGAGAATCTCATGATCCTCCCGTGCGATATCGAGACTGTCGGCCAGCAGCTGGGCATAGTTGATGATACCGTTAATAGGATTGTTGATTTCATGCGCGACCCCGGCAGCCAATTCGCCGAGGGATGCCAGCTGGCCGGTGCGCAGGGACTCCTCGCGCAGCCGGATCTGGCGGGTGATGTCGCTGGCATAACGGATCACCTGCACGGTGGTGCCGGTTTTGTCCTGGACCGGGAACACCCGCACCTCCCAGCTGCGGCCGTCCCGGGTTCTGAGCTCCTTTTTCTGCGGGGCACCGGTGCGAAAGCAGGACAGCACCGGGCACTGCTCCTCCGCGCAGCAATCGCTGTTCCATAAAGCGCAGCATTTTTGCCCCGGGATATCCTGCACAGCAAGCCCAAGAGCGTTGGCCATACCGCGATTGGTGCGCACTACGGTACGATCCGGCGCAATCAGAGCGATCGGGTCGGGTATGCCGTCGAGCAGCGCCTGATATTCGCGGAACAGACGCTTGAATTTTTTTTCGCTCTGTCGCAGTGCCTGTTCGGCGACGATGCGTTCGGAAATATCCACCGCCACGCCGCGCACTCCGATGATACGGTTTTTACGCACCACCGGTGAGGCTGAAATCATCACCTTGAACCGGAAGCCGTTGCGCGCTTCGATCAGACATTCGCTGGCATTGACCGTCTCGCCGGCAAGCACTTTTTGAAAGTCCCGCACCAGGCGTTCGCGTTCCGATCCGGCCATCAGGTCAAAGACGCTGATTCCTCGCGCCAGATCTTCGTCGCTGCATCCGGTCATCTCCAGCGTCACGCGATTGGCAAACGTCAGCCGCCCGACAATATCTGTCTCGAAAACCGACTGAGGCAGCAGATCAGCCGTATCGCGAAATCGCGACTCGCTTTCCCGCAGTTCTTCCTCCACCTTTTTGCGTTCGGTAATGTCCAGGCCGACAGCCTGAATTTCCACCACCTCCCCCAACTCCCCAACGATGGCGGTATTGCTCCAGCGATACCAGAGGCAGCGGTCATCGCCCCGCGGAATCGAGGTTTCATGATAGAGGGTGCCGGGCTGGGCGATCAGAAGCCGTATGTGCTCCTCCATAGCGGTCCGCTCGCAGGCTGACATTCTTTCGACGATTTTTTGCCCCAGCAACTCCTCGGGACGTTTTTTGTACAAGCGGCAATAGGCCTCGTTGACATAGGTCAGGGTGGTGTCGGGAAGCCAGCGGCAAACGGCTTCGACCTGGGTCTGGACCAACGCCCGATAGCGCTCTTCGCTGCGGCGCAGCTCGTCCCCTGCGCGCCTGCGTTCGGTGACGTCGCGCAGGGCGGCGATCACCTTGACCCTGTTTCCCTGGTGCATCAGGGACAGGGACAGCTCGACATAAAACTCCTCCCCGTTATGGTGCAACGCGGGCAGTTCGACATTCTGGCCGAGAAGATCGGAAACGGGGTCTCCTGAAAAAAACCGGGCCAGTCTGCTGCGGTGACGGTCGCGAAAGCGTTCCGGCAGCAAACCATCGATAGGTTTGCCAAGGATTTCTTCCTCGGCATAGCCGAACATCTTTTCGGCAGCGGGATTGAAAATGACGATGCAGCCCTTGTCATTGATGCCGATCACGGCATCGTTGATGACCCTGACCACGGCATGGTAGCGCCGTTCGCTCCAGTACAGGGCCTGCCGGATCAGCTTGAGAGATCGCAGGCGGGGCAGCACCAGCACCAGCAGAAGGACCTGCAAAAGCACAAACACCAGCCCTCCGAGCAGCAGCCGGGTGTGCTGGCCGATGGTCCGCGCCGGCCCGTCGATGATAACGCTGTCGCCGGGCAGGTCCTTGAGTGAAATCTTCCAGGATTGAAGAGCGGGGTAAAAAAACACATGGCGGGTTGCTGCGAACCCTTTGCCATCAACCGCCGGGGATTCCTTGAGCACCTGCCGGAGCAGAACATGCGCGGCGGCCTGTCCTTGAACGAAACCATCCACCACACTGCCGCCAATGACCCCTTCCGTCAGATAATTGGACCCCATGGTCAGAATTTTGAATTTGCCCGATTCAGCGAGAGTCGCAACCGCCGCCGGGATCGGCACGGTACTGCCATCGGGGCTCAGCAATCCCCCCAGGGTGGTGAGAATCACGGTTCCCTCGACTTTTTCCGCAAGCTTGCCACGCAACTTGTACAGGGAACGGTCGGCCACCAGTTCATAGGCTAAGCCGGGAAAATGTTTCGCCATTTCCGCCTTTACCTGCCGGGCGATAAAATTATGGGAAGGCCCGCCATCACCGACAAAGTAGAGCTTTTTCAGGCCGGGGTCGATGGCCTTGGCAATCCGCACGTTGCCCGCCACATCCTTGCGCTCGTAAACTCCGTCCAACAGGGCGGTTTTGCCTGGTTTGCCCGGCCAGAGGTTGCAGACGCCGCTGAACACCACGGGTACCCCGGGGAACAGTTCCTGCCGGTAGCGAAGCAGCAAAGACAGGGCGTTGTCATCGGTGACGTAAATGGCGTCGAGATGGTAGCCGAGAAATTTTTTTTTCAGATACTCGGCAAAAAAGGCGGCGTAATCCGGGGTGTACAGGTTGCGTTTGGTGTCCAGATATTCGGCAAAAAAGGAAATTTCCCGTTGTGGGGCGCGCTGCTTCAGGGTCCCGACAAATGCGGCATGCTGGTCACGGGTCCAGTCGTACTCGATATGATAGGAGTGCAGCATCAGGATGTTCAAATCGCCGGCTGAAGCTGCGGCGGGACAGCCTATGGCCGCTGCCAGCAGCAAAGCGCACCGGCATCGCCCCCTGAAGTGCCTGAAAACCATAGAAAAAACAAACCGCACCGCGTATTACCACTTTCTCCGAAAAAATCCCGCCGTCCTTTTGCACAAAGGCTCCGGGGAGGATCACATTGACTTTGCCGCAGCGATTGTTCACTGTTGGCCACTGTCCCCGGACTGGCAACCGGATCGGCGCGGAAAGCATCGGACCCGATGAATCAGGGCGGTTGTCGAACTGTCATGCTCCCGCAAATCCCCCTCGCCCTGCAACTCGGACAGAATAGTGTCTGCAAGTTTTTTGCCGAGTTCCACCCCCCACTGGTCAAAAGAATTGACTCCCCATAACACGCCCTGCACGTAAATCTTGTGCTCGTAAAGGGCGACCAGGCTCCCCAGGGTGCGTGGAGCCAGTTTGCCGAACATGAACAGATTACTGGGACGATTGCCGGGAAAAACCCGATGGGGCGCAAGACGTTCAATTTCCGCCGTACCCAGCCCATCCTCCCGCAATTGTCGACGGACTTCGTCTTCGGTGCGACCGCGCATCAGTGCTTCGGCCTGGGCCAGGCAGTTGGCCAGCAGCATATCCTGATGTGCTCCCAGGGCGTAATGGCTGCACGCCGGCAACAGAAAATCGACAGGCACCAGCCGGCTCCCCTGGTGCAGCAACTGGAAAAAGGCATGCTGGCCGTTGGTGCCGGGTTCCCCCCAGACCACCGGTCCCGTATCCCAGCTAACGGCACGACCTTCGCAGGTAGTTGTTTTGCCGTTGCTTTCCATGTCGGCCTGCTGAAGGTAGGCAGGCAACCTCTGGAGATGCTGGGCGTAAGGCACGATGGCATGGCTGGCCGCACCGAAAAAATTGATATACCAGATCCCCAGCAGCGCCATGACAACCGGCAGGTTTTTTTTGAAGGGTGCACTGCGAAAATGTTCATCCACGGCATGCGCGCCGGCCAACAGTTCCTCGAAGCGCTGCATGCCGACAGCCAGGGCGATGGACAGGCCGATGGCGGACCACAGGGAATAGCGCCCACCAACCCAGTCCCAGAAGGTGAACATGTTTTCCGGATCGATGCCGAAATCCCGCACCCGCTGCCGATGCGTGGAAATGGCCACGAAATGGCGCGCTACATGCTGTTGATCGGCGGCACACCGCAAAAACCAGTCTTTGGCGGCATGCGCGTTGGCCAGGGTTTCCTGGGTACCAAAGGTCTTGGAGGCAACGAGAAACAGCGTGGTTTCCGGCCGCAGCCCGGCCAGGGTATCGAGAAGGTCGGCCGGATCGATATTCGAGACGAAATGCACCTTCAGGCCGGAGTGGTGGTATGGGGTCAGGGCCTGGACAATCATGCGAGGGCCGAGATCCGATCCGCCGATGCCGATATTCACCACGTCACGGATCCGCTCGCCGGAAAAACCGCGCCATGCGCCGCTGTGCACCCCTTCGACGAAGCTTCGCATCTGCGTCAACACCGCGTTGACGGCCGGCATGACATCCTCGCCATCGACCTTCATGGGGCGGTTGGACCGATTGCGCAGCGCCACGTGCAGAGCCGCGCGCCCTTCAGTGCAGTTGACCGCCTCTCCGGCGAACATGCCTTCGATACGGTCCGCGAGTCCACACTCCCGCGCCAGATCGCATAACAGTTCGAGGGTCTGATCGGTGATGCGATTTTTGGAGAAATCGAACAGCAGATCCTCGAACTGCAGCGAAAAACGCTGCATCCGCCGATCGTCGCGGTCAAAAAGATCGCGCATGTGGCTACCGGAAACCTGCCGGTGATGTTCCTGCAAGCGTTGCCATGCCCTGGTCTGGGTCAGCACGGTACCTCCTGTGTCCAAAGTTGATCGGTTTTGCCGCGCAAGGCGTTTCGGCTCGAACCTTCGGCGCATGCCGTTTCGGTTTATCCTTTTGCAGACGATGCCGTCACCTGCTTTCGCCCCAATGAAAACACAAAAAAGGCCGATTTCCAGTCACTGCGAAAATCGGCCCGCGGTTTTATCTTTTTTCCGGTCCTCCCGGTGGCTCCTCCTCGACCAGCTTCCAGGCTTCAGCCACCAGGGCATCGGCCAGCTCGCCTTGGGGAACCTTGCGCAGCACTTTACCACGCCGGAAAAGGATCCCCTGTCCCTTGCCTCCGGCAATGCCGAGATCGGCTTCGCGGGCCTCGCCGGGACCATTGACAACACACCCCATGACCGCCACGGTAATAGCCAGCGGCAGGTCCTTCAGTCGTTGTTCGACTTCTTCCGCCACCGAAATCAGATCGATCTGACACCGCCCGCAGGTGGGGCAGCTGACAAATACCGGGCCGCGCTGCCGCAGCTGGAGGGACTTGAGTATCTCCCAGCCGACGCGCACCTCTTCCACCGGATCACCGGTCAGGGATACGCGCAGGGTATCGCCGATACCGTCGTACAGCAGCGCGCCGAGGCCCACTGCGCTTTTAATGGTTCCGGCCCAGGTGGTGCCGGCTTCGGTGATGCCGATATGCAGAGGATAATCGACCTGCACGGCCAGCAGGCGGTAAGCCTCCACCGTGCGCCGGATATCCGATGCCTTGAGGCTGACCTTGATTTCCCCGTAACCGAGATCTTCCAGAATGCGAATATGTCCCAGAGCGCTTTCCACCATTGCCTCGGCGGTAGGATGACCGTAGCGCTCCAGCAGATCCTTTTCCAGAGAGCCGGCATTGACGCCGATACGAATCGGCACACGGCGCTCGGCGCAGGCCCTGACCACTTCCTCGACCTTCCAGCGCGCTCCGATGTTGCCAGGATTGAGACGCAAACCATCGACGCCTCCCTGCAGGGCCATCATGGCCAGCCGATAATCAAAATGGATATCGGCAATCATCGGCATGGCGCAATCGGCACGGATGGCGGCCAGCGCCAGCGCGGCCTGTTCGTCGGGAACCGCACAGCGCACAATCTCGCAGCCTGCCGCGGCCAGCCTTTCAATCTGCGCCAGGGTCGCGGCAACATCGCTTGTCGGGGTACTGCACATCGACTGAACGGAAACCGGTGCGTCGCCGCCAATGGCGACACTGCCCAGTTGCATCGGCCGGGAAATTCGTCTCATAGGTTCTGCTCCTGGAAAAACGGTATCGGATGGCATCCGGCTGGCTGTTAAAAACCGGCCAGCGGAACCCAAAAAGAAGTGCCCGGAAGCATCGGAGGACAAGCCAGCGCCGGCAGCAACACCGGGTCGCCGCCAGCGAGTTTACGACCCGCCATCAGTGAAGTCAAGCCGCCAAAAGAGACGTTGACAGCGGTGTGGTTACGATTTAAGGTGCCGTCACACTAGATACAAGCATTCTGAAAGCAGGTAAACCATGTCCAGACAAACGGAAAATCAGCCGGCCGCGGGCCGTCAGAGAAGAAAGACTTCCTGCGGGCTCGTTGAAATCGACATCGAGCGTCTCAACAGCGACGGCCTCGGCGTCGCCCGGCGCCAGGGCAAGGAAGTGCTGGTAGCGGGCGCCCTTCCGGGCGAGCGGGTCGCCATAAGCATCGAACATGAAGGCCAGCGCCGTGAGGTCGGCCGCCTGCAACGCATTCTCGAGCCGAGCCCGATGCGTCGGCCATCGCCGTGCAAATCCCTGAGCGCATGCCAGGGATGCTCTCTGATGTCCATGCACTATCCGCAACAGTTGCGGTTCAAGCAGGATAAAGTTCAGGAAGCCTTCGGCAGGGTCCCCGAGCTGAAGGATGTCGCAATCCAGCCGGTGCTCGGTGCCGACCAACCGCTCGGTTATCGCACCAGCGTCAAGCTGGCTCTCGGCCGGCACAAGGGCCGCATCGTCATCGGACTGTACCGGCGCGGCAGCCATGATGTGGTGGACACAGGCGCCTGCCCGCTGCATCATCCCCTGATCAACCGCATTGTCGAAGTGGTGCGGGATGAAATTGCCCGTCAGGATATCTATCTTTACAACCCTGTCAGTCGGCGCGGCCTGTTGCGCTATCTGCTGATCAAGGTCAGTCCCGCAAACGGCAAGGCAATGGTAACCTTCGTAACCTCTCAAAAGGACTTCAAACGCATTCCGATCCTTGCCAAGTGGGTGATGCGCAAGGTTCCGCAAATCGTATCCGTGCAACAGAACGTGAATGCCTCCGGCGGCAACGTCATCCTGGGACGGGAAACCCTGCGCATGATCGGGCAGCCCGATCTGTTCGACCAGGTTGGCGACATCCGTCTGCGCATATCCCCGACCTCCTTTTTCCAGGTCAACCATGCGCAGGCCGCGCGCATTTATTCCCTGGTGCGACAGTGGGCGGCCCTGCGGGATAACGAATACGCCCTCGACCTTTACTGCGGCATCGGAGGCATCGCCCTGCATCTGGCCCGGGATGCCGGACAGGTCGTCGGCATTGAAATGGTCGAGGAAGCCGTCCGCAACGCCCAGCAGAATGCCGTACTGAACCAGCTCGGCAACTGCCGCTTCCTGGCCGGCGATACGGCCCATTTGCTGGAGGACCTGGCCACCAGCATCCCGCAACCGGCGGTCGCCGTTCTCAACCCCCCGCGCGGCGGCTGTCAGACCGAAGTGCTGCAGGCCGTTGCCAGCCTGCAACCCAGGGTCATGATCTACGTTTCGTGCAACCCGGAGACCCTCGCCCGGGACCTTGCCGAGCTGATACGGCTTGGTTACCGCTGTGACGCGGTACAGCCCGTCGACATGTTTCCCCAGACCGCGCATATCGAAACCGTGGTCCGCCTGAGCCGCGGGGGCCATTCACAAAAATAAAAGGGCCAAAAGGCTCCGTGCATTGCCGGCGGAGCCCTTTGGCCCTTTTTAAAAGCAAAAAAGGTTAAAAGCAAAAAAGCCGTTACAGCTTGATCACATTGCTGGCCTGGGGGCCTTTCTGGCTTTCGACAACATCAAACTGGACCTGCTGACCCTGGGAGAGGCTTTTAAAGCCTTCGGCCTGAATAACGGAAAAATGCACGAAAACATCCGGACCGTTTTTCTGTTCGATAAAGCCGAATCCCTTGGCATCATTGAACCACTTCACCACACCTTGAGCCATTGTCGTCTCTCCTTTGATCTAGCGCTTGCGCAGTCTCTCGCCAGATTCCGCCGGCATCGCCACGGAACCGTCATGCCTGCCGCCAGGCCAACCTCACGCAATGGGCAGCATGACCTGAATTTTATTAATACGACTTCACTAACATAACCCCTGCGCAAAATCAAGCTCCCTTTTACCCGCAGGCGGGGCCGCCGAAAATACCGCGGGCACCTCAGGACAGGCGCACCAGCAAGCCGTCGAGAAACCGCGCATCCAGCCTTTCGGGCAGCAACGGGCAAAGAGTATCGTTCCAGCAATGCAGACAGGCTTCCACGAAAGGCCATGCATCCGGCTCCATTTTGCCGATCCAGGTTCGGATCTCCTCCCGCAAAACATTGTTCAAAGTCTTGTCCTTGCACACCTGATAGTGCAGGCCAGCGAGTTCCCTGGCGGGAAGCGGCGTTATGTCAAAGGGCCGTCCCGACAACCGATTGGCCACGGCGGTAAGGAAGAAGTGCCGTAAACCGACCCCCTGAAACTGATCCGGCTGGCAGCCACAAAGGTCGAGGTCATCAGGCGCAGGCAAGCGGAAAGGAAAATGCTCCTCGAACAGACGGCGCGCCGCTTCGATGCTGGCCAGAGTCTCTGCCACACGCTCCACATCGGACAGATCGCGGAAAGATCGTGTCCCTCCCGCGCCAGGAGTATCGAGTGCCAGAGGGTAGAGGGGACGCACCGCTGAAAGGGCCTCCGACAGCATTGCCCATACACCATCCAGCCAGGGGCCGAGGGAGGATGAGCGCAAACGGCGGGCCCGCTGCTGCAAGGACAGCGTGAGGCTGTAACCTAGCTGAAAAAGCGGCTGCAGATAAGAATTTTCGAGAAGTTGGGCCGCCCGCTCCGCATCGTTGTGGCAGAGGTGTTCAAGCGCCAGGTTGAGATAGCCGTAAACCTTGTCCATGGCCGTTTTCAAGGCATCCCGATCACCGCAATCAATTCTGTCGGCCACCATCATCTTGTTGGCCAGATAGACAAGATCCCAACCGGTTGCCGCGCCGATCCCCATGGACAAAACCTGGCCCAGCAAATCCCCGCGCCGCACTATACTTAAAGCAAACCCTGGCGCCGGAGCTGTCCCGTCCACGGTTGCATGGCGGCGATAACTGGCCACCTCGAAGGTAGCCGGATCAAGGGGAGCGTAAATTTCGGCCGCCTGCAGCGCGTCGGGAAAGCCGAGATCCTGCAGACGCTCACAGCGCCCCTGGTAAGCATTTTCCTCCAGACTGGAAAGCAGCTCCCAGCGCAGGGCCTCCATCAGATGCATGTAAAAGGCCGAGTCGAGTCGATAAAGACAATCAAGAATGCTGGACACCAGGCGCGCGTACTTCTGCTGCAGGAAGTCCACTTCGTAGCTACCGACACATTTGGACAGGTCCGGCGGATTGTCTTCATCGTGAAAGGCTTCCGGCCCTCGCAGCACACGCACGAATTTTGCCATAATCAGTACCAGCAATTCAAAATCGATTGCAGCAGCGGCCGTCAGTACGGCTTCCTCGCCTTCGGTCATGGCAAGCGCCAGCCATTGCAAGGCCTCGGGAGCGTCGATGCGATCGCCTTTCCAGCAGTCGAGATCGATAAACGCCGTCAGCTGTTCTCCGGATGACATGGCCACAAGCTCGGGAACCTCGTCGCGCCCCAACTCCTTGATGGTCAAAAACAGATCCTGTGACGCCAGCGAATGTGTCAGGTCGCGACCATCCGCCGCATCGAGAATCATGCGATAACGCATGGAAGCGTCGGCAAGGCGCAGTTGTTCCCGCTGCTGCTCAAGCGACAACGCATGAAAAGCCTGCCCATGCAAATGCAACGCGGAAGACTCGCCCGGTGCCAGATCCTTTTTCCCACCGGCGGGGGGGTGTTTTATGGTCATAAAAACTCCTTGTAACCTGGTTTTCATCCGGAAACAGCACTGAATTCATCCGGAAATGGCGATCAATTTAATGCAGCCCCAGGCTGCGGTCAAGAGATAGAAGGCATGGCAATCCTGGCGCAACCACACCAGGAAACCCCTTGTTGTGTACTCCACCGAAACGCACAACGAAACCTGAACGGATGAACATTTCACTTTCCGGACGCATGGCTTTGATGATATCCTGAGTGCGGTTTACTTGCGCTTGTGCCGCGTCGGACCATCCGCACTGCAGGGATTTTGTCATCCGGGGGAGCCTGACGGCAGTTTCCCATTGAAGGTGCTTGGATTTTCACCGAGTTTCATCCTTGAATTAAAAGCACGAAATGTTAATATGTTGAAATCATTCCATTCATCGTTTCGCGGATTACTTTCCCGTTGCCTGACATCGGGAGGGCTTCTATGAAAAAAACGTTTCTCTACACTCTTTCGGGCCTTCTGTGCGCGGCCCTGCTCTGCTTGCCGCCCCTGTCCGGCCTCGCGGCTGCCCGCGCCAGAAAAACCTTTACCGTCAGTCCCATGCTTGGAGGGTATATATTCGAAGGCGACCAGCCTTATGACGATGCGCTGACCTACAGCCTCGGCTTGGGCTACAACCTGACGAACAGCTGGAGCACCGAGTTTGTGCTCAACTATTTTAACGCCGACCTCGGCCATGATCAAAGCGGCAATGCCGACGGGCTGGCATATCGCCTCGACGCTCTGTACCATTTCATGCCGGAAAGCAGCCTCGTGCCTTATCTTGCCGGAGGCCTTGGCGGCACGACTCTCAATCCGGACCACGGCGGCAGCGAAACCGATTTTCTGCTCAACTACGGCATCGGCCTGAAATATTTCTTTACCGACAGCCTGGCGCTACGGGGCGACCTGCGCCATGTGTTCGCCTTTGGCGACCCGGAAAACAACTTCATCTATTCAGCCGGACTTACCTACCTGTTCGGCAATCAGCAGAAGCCCCCGGTCAGAACCACGCCCAAGGACAGCGACAAAGACGGCGTCATCGATGCCAATGACGCCTGCCCCGACACCCCCCTGGGGGTGCCGGTCGACAGGCTCGGCTGCCCCCTGGACGGCGACGCTGACGGGGTCCCCGATTACCGCGACAAATGCCCCAGGACCCCAAGATCGGCCAGCGTCAACCGGCAGGGCTGCCCATCGGACAAAGATGGCGACGGCGTGCCCGATTCCCTCGACAGATGCCCCGGAACGCCGCAGGGATTGCCCGTCGATGAAAAAGGATGCAGCGCCGACAGCGACGGCGATGGCATCGCCGATGCCAACGATAGATGCCCCGGCACCACGACTGGCCTGATGGTCGACAAACACGGCTGCGCCGCCTCCATGACGCTGGCCATCGAGTTCGAAACCGGCAAAGCCGACATCGCGCCCCGTTACCATGCCGAACTCAAACGCGGCGCCGCATTTATCCGCAAGCACCCCGGTGCGCGCATCCTCATCGCCGGGCACACGGATTCGCGCGCCTCGGCGGCCTACAATCTCACCCTGTCGCAGCGCCGCGCCGACAGCGTACGCAAATACCTGATTGAAAAGTTCAGTGTCCAGCCCTCTCGCCTCGTTGCCAGGGGCTTCGGTGAAAGCCTTCCTGTCGCCGACAACGCCACCGCCAGGGGACGACAACGCAACCGGCGGGTCGAGCTGAGCGTTTACGCAACGACCAAAAAGTAATTCGACCCTTCGGGTTACATGCACTCGCCAGGTATGGCCTGCCCGGCTCTGGGCACCCAGCATTTGCGACAAACAACAGGAACCGGACGGTTCACCCCGCAAGGCTGATATCGATATCGGCCCACACGGGGCAATGATCGGACGGTTTGTCCATGGCGCGGATCTCGTAATCGATGCCGGCGGCACTGCATTTCTCGATCAAACCGCCACCGGCGAGAACCAGATCGATGCGTAACCCCCGTCGCGGATCTCTTTCAAAACCGCGGCTGCGGTAATCGAACCAGCTGAAACAATCCGTCAGCGAGCCATGACAGCTGCGAAAGGTATCAGCCAGCCCAAGGTCGAGCAGGCGCTGCAACCAATCCCGCTCTTCGGGCAGGAAGCTGCATTTACCGGTGCGCAGCCAGCGCCGGACGTTATCCTCGCCGATGCCCACATCAGCATCCGCCGGCGCAACATTGGCGTCTCCCATGAGAATCAGCGCATCGCGCGCTTCAAACCTGTCGTGCAGATACTGGTACAGCTCAAGATAGAATCGCTGCTTGGCAGTGAACTTGACAGCGTTGTGGCGCGACTCTCCCTGGGGAAAATAGGCGCTGAACACCCACACCGGAGCACCGCCACCCGTGTCATAGGCGGCACCGACAAGGCGTCGCTGGCTGTCAGCGGCATCGCCCGGCAAACCCTTGACTACTTCGACCGGAACCTGACGGGACATCAGGGCAACGCCGTAATGGCTCTTCTGCCCATGATATGTTACGTGATAACCCATTTCGCGGATGGCCTCGACGGGGAAATCCCCGTCCGGCACCTTGGTTTCCTGCAGGCCGATAATATCGGGCGCATGTTTTTCGATCACGGCCTGCAACTGGTGAAGGCGGGCGCGAATTCCGTTGACATTGAACGAAACAATTTTCATTTTTCATATCCCTTCAAGCGCCTGCCTTCTCCCAACGCGGAATCCGCCTTGTCCGGCGGCATGCCTCAATAATCGATGAGCAACGCCAGAAAATCCTCGCCATAGCGCTCCAGCTTGCGTTGACCGACACCGTTGACGCTCAGCAACCCTGCCGCATCCCGCGGCCGTCTGGCGGCCATTTCCGCAAGCGTGGCATCCGAAAACACGACGAAAGGGGGCACCTGCTCACGATCGGCCAGCCGCTTGCGCAATGTGCGCAAGGCTTCAAACAAGCCTTCATCGTAGGACCAGCCCGCGGCATTGCGCGGTGCGGCACTGCGGACCGCACGCACCCTGATTCGCGGCCTGGCCAACCGCAGCGAGGTCTCTCCGCGCAGCAACGGCCGTGCTTTTTCAGTCAAACGCAATATGGAGTAATTGCCTACGTCCTGATACAGGTAACCGTGATGCACCAACTGCCGCAGCAGGCTGCCCCAAACGTCCCGGCTGACATCGGCGCCGATGCCGTAGGTCGACAGCCGGTCGTGCCCAAGTCGCTTGATACGATCGCTGTCGGCACCGCGCAGCACGTCGATAACATGCCCGGCACCAAAACGCTGCCCGACGCGGTACACACAGGACAGGGCTTTGCGCGCGTCCTCGGTGGCGTCGTAGGATTCCGGGGGCTGAAGACAAATATCACAGTTGCCGCAATCTTCCGTCGTCTGCTCCCCGAAATACCCCAGCAGCACGCGGCGCCGGCAGGTAAGCGCTTCGGCGAACGCCGCCATGGCGTTGAGCTTGTGCAGTTCGATGCGGTTCTGTTCCTCGTTGCCGCCTTTTTCGATCAGGCCCCGGCACAATGCCACATCCCCGTAACCAAACAACAGCAGAGCCTCCGCCGGCAGGCCATCGCGCCCGGCGCGCCCGGTTTCCTGATAATAGCCTTCGATATTCTTGGGCATGTCGTAATGCACCACGAAGCGAACATTCGATTTGTCGATACCCATGCCAAACGCCACCGTTGCCACCACAACCTGCAGTTCGTCCCGCAGGAACAGCTCCTGCACACGGTTTCTTTCGCCATCCGCCAGGCCGGCATGATATGGCGCTGCCGAGATCCCCGCATCGCATAAACGGGTGGCCACTTCCTCCACCCGCTTGCGGCTCAGCGCGTAGACAATTCCGGCCTCACCGCCGTGCGCGGCAAGAAAGGTCGCCAGTTGCCGGGCCGGCTGGTGCTTTTCCAGCACCGTATATCGAATGTTGGGACGATCGAAGCTGGTGATGAAGCTATCCTCACGGGACAGCCCGAGACCCGCCAAAATATCCTGGCGGGTCTGTGCATCGGCAGTCGCGGTCAGGGCGACGAGAGGAACCTCGGGAAAATGCCGGCGCAGCTGGCCCAGTTGAATATACTCCGGCCTGAAATCGTGCCCCCACTGGGAAATGCAATGCGCCTCGTCGACGGCGAACAGCGCGACATCGATATCCGCCAGTCTCTCCAGAAAACCGGACCCCATCAGGCGCTCCGGGGCGATATACAACAGTTCGAGGCGCCCCCCGTGCAGATCGGCCAGCACCCGGCGGGCCTCCGCGGAGGCAAGGGAGGAGTTGTAGTAGGCGGCGCGGACACCATTAACGCGCAACGCATCGACCTGATCTTTCATCAGGGATATCAGCGGCGACACGACAATGGCGACCCCCTTGCGCATCAACGCCGGCAGCTGGTAGCAGAGAGACTTCCCTCCGCCGGTCGGCATCAGCACAAAGGCATCCCGACCGGCAACGAGCCGGCGGATGATCTCTTCCTGCAGGGGGCGAAAGGACTGAAAACCGAAAACGCGCCTCAAAATATCCAGCGGATCGGGGTACATGGCAAACCTTTGATTTATGAAGTAAGTTCCTTTGTGCAGTGAGCAGGCCGGCCGCTCGTCGTCCAATGCAGGCGCTACGGCATCAGGCGCCGCCGGTTCTTTTTTCAGCCACCAGCAAAAAGGGGGCATGGCAACGGTTGATGTTGCGAAGATTCAGCCCCACCCACCGATGGGGATCGAGGCCGGCGAAAAAATCCTGTACGGCCCGGCTTTCCTCCTCGCCGCCACCATGACCCGGATAAGCGGTCACGACCAGGCGCCCGCCGGCCGCCAGGCATGCTGCCGCCGCTTGCAGGGCCGCCAAGGTGGTTTCCCGGCGGGTCACCAAAGCGTGGTCTCCGCCCGGCAAATAGCCGAGATTGGCAACCACGGCCAGCGGTTCTTCCCGCAATACCGAGGACAGGCGCGAGTGGCAGCCTTCCACCAGAAACACACCGGCCGATGCCCTTTCAACAAGCGTGGCAGGGGTCTGACAGGCCACAAACGCCCCCGCGCTACGTAACCGCCTGGCGGTATTTTCCAGCGCCCGCTTTTGCAGGTCGAATGCCACGACCGTTCCCCCGGGGCCCACTTTTTGCCAGAGATACAGGGTGTCGTGTCCATTGCCGGCGGTAAGATCAACGGCCAACCCGCCCGCAACCAGCGCGGGCTGCAGCAGCAGCCGTGCCCAGCGGGTCATTTCCGTAAATTGTTTTAAAGCGGATTCCATGCTTTTCGCCTTTTCACGTTTCCCTGGCAACCAGACAGGGGCCATTATGGGGCGGCGCCCCCTCCCTGTCAACTCGCTCGGCCCCGACGGCTTTTTCGGCAGGACTTCCCGCACACCGGGCTTGAACCCGAAGCCGGAATCTGTTATAAAATTAGCACTCACAACCTTGGAGTGCTAACAATTGTTCCTGCCTTTCAGGAGATGGATAGCATGAGTAATTTGTCGCTGCCGATCCCTTCAGACAACCTGTCTCTCTATATCGCCCAGATCCGCCAGTTCGATCTGCTGTCCCGGGACGAGGAGTTCCGTCTGGCCTGCGCCTATCGCAAGAATGAGGACATCCAAGCCGCCCAGCGCCTGATTTGCGCCAATCTGCGTTTCGTGGTCAAAATCGCCCACGAATATCGCGGCTACGGACTGAAGCTGCTGGACCTCATCCAGGAAGGCAATATCGGCCTGATGAAAGCCCTGAAGAAATATGAACCGGAACGCGGCCTGCGCTTTATCACCTATGCTGTCTGGTGGATCAGAGCCTACATCCACAACTTCATCATCCGCAACTGGTCGCTGGTCAAAATCGGCACCACCCAGGCGCAGAAGAAGCTGTTCTTCAAGCTCAACCAGGCGCGCAGCGCCATACGACGCCTGACCGGCAATGAGGACACTCAAACCATTGCCGAACAGCTCAACGTCCGCGATGAGGAGGTCGAGGAGATGGGCCGCCGCATGGCCGGCCGCGACACCTCCCTGGATGTCAACCTGGTGGAGGGCGAAGATTTCAGCCTGCTCGACGCCCTGGCGGACGATCGGGAAAACCAGGAGGAACAGCTCATCAGATATCAGGAAAACCGCCTCGCAAAGTCCCGGGTACATAACGCCATGGAACTGTTGAACGAAAGGGAACGGCGCATCGTGAAGGAGCGTATCCTCAAGGATGAACCAAGCACCCTGCAGGCACTGGCGGACGACTACGGCATCAGCCGCGAGAGAGTCCGGCAACTGGAAAAAAATGCCCTCGAAAAAATTCGCAAAGCCTTGACGGCAACCGCCCCATGTCTGCAGACCGAGTGAAGGCAATGGTAGCCCGGCAGTCTGGCTTGCCCTGCTGCACGATTGACAAATACTGGAAAATCCCTTACCTTTAGCGGGTTTGATAGCCTGTCAGAAACATCAGGCATCACGCGGGCCATGCCAGGGATACGGCGTCCCGATTTTTAACGCTTGCATATCCACCCCGTATCCCTGTCGTGTCGCGCATTCTATCCCCCGACAGCCCTTAAGGCGGAGGACAACACCCATGAAGTCGCTTATCTTCTCCCTGTCCGCCCTGTGCCTGCTGGCAGCCTGCTCGACGGCCAAGCTGCCCGAACCGCAGACCGCCGAAGAATATTTCCTTCGCGGAGAGCAGGCTTTTGCCGGCAAGGAATATACGGCTGCCATCGAGGCCTATCAAAAGGCCATGGAAATTTACGAAACAGCAGAACTGAACCGGCGCGCCGAACTACGCATAGCCGATGCCCACTTCGCCAGCAAGGACTATGTCGAGGCGTCGGCCGGATACGAAAATTATCTGAAGCGCCACCCCGGAACAGAGCAATCGGCCCGTGTCATGTTCCAGCTTGGAGAATCCTACTTCAACCAGATTCTGGCCATCGACCGCGACCAGACGGCCACACGCAACGCATTGATAACCTTTGAAAGCCTTATCAAGCTATACCCGACGGCTCCCGAAAGCGCTACCGCTCCCGAACGGATCAAGGCCTGTCGCAATCACCTGGCGGCCAACCAGCTGTATATCGGCCTGTTTTACTACAAGACCGACGAGCACCGGGCCGCCATCGGCAGATTCAGCCAGACGCTGGACACCTTCCCCGACAGCCCGGACAAGGACCAGGTCTACTACTACCTGGGGAGCACTTTTCTGAAAAACGGCCACCCCAACCTTGCCGTCACGACTTTCGAACAGCTTATCGCCGAATTTCCGCGCAGCCCCCTGGCTGTGAAGGCGAAAGCCATTTTGCGCGAAAAATTCTGAGAACCGCCGCCCGCTGTCCATCAGGCCAACGCCGCGGCCAAGGCTACCGGAACAGGGCAAATCCCGCCGGCATTGAAGCTTCCACCATGACCAACCCAACGGGCCGGCCAGCATTGCCGGTCCGTTGCAGCGTGGGCCTGCGCCGACACGCCGGCAAAGGCCTTTTATGAAGGAGCCAACCATGTCCATTCTGGATGATCGCATCGCTTGCCCGCATCTGCGCGAGCGCATCAAAACCACCCGGGAAGTCCTGCCGTACTTCAAAGATGGCATGACCCTCGGCTGGTCCGGGTTCACCCCCGTGGGCTACCCCAAGGCCATTCCCAAGGCGCTGGCGGACCATGTCGAAAAAAACGGCCTGCAGGGAAAAATGCGTTTCAACCTGCTTATCGGAGCATCCGTCGGCACCGAAACCGAGGACCGCTGGGCTTCTTTGGACATGATCGCCAGACGCTGGCCCTACCAGAGCGGCAAAAACATCCAGAAAGGGATCAACTCCGGCCGCATCCGCATGCAGGACAAACACCTGTCCATGTTCGCGCAGGATCTGCTCTACGGTTTTTACACCAAGGATTTCGGTGGCAGCCTTGACCTGGGAATTGTCGAAGCAAGCGCCATCAAGGAAGACGGCAGCATCATTCTGGCCGGCTCGGTCGGCATCGCCGGGGAGATCATCCATACCGCAAAGCACCTGATTATCGAGCTGAACACCACCATCCCCTCCTATGAGGGCCTGCACGACATCGTCCTGCCCGAACCGCCGCCCCACCGCCGACCGCACATGATCTGCAAGGTCAACGACCGTATCGGCACCACCTACGTCCCCTGCGACACCGACAAGATTCTCGCCATCGTGGAATCGCGGGAACCCGACAAAGGCCGCGCGCTGGGCGCCACCGACGAGATTTCCGAACGTATCGCCGGACATATCCTCGATTTCTTCCAGGCGGAAGTCAAGGCAGGACGGCTGCCCATCAACCTTTTGCCGCTGCAATCGGGAGTCGGCAACATCGCCAACGCCGTGGTTGGCGGACTGGTCAATGGACCCTTCTGCAACCTTTCGGTCTATACCGAAGTCCTGCAGGATACCATGCTCGACTTTTTCGACTCGGGCAAACTGGAGTATGCTTCGGCAACATCCCTGTCCTTCTCGGCGGAGGGATTTGAGCGGTTTTACAAAAAATGGGACGACTACACCCGCAGGATCGTGCTGCGACCCCAGCAGATCGCCAACAACCCCGAGATGATCCGGCGTTTGGGCGTCATCGCCATGAACACCCCCGTCGAGTTCGATATCTACGCCCACGCCAACTCGACCCTGGTCGGTGGCACGCGCATGATCAACGGCATCGGCGGTTCCGGCGACTTTTTACGCAACGCCTTTTTGTCGATCATGCACTCTCCCTCCGTACGCCCGACCAAAAGCGACCCCACGGGCATTACCTGCGTGGTGCCGATGGTACCCCACGTCGATCATACCGAACACGATCTCGATGTGCTGGTAACCGAACAAGGGCTGGCCGATCTGCGCGGCCTCTGCCCCCGCGATCGCGCACAGCTCATCATCAACAAATGCTCACATCCGGCCTATCGCCCCCTGCTGCAGGAGTATCTCGACCGGGCCACCCATGAATGCCTCGCCCGCGGCGCCGGCCACGAACCGCACCTGCTCGACCGGGTATTCCGCATGCAGCAGCATCTTGCGACCCACGGCAGCATGAAAATCGGCTCCTGGGACTGATCCCTTGCCGATTTTGTGATCAAGCGGAATGAAAAAAGCTCCTGGCCTTGCGGACAGGAGCTTTTTTCATAAGCATTCTATTTCGGGATCATTCATCTTCATCCGTGTGCTTGCTGCCACGGGGCAGCGCCACCAGCTCCGCGCCGGTAGCTTCCGCAATGGCTTTCATCTCACTCATGCGCAGATGCTTGCCGAACACCTTGAGGTTGAGATCCGCCACAGCCACCAGCACATAGCGGGGTTGCTTGGCACCATCGACGACCTTGCGACGCTCACGATAAAAAATCTTGCCACTCATAACTGTCTCCCTTCGTTGGTATACCGCACTCCGATAGCGGTAGATACATGATAGTTCATTGCTACCATAAATTGCAGGCAGACAGCAATAGCCAGCATCCGTTTTTCAGGCGCGAATGACGGTTCCGACCTTTTCGCCGCGCAGGGCCCTGGTTACATTGCCGGGCTTGTGGCCATTGACAATGCGTACTTCCTTGAGACTATTGGCATCGCGCAACAGATAGAGAAGCTTGCTTTCAAGAACCATATCTTCCATTTCCATGGCCAGCAGTTCGTCGACGGTAATATCCTCGATCAGTTCAGCATCGGGATTGACCGTCGGGTTCTCGGTAAACAAACCGTCGACATTTTTAACCAGGATGCAGCTTTTGGCACCGAGAACCTCCGCCATCAAAAACGCGCCCGTATCGGTCCGGTGTGGAGGGATCAAACCACTCTCCGGTGGATGTTCGAACAGGCCATAGGGCGGCGTGCCATGGGTTACGGGTAAAAAGCCGAGCTTAAGCAGCATGGGCAAATCGAGGATATCGTCGCTGTCCACGTGGGTCCCGCCCCATTTTGACAGCAGCAAAGCCACCATCTCCGCATTCTGTTCGCTGATTTTTCCGGCCAGCCTGGCCAGTACGCCGGTAGGCATGCCCAGGTCAATACCCACATCGAGAATGTGCCGTACCCGAACCCCGCCGCCGGTCACCACCAGCATCTTGTGATGACTGGCCTGCTCACCGACCTCTTCCAGCAGAGGCATAACCACCTTGCGACCGAAATCGATGGTACCGTGGCCACCAATTTTTACCACCTGCAGATCCGGAATCAATCGAAGCGGTTTTATGTCGGCATGCTTTTGCATGAGCCCCTTGCGAACCAGCGTCTCCCCCTGCAGTTTGTTATACACTTCGTGGCGACCTGCCATATCTCGTTTCCTCCTTCCAAATGTTTAATTGAAGTAAGTCTTTCCTGCCATCGCCAGGCAATCCTGCCGGCATCCTACTGAACATCGCGCCGCGTGCCGCCCGTATCAAGCCAGTTGAAACACGCGGTATCCGGACTATAACAAGGACCCGCTCAACCAACAATGCTATTCGACCTGCAACTTACCGGTTACTGAACAACTCATCCCTGACGGACGCGATTGGCAGGCAAAAATTACGACCTATGATGGACAGCATTTTTCAAGGCCTTGCCACACATGTCACACATGAGATCCTGAATAAGCACCGGAGCACCGCAGAGTGGATTGTTGGACTGGCCATAAAAAAAGCCAGCGCATCCAATATGCGCTGGCCAGTTGGCCGTAGGCAACGACCGGATACCAGGAGGAGGAGGAGAAAAGGCCACACTCGAAAAGTGGCCAGGGAGGATTAAGAGAAAACAGGCTCACGAAACGCACATCACAGCCTGGCAACTCCAGATGCTGCATATTATCACTTAATGTTTTTTTTGGTCAATTATTTTAAAAAAAATAATTCAAATAACTAATAGTTACCAAAAATAACGATAAATCCTGACTGCCATCATTTTTTAAGCGGCCAAACCGTCCTTCCTCTGGTTACCACGCTATTGCCTCCTGAAAAACGCCATGCGATCCGGCAGGATTCCAAAATTACACAACCGCCTTAAAAATAACCCATAATTTTTGTTATAAAACGGCTTTATATCTACTAAACCAGAGGATCGAAAAAATATTCTGATTTATCAATATCTATTTCTTAAAATCGTGTTCTATTTTTAGTTTTTCCATAATGATTGCCCAAATCCATAAACCGTGTTATACTGTGTAAAAAACCGTCGATACTCAGCCGCATGTTTTCCGACGCACAATACAGCGAACCAACCGCCACAGGCTGTAAAAAGCCTCTAGAAATACTTCGTTTTCTCTCTTTTAGCAGAGCAGCAGTCCCCCATATGCCGGCCTGCTGTGAACAAAGCTGGGCGAGCAACATCGAGGACTGCTTTACAGGCCTCTGATTTTGCAAATAAGGCGCAAGCGTCTTTTCAGCCACCCGACTACAGAGCCGCATGAACTTCATGTCTCATCGCGCTCAGGGCAAACTTGCCCCACAGCCGCTGGCGAAAGCGGGATAGGAGGACACCATGGGTTACAGAAAATACATCACCCGCATTGACCAGATCCCCGAACTGGACAACCTGAACGAACAACAGAAACAGACGCTCAATTCGGTCGTCAAACGCTATGCGTTCCGCACCAACGAATATTATCAATCCCTTATCGACTGGGAAGATCCCGATGACCCCATCCGCAGGATCGTTATACCCAGCGCCGACGAACTGGAGCCCTGGGGCAAACTCGACGCCTCCGGCGAGTCCCGTTACGCCAGGGCGCCGGGACTCGAACACAAGTATGCCGACACGGCGGTGTTGCTCGTGAGTGACGTCTGCGGCGCCCTGTGCCGTTTCTGCTTTCGCAAGCGACTGTTCATGGACGACAACCAGGAAGTATCCCGAGACGTTTCCGCGGGTCTGGCCTACATACGCCGACACCCGGAAATCAACAACGTTCTCGTCACCGGCGGCGACCCGTTGCTGCTGTCAACCCGCCGCCTCACGGAAATCGTCGAGCAGCTTCGTGCCATCGACCATGTGCGCATCATCCGCATCGGCAGCAAAATGCCCGCCTTTAATCCGTTTCGGATTCTGGACGACCCCGACCTGTTGCGCATGTTCAAAACCCACAGCCGGCCAGATCGGCGCATTTATCTGATGGCGCAGTTCAACCATCCCCGGGAACTGACCGAGGAAGCACGTCGTGCCCTGGACATGGTCCAGCAAAGCGGAGTCTGCATAATGCACCAGACCCCGATGATTCGCGGTGTCAATGACGACCCCACGACCCTGGGCGAACTGTTCAATGAACTGTCCTACCTCGGCGTCGCCCCGTATTACCTTTTTCAATGCCGCCCCACCGAAGGTAACGCCGCTTATACCGTACCAATCGAAGAGGGCTACCAGATTTTCGCCGAAGCCCTGAAAACCTGCTCCGGGCTGGCGCGCCGCTGCCGCTACACCATGTCGCATGCCACCGGCAAGATCGAAGTGGCGGGATTGACCGCAGAGCGCATCTTCTTCCGCTTTCATCGCCCTGCCGACTCCGAACAGAGCCTTTCCAACCTGCTGGTCTGCGCCCGCAACCCCAAAGCCTGCTGGCTGGACGATTACGCGGAAGCAAAATCCCCCCTCCGGCTGGCAAGAAACTCATTTCACTGAAAACACCAGGGGCCGTCGGCTCAGAATCTGAATGATCGCCATACCCCGCGCCAGGAAAAAACCTGCGCGGGGTCGACTTTTTCTTGCAAAATGCCCTGCAATGCGTTGTAGAGATAAGGGCTGTTGTGGATACGGCCGGCAACAAAATCAACCAGGGCAGGAGAAAGAAACCACCTGCGGGTGCGGTTAAAATCCCCGTAGCGCAAACCGGCAAGCTGGCCCAAATAAACGGGCATACGCTGCAAACAGGTGACGTCCCCTCTGAGCAGGCAGCGATGCGCCAGCCTCGCGGCGAGGATTCCGCTCTGCATTGCCTTGCCGATGCCTTCTCCCGTATAAGGTGATGTCGTACCGACCATTTCCCCAATGCCAAGATAAGGCCCCCGGGCCATCGGCAGGACTTGTCTCCAGCCGCTGCGCAGAAGCGCCCCCTGCCATGGAGTTTCAACCTGCCCTTGCGCAAGCAGGCGCCGGGTCAGAGGGAAATCCCGCAAAAAGGATGCGAATACCCTTTTGAGATTAATGCGCTTGTTGCGCCTCCCCTGCATGAACAGGCCGCAACCAACATTGAACAGTCCCTGCCCCACGGGGAAAATCCAGGCATAACCCGGCAGAACCGCTGCTTCGCAAGCAATCACCAGTTGATCGAGGGGCAGCGACGAACGCACATAGCAGCGCAGAGCCGCGCCGGTCAATGCCGCGGCCGTCCCCAACCCGGCCTGCCGCGCCAAATCCAGCCGGGTGCCGGTGGCCAGCAGACAACAAGCGGCGGCATGACGCCGCCCCCCCTCTCGAAACACGACCTCGGCGGCACCGTCGGGCCTGTGTCCCAACAACCGCACGGTACCGCGCACAAAAGTCACCCCTGCGGCCGCCGCTCTGCGCACGAGCAAGGCATCATAGATTTCACGCCGCACCGTGAGGTAGTCTGCAGGCATATCGATGCGCACCCGGGACGGGCTGAAAATACTCAGGCTGGCGCAGCGATGTCCGACGGCTTCAACCTCCTCGCACATCCCGAAACGCCGCAAAAGACGCATCGCTGCCGGTGTCAAGCCGTCTCCGCAGACCTTTTCCCGGGGAAACCACTGCCGGTCGCAAAGCAAAACCCGATGCCCAAGGGAGGCGAGTTCCATGGCGGCGACGCTACCGCCGGGACCGCCTCCGACAACAATCACGTCCCAGTGGCCGTCGGGCAGGTCTTCAACCGCTAACTGTCCGACAGAAAACCTTCCCTGCAAAAAAGCGTCTGCTTCGTTCGCCATGCCCCTCCCCTTGCCTGGACCTCTGGCGGATGCCTTCGGTATGTTGCAAGCATACGGGAAAAATGGCCGGATTGCCTCGAAAAGAGAAAAAAAGTCGCTTGCGTCCCGGTTGCGATCGCAAACGACTGTAGCAGAATTTATTCGTTGCCCGGAGCCATCACGCAGAGGGATTCCAGCCACGATCGCAACGGCAAAACCCGATGCAACCCGCCCGGCACCAGGCCAAACCCTGGTGCCGATTACCGGAGATAAAACTTCACCGGTATTTCAATCGCCCTCATTTCACTCGGATCGAGAGGGAATCGGGGATAGGGAGCGCCCCGTGAAACGGCACGAACCGCAGCATCGTCCAACTGCCGGTAGCCCGAACTTCGGCTGACTACCGGTTCGGCGACCAGTTCTCCTGAAGGAGTCAGCCGGAAGGAGACAACCGCGGTGCCTTCCTGGCGTCGCTGCTGCGCCATCTGCGGATAACGTTTTGCCGCGTCGACCCTGGCCCTGATGGCCTGCAGATATCCGGCCAGAGCCGAGCCGGAGCCGCCCCCCCTGCGTCCCCGACCGCCTCCGGCCAAACCGGCACCGCCACCTCCGGAACCGGAGGCCGAACCAGCTCCGCCATCACCGCCCCCGCCAACTCCGGTCGTCATTGCGACGCTGGGGGGGCCGGGCAAAGCGCCGACTTCCGCTGGTGGAAAATCGCCATCGGCTACCGGAAGGGATGGAGCCGGCGCCTGAGCAGGCATGGCCACGACAGGAGCCGGCCTGGCTAATTTGCGCGGAGCCGCAGCGGGGGTCGGTATAGATGCGAGACTGGGCATTTCCGGCCCGGCAGCAGGCAAAGGGGCGGCAACGTCCGGAGGCATGATCGGCATCGCGACTCCCTCGAGGTCAACCTCGATACGATTGACCCGCCGCACAGGGGTGATCATGCCGATGGCAAGAGCCAGGACCATGCCAACATGCACCCCGACGGAGACCATCATGGCCACCCATGTGCGATTGAATTTCACGATGCCCCCGCCTCTTCGAGGGTAGCCACCACGATACGGTTGGCGCCCGCCTTTTTAACCCGCTCCATTACCGAGACAGCGGTCTGCAGCGGCACATCACGGTCACCGCGGATAACGACGATGGTGTCCGGTTTGAGCCTCCCCCGCAAGGTCTCCTCGACCCTGGCCAGCGGCAGTTGTTGCCCGGCGATGAAATAGCGGCCGTCACGGGTAATGGCCACGGCCACCTCATCCTTTTCGCGAACCGTGGTACTGGCCGCGGAAGGCAGTCGGACTCCGATACCGTCTTCCTCGATAAAGTGGGTGGTCAGAAGAAAAAAAACCAGCAGCAAAAAGACGATGTCGATCAGTGGGGTCAGGTTCAGCCCTGTCGTCTGAGAGCGCACCGGGATCTCCATTACCCGACCTCCCTGCCGCTACCGTTGATGGATTGCACCCGGACGGTGTTCTTATTCTCCCCGGCGGCGAGAATGCCGGCATCTTCAAGAGCGTCGAGGAAAATGCCCGTCTCCTCCTTCATATCGGCCACTGTCGCATGCACCCGGCCCTGCAGATAGTTGTGCGCGACCATGGCAGGGATAGCGACTCCCAACCCCAGGGCGGTGGTCAGCATGGCCTCCCATATCCCGCCGGCCAGAACCGATGCATCGACCTTTCCGCCAAGGTTTTCAATGGCCTTGAAGGCCTTGATCATACCGGTTACGGTTCCGAGCAGGCCAAGCAAGGGTGAAATGCTGGCGATGAGAAACAGGGTCGGCAGAAAACGCTCCATGCCGCGCACTTCCCGCGCCGCCACATGGCTGAAGGTTTTCTCAAGTTCGGTACGGGTCGAAGCGCCGCCCTTGCCTGCCAGTCGCGCAAGAACCTCGACCATGGCCACTGCCCAGGGATGACGTTCCTGTCTGGCCAACGCCGCGGCCTCGTCAAAACTGCCTTCCTGGGCCCGCTTGCGCAGTCGATGATACAGGCGGCCGTCCCGCAGGCGCAACGAGCGGAAAGCCAGCGCCCTCTCGACAATAATGAACAGGGCGATCACCGAACAGAAGATGATCATGAGTCCGATCGGACCCGCTTTTTCCAGAAAAGCCAACCAGTTCTGCATGACATTCACTCCTTGAGACGCCCGCTGCGCAGATCGAACTCGCCGTCACCGTCCAGATCTTCTTCACGGCTGACCATCCGCCCGTCGGGCGCGTAACGCTCACGAATTTCAGGCTTTCCATTAAGATCCGCATCCACCGTCTGGATTACGGAGCCATCCTTGCGATAAACACGCAGCCTTTCCATGCGGCCGTCTCCGTCACTGTCCTCTTGCTGCCGAAGCGGCTTGCCGGCCTCATCGAAAAACCATTTACGGTGCACCTTCCCGGAACGCCCCAGATCCTCGGATCGCTCCAGGCGTCCCTGACGGTAATACTCCCGGCGATCGGTACGGCCGTCTTTGTCGGTATCGAGTTCGGCCCGTGCCAGTTTCCCGTTCTGGTAAAACCAGGTCCCGCGATTTTTTTCAACCTGCCGCAACACGCCCTTTTCATAGCGCCAGGTGATTTCGGGCTTGCCGTCGCGATCCTTGTCCCTGGCAACCTTGACAATGACGCCTTTCGGATCAAACCAGGTGGTCTGGATCGGCCCCTTGCCCCGATCCTCCACAAGACGGGCGGAACCATCCTTCTGCCAGTCATAGCGGCGTTCATGAATGCCGTCGCCATCGCGGTCCTCACGGCGGGACAGGCGCCGTCCGGCATACTGCTCTTCGGCCTCGAACCTGCCGTCACGATCGGCATCCAGCAGCACCCGCTTCAGGTTACCGGCGGCGTCGTAATAGGCCTTCTGCCCCGGGCTCTCGCGCGTCCACTCTTCGGCCCGCGCCAGGCCGCCGCCAAAAACCAGGCACAGGACAAGCATCACAAAAATTTTGTTCATTTCCCCCCCATGCGTCTGACGACACGGTCAGGAAGCGGGCGCAAGACACAAAAAGGATGCCCGCGTCCAGCGCCGCAATCGGCAGTTATAACAGGAGCGTTCCTCGTCGGCCGTCCACTCGTCCTCGACATCGGCACAAAAGCGGACGCAGGCCCGCGCTGTGGCGGCAGCCAGCCCGTAGGCCTCATGGCCATGCCGGAATTCCCGTTCACCCTGCGTGTTGATCAACCACATGCTGCCTCCTGCCCTGAGAAATTTTCAGAATTTTTTCAATTGATGCCGCGGCGTGGTGCGCCACCGAACCCCTTCGGCGCAGGCCTCCCGTTCGGGCGAAACCATCAGATAGGTACCACCGTCAATCAGCACAGCCTTGGGTTTGTCATCGACCGCGACCATTTGCTCCGGCCCCAGAATCGCCCCGTCCATGGTGCGAACACCCTGTAGCGGGACCTGACTGAGAATCTCGCCTACCGTCGCCCATCCTTCACGGGTGCGAATATCCAGCCACCCCTTCAGTCGCCCGTCGTTGCCACCGAGCCGCAGGCCGATGCCGGCAAGAGCTCCGACCACTCCCTGTCCGGTGCCGCCATGTTCGGAGAGATGCACGCCCAACTGACCCGCCAGTTCATAGGCCATCTGTTTGTTCAGGACTTCTTCCTTGGCTTTGCGGCCAAACGTCACAACCGCATCCTGGTCCGGCAACTGATCCACAACGGCGACACACAATCCCGGATCGGATCCGGGCGCGCTTTCCCGCTCAAGGTAGTCGCTCGCGTAGTCGATGAGCGGCTGCAGATATTCCGGAGCGATATCCGCCTCGAAACACATGGAACTGTTGTGCGAGGTATAGGGTACATCGGGATGCACCAGCAGTTGGTGCCGGGTCACGAACAGACTCTGTCCCCATCGGCGGTTCTGAAGTTCTTCGGCAAGTTCGGTCGCCAGATCACCGGTACCGCGCGATTCGAGGTTATCGGTATCATCGATACATACCAGAATTTTCATGGTTCACACTCCCCGCGGCTATCAGCCGCCATATCTTCTCTGAAACGTTGCCGTTCGGGCAACGGAACACACAACGGACTAACGCACGACGCCGTAGGCCCTGAGCCGCCGCACGACCATCGGAATCATCAAACCGGCCGCCACGCCAAAAATGATGGCGCCCCCTGCTTCCAGGAGGGAACGCTGCAGATTCACCACGTGGTCCATGCCGATCATCCTGTTGATGGCATACACGGTAAAAAACTTGGTGGATGCCGCGGCGGCCGCTACCAGGGCGCACAGCAGATAACTGCCGAACAGTCCCGGCAGGAGCAGGGCGGCCAGATCGATCACGAGCCCGGCCAGCACATACTTGACGATAATGAAGGGACCGACCTTGGCGAAGCCGAGAAACATGGCCGCGGTTCCGGCCAGCAACCCGGTGAAACTTGCCCCGTAGCGACAGGAAGTGCTGCCGCGACCCAGCATCAGGAAAAAAATCTTGGTAATCATGGCATGCCCGGATACATGCAGGTGCAGTCGCAGGAGCATACGCACCAGTACTGCGAATACGGCACAGAAACCAAGGAACAGCGCATCCTTGAGGGGCAGATGCAAGCTATTGGACAAACGCGCGGCAAGTTGCTTCATCATGCAACAAGACTCCTAGTCCCCGGGCCAGCAGGTGCGCCGGGAGTAAAGCCCGAAATCCCGGGCGCGGGCGGCCAGGGCGATATTCCCTGCCAAGGCCATCCCCTGTACGACGGCCGGCACCACGACACAATGCACCAGATCCGGCCAGTTCCATGGTTTCAGCAGGTCTCGCGGCAAGATCCTGGCGCCGCGCAACACCTGCCCTTCGTAGATATCCCGAAACTCTTCCAGCAAATGCGGGGCGAACTTGAGACAGGTAGCCAGCACGAAGGAAACATGCCCCGGCATGACGCGGTTCATGGCGCGGACGATCTTGGTCTGGGATGTGGTCTTGGCGAATATCATGGTCGGCCAGAAGGCCAGAAAAAGTTGCCAGGAGATCAATAGACCGTCCCAAATGCCCTCCAGGGATCCGAAGCGGATAATATACAAAATGACGATGGTAGAGCTCTGCAAGACAAAATAGCGCCCCTGCCGCCACCATGACACACCCTGCGGGCGAAGCAGTAAAAACACCACGGCGTTGGCGGCAGTAAGAGCGCCGAGAAAAACCCCGCTGCGCGCCACGAAAGCTACACAGGAAAGGGTCAACGCCAGCAGCATCTTGACCCCTACCGGCAGCGAGATCCCCTTGCCAGGCTCAGCGGGTCCATCATCACGGCGATGGCCCTGGGCCAAGGCCGTATGCAATCGGGAGAAACTATCGCCAGCCAATGCGTCCCCCCTCGATATGCAGGTGCCCGTCGGCCAGACCCGGAACCTGCTCCGGATCATGGGAGGTGATCACCAGGGTAACACCGCGTTCCCGGCTCCAGCTGTCCAGAACGTCCATGACATCCCGCTGTCGGGCACCGTCGAGACCGGCGAAGGGATCATCCAGAAAAAGCATCTCTGGAGCGGGCGCCAAAACCGAAGCGATGGCGACCAGGTGTTTCTGCCCATAACTGAGTTTATGCGGCGAAGCATCGATAAGATGTTCGATGCCACACAAGCGCAGGGTTTCCTCGATACGGGCGGCCCGATCCGCCGCCGGCCAGCCAAACCGCTTGAGAGGAAAGGCAATCTCCTCGCGCACGGTATTTTCAAAAATCTGTTTTTGGGGGTTCTGGAACAGGCAGCCAAGTCGCCGGCGCAACAAACGGGGTTCCGGTTCGCCATCGAAGATGCGTATGCTGCCACGACCTGGCTTGAGGAAACCGGCCAGCACCCGCAGCAAGGTGGTCTTGCCCGTGCCGTTCATGCCGGTGACGACCACGCACTGTCCCCGGTGGATATCAAAGCAGACATCTTTCCAGACCGGTACCGTTCCATGTCCCGAAAAAGACAGATCCCGCACCTGCAAAAGAGCCGGCGCATCGGCAAAATCCGTCCCAGCCTGGCCAGCCGAAATCGCGGGCGGCGCTTCAGGCGCCTGCCAGCGCCCCGGGAAGAGCCTTCCGTTGCCGTCCATCTGCCAGAAACGATCCACCACCTCGAGCAACGGACCGGGGCGGTGCTCGCACAACACGACTGCAACCCCGCGGGCCTTCAAATCGGACAGGACCCGGCAAAGAGCCGCCAGACCCTGCGGATCGAGTTGCGCAGCCGGTTCATCGAGTATCAGCAGTTGCGGCTCCATGACCAGCAACGCGGCCACCAGCAAACGGTATTTCTGCCCCATGGACAGCATGGCGACGGGATAATCGAGCGGCTTGCACAGATCGACCAGGGAAAGCGCGGCCTCCACGCGCGCCGGCATAGCTTGCGGATCAACGCAGAGATTCTCCAGACCAAAAGCGACTTCAGCACCAACGGTCGTTGCCAGAAGCTGGGTTTCGGGATTCTGCAGAACCAGTCCGACGCGAACCTCTCTAGTGTCGGGCGTTCCGAAGCGGTCGATCGTCCCGGAACAGTCCACACTGTCCAGCAGTCCCTTCAGCGCCAGCGCCACGGTGGTTTTACCGGACCCGGTCGGTCCGGTCAGGCAATAACAGCACCCGGCTTCGATCTCCAGGTTGACGTCCTGCAAAACAGCTGTGCCGGTGCCTGGATAAGCGTAGGAAAAATTCTGCAACTGCAACAGCACAACCATCCTCGTTGATCCCGCCTTCGAGCCCAAAAAGCGTTTCTTCCGGCACATCGCTACCCGTAGCCCGGGCGGAGGGGGATCTTCAATACGTTATTAATGGCGGACTATATCGAACCTCTAGGAGCAAGTCAAACACTTCCCCACGAACAAGCGCTTACCCGCAAACACAAGCATCCGGACATCAGGTATCCACAGCTGGCGCGAGACGCCCCTCCTATGCCCGGCATGGTTTCATCATAACCGGAAACGGCATTTCAAATCCATCTCGCCCCGAGACAACAGTCGGCCGGCACCCCGAGGGTGCCGGCCGACTGTTGTCACCAACAAATACAGGATTCAAAAACTTCCTGATGATCAGAACTTCCAGGTCACCCCGCCGTACATGGCACGGCCGGCATGGGGAATGCCATAGCTGGTCACGTAATCCGCATCAAAGGCATTGTGGATGCCGAAATACAGATCCAGCGCGTTCGCCACTTTTTTGCTGAGCCGGAAATCGAACACCAGGTATTCCGGTATGCGCTTTTTGATCGTAACATCATCGTTGTAGGTATAGGCGTTGGCCACCCACATGGCGCTGCCGTAAACACTCATGTTCCAGGGCAGCTGGTAGGCCGCTTCCAGCACCACCTTGTGTTCGGGTCTATTCTGAAGCTGGTCGCGGTTGCTGTCGGAACTTTTATCCTCGCTGTGCAGGTAGGAATAACTGGCACGCAGCAACAATTCGTCGAAATAACGGTTTTCGGCCGCCACTTCCACGCCGTAGAATTCGTATTTTTCGTAGTTTTGCACCTGAACTTCGCCATCGGGCCGTTCAATGAAATCCTCAATGTCCATATAAAAACCGGTCAGTGAAACCGTGGTGGCGGCAGGCAGGTCCTGCTCGAAGCCGACTTCGGTGTTCCAGGTCACCTCGGCATCCAGATCCAGATTGCCCCGTTCCGGATCATACAGATCGCGCAGGGTCGGGAAGCGGATCTTGCGGGCATGGGAGGCCTTCAGGCGGGTTCCGTCGAAAAGGTCGTAGCGCAGACCGACAAGGTAGGTGTAGTCCCCATCGGACTTGTCCGCCCGGTCCTGCCAGTGGTAACCGCCCCCCAGCACCAGACCGAGTTTGGGCAGCGGAGTGACCTCGTATTCGAATGTCGTGGCATACAGCTGAAAGTTACCGGAAGCATCCACCGTCGAAAGCCTGCCGCGGTTGTTGACGGAAAAACCCAGGGCTTCATAGTCGTTGTTTTCGTACATAACACCCAGGGTCGCGACACCATATCGCTGCATGTCGTAACGCAGCTGGCCATTGATCCCGGAAATCTGGGTTTCGGCATCGGTGCGGGAGGTCCCCGGCGCCCCGGCGCCCTGCGTCTCGTAATCCGAGAGGTAGCGGTTTTCAAGGGTGTTTAGCTTGTTGTAGTAGGCCCAGCCCTTGAAGCTCAGGGGTCCCTTGAAATCGTGATCCAGCGCCAACTGCGCGTTGAACCCTTCGTCCTCCTCACGCTCGTAGCGCAGGTTGGGGGCAAAATCATCCTCCACGGCTACCGGAGGCTTGCCAAAATCACTCTTGAGATAATTTACCGTCATCCCGATCAGGGTGGCGTCGGTGGGAGCGAAACCGATATTGGCGAACAGATTGTCCCGCTCGTAATCGCTGTTTTCCCGCTCACCGCCATCCTCGGTGCTGCTCGGCGAAAAATGATCGGAAAGTTCCCAGTAGTCCCTTTCATAGAGGCTGCCGCTGACAAACACATCATACCGGTCCGCACCGTAGCCAGCGGTGGCGCGCAGCAGTTGCGTATCGCCTTCGGCAAGTTCAACCCCGGCGGAACCATGGGCTCCCCTGGCGCCTTTCTTGGTGATAACATTGATAACCCCGGCGTTGCCGCCGGCGCCGTAGAGGGACGAAGCGCCGCCGGTGGTGACCACGATCTCGGCGATATTTTCCACCGAGATCAGGTTCGGCGCAAACTGGCCATCGGAGGTGGCGTTGAAGGGGGTACCGTTGAGCAGCAACTTGACATGCCGGGTGCGCAATCCGCGGATATCGATGCGCGGCGTACCGTCACCGCCGACACGGACCGTCACCCCCGGCAGCAGATTGATCGCCTCATCCAGGGTGCGCACACCACGCTTCTGGATTTCTTCGGCGGTCACCTTGTGCGTAACACCCACCGATTCGACAACCGAAGCCTCACCGGACACGACAACCTCGCCGAGCCGGTACACCTCTTCGTCAGCTGTCGCGGCCTGTAAATTCGCCGCACCACCGGCCATCATGGCCCCGACCAACATCGCGGCCAACCGTACTTTGATTGACTTCATTTCCGAGTTCCTCCATCTCCAATTAAATGAGTTCTACCCGACATGGTTCGCCAGAAAACAGGGATTAACCCTATAAAAATAAGAACTTTTTCGTGAAACGCTATCGTTTCGGCAATATAGCGAAGCCTCCACAGCGTTGTCAACTCGTTTACCAAACGATTCCTGACAAAAAACCTGTTTTTTGGAGATTGTTACGCTTTATTTGGGAAAAACCGAACATACGTATTTTTAGTTTTTGAAAGCATCCAGTCCGTATCCTATAATGGGTCACCGCGATGACAGCATCAGCATGGCACCCATTCACCGCAGGGTCAGGAGCTCACCGTGACCAAAAAGATTTTCGTTGCCGCCACCGGCCAGGAATGCGGCAAAACCACCACCAGTATTTCCCTGCTGCACATGGCACGTAAAAAATACCGGCGGATCGGTTTCATCAAGCCGCTGGGCCCCAAACCTACCATTTACAAGGGACGCTGGGTCGATCTGGACGCGGCCCTGATCGCGGAAATCTTCAATCTCGATGAGGATCTCGATTTGATGTCGCCGGTCGTGCTGCAGCCCGAATCGACCCGGCATCTGCTGGATGGCAAGATTTCCGCCGACTCTTTGAAAGATAAAATCGTCGAAGCTGCCGCGGAACTTGCTAAGCGTTGCGACTTTCTGGTGATCGAAGGCGCCGGCCATGTCGGCGTCGGTTCCGTCGCGCAACTCAGCAACCCGGACATGGCGCGGCTGCTGGACGCCCCGATGCTGATGGTCACGAATGCCGGCATCGGCAAGGTCATCGACAACGTACATCTCAACCACGCCCTTTGCCTGCAAAAGCAGGCCGACCTGCGCCTGATACTGGTCAACAAGCTGCTTCGCCCCAAACGTGAGACGGCCCTGAAATATCTGAATATCGCCTTCAGGGATATGCCGTTTCAAATCATGGGCGGATTCAACTACTCGCCCATCCTCGCCAATCCGACGGTCAAACACATCGCCAATCTGCTGAACGCATTCCTCAGGGGAAACCAGGACGCCGCCCAGCACATCATCCACCATGTACATCTCGGCGCGGCCTCCACCCAGCGCGTTTCCGACCTGCTGCAGGAATCGACCCTGATCATTGTCACCAGCACCCGCAACGAATTGCTGGTCACCCTGGCGGCCCTTTACAACATACCGGAATACCAATCCAAAATCGTCGCTCTGGTAATTCCCGGCCTCTATCCCATATCCAAAGTCACCCAGCAGATCCTCGACCGCAGCAACATCCCTTACATGCGGGTGGAAAAGCTCAGCAGCGCCGAAGTCTTCTCGGCCATCGCCAACGACACGGCCAAAATCCACCCCGAGGACAAGGAAAAAATCAGCCTGCTGCAGAAACTCGCCGAAACCGCCATTGATTTCGATGCGATCGATGGGTTGTTCTGACTCCTGCTCCAGGCGCTGTGTCACCGAAGCAGCATGGTCGGCCATGCATTTCCAAATCCTTGCGCGACCCCTCACCGAACAACATTTATCCTTTGTTTTTGCGGTCTGAATTGTTATCGTTTGGGTCTTCCATTCGCGCAAGGACAAACACCCATGGATCCCGATCGTCTAAAAACCTGCCTGATGGCCATCCGCTCCGGCGAACTGTCGGTCGCAGATGGCCTTGACCGACTGACCACCCTGCCCTTCGAGGATGTCGGCGATGCCCTTGTCGATCATCACCGGGGGCTGCGTCAGGGAGCGCCGGAGGTTGTTTTCGGCGAGGGGAAAACCTCCGATCAGATCCTGCGCATTGCCGAGGGGCTTCTCAATGCTGGCAGCAATATGCTGGCAACCCGCCTCGATGCCGACAAGGCTTCGGCTCTGATGAAAGTTTTCCCGGACGCCGAATACGATCCACTGGGGCGCACCCTGACCATCGTCCGCCATCCGCCACAGAGCACGGGGCTCGGCACTGTCCTGGTGGTCTGCGCTGGCACTTCCGATCTGCCGGTTGCACGGGAGGCGGCCACCACTGCGCGCATGTTCGGCAATGCGGTGGAAGAGTTGGTCGATGTCGGCGTTGCCGGCCTGCACCGGCTGCTGGCGCACCTCGACCGACTGCGCAGTGCCTCGGTAATCATTGCCGTGGCCGGCATGGAGGGCGCACTGCCCTCGGTGATCGGCGGGCTGGTGGCCGCGCCGGTCATCGCGGTGCCCACATCCGTCGGCTACGGCGCTGCCCTCGGCGGTGTAGCGGCGCTGCTTGGCATGCTCAATTCCTGCGCGGGAGGTATCACCGTGGTCAACATCGACAACGGTTACGGCGCTGCCTGCGCCGCAAACCGCATCAACCGGAGGCCTCAGCCATGAGCGTATTGTTCCTCGACACCTTCGCCGGCATCTCCGGCGACATGTTCCTCGGCATGCTGATCGACCTGGGCGTACCGCTGGAGGTCATTACCGCCGGACTGGAAAAACTCCCCGTTACAGGTTACCGGTTGCGTCAGGAACGCACCGAACGCCAGCACATCGGCGCCTGCAAAATCGTGGTTGAACACGCGGAACAGCATCATCACCGCACCTGGCGGCAAATCGACGCCATGCTCGCCGACTGTCCGCTAAATCCAGCCGTTATCGGCCTCGCACGCCGCATATTCCGCCGCATCGGCGAGGCCGAAGCCAAAATTCATGACCGCCCCCTTGAAGAAGTACATTTCCACGAAGTCGGCGCCGTCGATTCCATCGTCGACATCGTCGGCGCCGCCATCGGCCTGCATCACCTGAGTCCGGCGCGCGTCATCTGTGCCCCGTTGCCCCTGACCCGCGGCACCGTGGATTGCGCCCACGGCAGTTTTCCACTGCCTGCTCCGGCGACCCTGGAGATCCTGCGGGGGCTGCCCACGGTGGGCGATGCAGCCACCGTGGAACTGGTCACGCCGACCGGCGCCGCCATCGCTGCCGAGATCGCCCGCTTCGGCGACCTTCCGGCGATGACCCTCGATCGTGTCGGCTACGGAGCCGGCGACCGGCAGTTGAGCGATCGGCCCAACCTGCTGCGCGGCCTGCTGGGCGTTGCCGACGATCCCTGGGAAGGGGAAACGGACCGCGTGGCAACCCTCGAATGTCACCTGGACGACGCCAACCCCGAGTGGCTCGGCGCCCTCATGGAGCGGTTGCTGAAAGCCGGAGCCCTGGATGTGGGCTTCGCGCCGCTGCAAATGAAAAAAAACCGCCCCGGGGTCCGCCTCACGGTGGTGGCCGAACCCCACAGCGCCGCGATGCTTGCCCGCCACATCCTGCGCGAGAGTACCGCTGGAGGGGTCCGCTGCCTGGAAAGCCGCCGTTTCAAGCTGCGCCGCGATATCCGTAGTGTAAACACGCCGCTTGGCGAGGTCCTGGTCAAGCTGTTTTACGATGGGCAGTGCCTGGTGCGGTTGTCTCCCGAATTCGAAAGCTGTCGGGATCTGGCGGACCGCAGCGGCCGGTCCCTGCCCGAGATCTACCGCCTCGCGGAGCGGTCCGCGGGGGACCTTTTCCCCGTGAAAGGCTGAAGCATGCGTCGTTTTATCCTGTTTTTCGCCAGCAATGCCGGTCTCGGCTATGCTCCCGTCGCATCGGGCACCTTTGGCACCCTGGCCGGCGTCCTGGTTTTCTACCTGCTGGCTCCGCTGCCGGCCGCCATCTACCTGATGAGCTGGGCTGCCCTGCTGTTTCTGTCCTTCTGGATCTGCGACGCCGCCGGTATCATTTACGGGCAGGCAGACGACGGCCGCATCGTCATTGACGAGCTCGTCGGGTATCTGGCGACGGTCGCCCTGCTGCCCTTCTCCTGGCGAAACGCATTGCTCGGATTTGTCTTTTTTCGCCTGTTCGATATCGTCAAACCGCCGCCGGCACGGCAGATCGACCGGCACATGAAAAATGGCATCGGCGTGGTGCTGGATGACGTGGTCGCCGGCCTCTACGGCGCTCTGGCGCTACGACTGGCTTTGAACTGGCTGCCCTGAAAGCTTGCCGGCAAGGAATGCCGCTTAACACACCCAACACGCAACCCCTGGAGCAGTTGTCATGAGTCTGAATATCGCGGTACTGACGACCGGCGACGAGCTGGTCAATGGGGAAATGTCCGACACCAACACCGCCCGTATCGCCCAGCTTCTGGGAGCCTGGGGCTACGCGGTCAGGGAATCCCGCGCGGTCGGTGACGACGAGGCGGAAATCGAAGCGGCCCTGCACGACATGACCGCCAGACGCGAAGTGATTATCGGCACCGGCGGTCTGGGCCCCACCGACGATGATCTCACCGCGCGCGTGGCCGCCCGAACCTTCGGACGGCGGCTGGTGCTCAATGAGGAAGCCCTGGCGCAGATCCGCCGTTTTTTCGAGCAGAAAAACAGGGAGATGCATCCGCGCAACGAAAAACAGGCACTGCTGCCGCAAAAATCCGTCATCCTTCCCAACCGCCTCGGCACCGCACCGGGTTTTTACCTGCGCCACGGCAACTGCGACCTGTTTTTCCTGCCCGGGGTGCCCCGCGAGATGATCACCATGCTCGAGGAGCAGGTGCTGCCCCGCCTGCAGGAGCGCAGCGGCGGCAGCACCCCCCTGCAGGAACGCATCCTGAAGGTTTTTGGCCTGTCCGAGCCAAAGATCGAGGAACTCTTCGTCCAGGCCCCGCTGGCGCAGGGTGTACAACTGGCCTACGGCGTCGACTTCCCCTTCGTGCATGTCAAGTTGCGCGCCAGTGGCAGTGAAGCCGGCGAACAGCTCGACCGGGCCGAACTGCATGCCCGCAAATTACTGGAACCCTTTGTATTCGCCGTCGGCAAGGAAACCCTGGCGGCCAATGTCGCGCGCATGCTGACCGACGCCAACCTCACACTGGCCCTGGCCGAATCCTGCACCGGCGGCCTGGTCAGCCAGATGCTTACCGACATTCCAGGCGCGTCACGCTTTCTGGAGCGGGGTGCGGTGACCTACTCCAACAGCGCCAAACGGGATTGGCTGCAGGTGCCGGACGAGATTCTGCGCCAGGACGGCGCCGTCAGCCGCGCCTGCGCCCGGGCCATGGCCCTGGGCATAAGACAGAGCGCCGGCACCGATCTGGGACTGGCCGTTACCGGTATTGCCGGGCCCGATGGCGGCACCCCGGAAAAACCGGTCGGCACGGTTTTCCTGGCCCTGAGCGCCGCGGATCAGGAGCGGGTGCAAGGCTACCGTTTCAGTGGCGACCGCGAGCAGATCCGGCGCATCTCGGCTTGTATGGCCCTGGAATGGCTGCGGCGCTACCTCGCCGGCGAAAGCTGAAATCCGGCATGCAAACGCTTCGCGCCTTTATTGCCATGCCCCTGGAAGGCACGGTTTTCGACAGGATTGTGAATCTGCAGCGGGAACTTGCCACCCGGCTGCCGACGGTGCGTTGGGTGTCGCCCGAAACCCTGCACCTCACACTGGCCTTTCTGGGTGATATCCCCGAAGAATCGCTTGAAAAAATCGGCACGTCTATGCTATCGATAGGAGATATTTTCGCCCCTGCCGAGGTGCGGATCGGCGGGCTCGGAGCTTTCCCGGATCTGAAACGCCCCAGGGTTGTCTGGCTGGGACTGCAAGGCGACGAGGCGCTGCGCAATCTGCATACGGCTGTCACCGGCATGTTAAGCCGGTTGCAGATGCCGCCGGACGACAAGCCCTTCAGGCCTCACCTGACCCTGGGACGCTGCCGTCAGCCTGACCCGGCCATCGGCCGGCAACTGGCTCCCTTCCTGGACAGGCAATGCGGCCAGCTGCGGTTGACCCGCCTGATATTGTACGAAAGCCGCCTGACGCCACGGGGCGCGATACATCTGCCACGCCGCGAAACGCCGCTGCGGGGTTGAAGGCGCCCGCGAAATGCAAACACATCACCCCTGGAGGATATCCGGATCATGACGACCGACAATCGAGAACGTGCCATCGACCTGGCCATGAGCCAGATCGAAAAACAGTTCGGCAAGGGCAGCATCATGCGCCTCGGCGAGGACGCCGTCGTGCCGGACGTCGCCACCATTCCGACCGGAGCCCTGAGTCTCGATATCGCCCTGGGAGTTGGCGGCATACCGCGCGGTCGCGTTATTGAAATCTACGGCCCGGAATCCTCGGGCAAAACCACCCTGGCGCTGCATATCGTGGCCGAGGCACAGAAAAAAGGCGGCATCGCCGCTTTCGTCGATGCCGAGCACGCCCTGGATATCCACTATGCCCGCAAGCTTGGCGTCCGCACCGATGATCTGCTGGTATCCCAGCCAGATACCGGCGAACAGGCGCTGGAGATCACCGAGGTGCTGGTGCGCAGCGGCGCCATCGACGTGCTGGTGATCGACTCCGTAGCCGCCCTGGTGCCGCGCGCCGAAATCGAAGGCGAAATGGGCGACGCCCACGTCGGCCTGCAGGCGCGCCTCATGTCCCAGGCTCTGCGCAAATTGACCGGCACCATCAGCAAATCCAACTGCTGCGTGATCTTCATCAATCAGATTCGCATGAAAATCGGCGTCATGTTCGGCAATCCCGAAACCACCACCGGCGGCAACGCGCTTAAATTCTATTCCTCGGTACGCATGGACATCCGCAAGATCGCCACCCTCAAGCAGGGCCAGGACGTCATCGGCAGCCGCACCCGGGTCAAGGTGGTCAAGAACAAGGTCGCGCCGCCCTTCAAGGAAGCCGAGTTCGATATCATGTACGGTCAGGGCATTTCCCGTGAAGGCGACGTCCTCGACCTCGGCGCCGATGCCGATATCGTCGAAAAAAGCGGCGCCTGGTATTCCTTTTCCGGAGAACGTATCGGACAGGGTCGTGAAAATGCCAAACAGTTTCTGCGTGAACACCCGGAAACCTGCCAGGCCATTGAAGAACGTCTGCTGCAACATTTCGGCCTGAAACCGGCCGACGTCGCCGCCGAAGAGGCCCAATGACATGGAACTGAACAACATACTGGCCGTCGCCCTTAAAGCCAAAGCCTCGGATATCCACATCAAGTCGGGCCTGCCTCCCATCTACCGCATCGATGGCGCCCTGCGGCCGTTGCCCAAGGCCGACCGGCTCGATGCCGATGGCGTGCGCAACATGGCCTACGGCATCATGAACAAGCACCGCCAGGAACACTTCGAAAAGCATCATGAAGTCGACATGGCCTACGGTGTCGCCGGGCTGGGGCGCTTCCGCGTCAACATCTTCTCCCAGCGCGGCAGCATCAGCATGGTGTTCCGCGTCATCCCCTTCTCCTGCCCGGCTATCGACGACCTGTATCTTCCGCCGGTCATCAAGAAGATCGCCATGGAATCGCGCGGCATGGTGCTGGTCACCGGCGCCACCGGTTCGGGCAAGTCGACCACCCTGGCGGCGATGATCGACTATATCAACACCCAGCGCACCGAGCACATCATCACCGTCGAAGACCCCATCGAGTTTCTGCATCGCGACAAGAAGTGCATCGTCAACCAGCGCGAGGTCGGCAGCGATACCGACAGCTTTGCGGCGGCCCTCAAACACGCGCTGCGACAGGATCCCGACGTCATTCTGGTTGGTGAAATGCGCGACCTGGAGACCGTCGAAACCGCCCTGCACGCCGCGGAAACCGGCCACCTGGTACTGGCCACCCTGCACACCATCGACGCGCCGGAGTCAATCAACCGCATCGTGTCGGTCTTTCCGCCTCACCAGCATCGCCAGATCCGGGCCCAGCTTTCGGGAATCCTCAAGGCCGTCATATCCCAGCGCCTGGTTCCGCGCGCCGACGGCAAGGGACGTGTGCCCGCGGTGGAAGTCATGATCTCCACCGCCCGAACCCGCGACCTGATCGACGACAAGGAAAAAACCAAGCTGCTGCGCGACGCCATCCAGCAGGGATTCGTCGCCTACGGCATGCAGACCTTCGACCAGTCCCTGATGTCCCTGTACCGCAATGAACTGATCACCTTCGAGGAAGCGGTGCGTCAGAGTTCCAATCCTGACGACTTCAAGCTCAAGGCTTCCGGGATCTCCTCGGCTTCGGACCTGAGCTGGGACGACTTTGACAAAAAGGAAGAAAAGCAGCAAGAGGACGAGCAGGACATCATTCGCAGCCATGGCAGCTCAACCTGACGCCTGGAGTTGCGCCTTGCGGCTGCTGTCGCGGCGGGAGCTTTCCGAGGCAGGATTGCAGGAGAGATTGCGGCGCAGGGGGTTTGGCGAAGAGGAAATCACGCAGACCCTGACGCGCTGCCGCGAATACAGGTATGTCGACGATGAACGATTTGCGCGCCTGCGCGCCCGCCAGCTGCTGTCCGCCGGACGCGCCGTCGGCCCCGCCCTGCTGATCGACCTGAAACAACAACGTATCGGCGAAACCGTCGCCCGCGAGGTTATCGCCGCATTGGAGGAGGAATTCAGCCAGGCAGAAATACTCCAGGAACTCTGCCAGCGCCGTTTTCCCGATTTCGACTACCGAACAGCCGATGACCGGACCCGCCGCAGGGTCTTCAACTACCTGCGACGGCGCGGCTTCGCTCCGGCGCTGCTGTTTCAATATTTCACCCAGGAGAGGTAGCATCAAGCTCATGACCGGCAACGAAATCCGCACCCGTTTTCTGCAGTTTTTCCAGCAGCGCGGCCACTCGGTGGTCCCTTCCTCGGCGTTGATCCCGCACAACGACCCGACCCTGCTGTTTATCAATGCGGGCATGAACCAGTTCAAGGACGTGTTCCTCGGCCGGGAAAAGCGCGACTACACGCGGGCCACCTCGGCACAGAAATGCGTCCGCGCCGGAGGCAAGCACAACGACCTGGAAAATGTCGGACAAACAGCCCGTCACCACACCTTTTTTGAAATGCTCGGCAACTTCTCCTTTGGCGACTATTTCAAGCATGACGCCATCACCTATGCCTGGCAGTTTCTGACCGAGGAGATGCGCCTGCCCAAGGACAAGCTGTGGGTCACTGTGTTCCGCGAGGATGATGAAGCCTACGGCATCTGGCGCGACCAGATCGGCATCCCCGAAGAGCGGCTGATCCGCATGGGCGAAAAGGACAACTTCTGGTCGATGGGCGATACCGGTCCCTGCGGCCCTTGTTCGGAAATCCTCATCGACCAGGGCGAATCGATGTCCTGCGGCGCCAACTGTGGCATCGGCGACTGCGACTGCGACCGCTACCTGGAGCTGTGGAATCTGGTATTCATGCAGTTCAACCGCGATGCCGACGGCACCATGAGCCCCCTGCCCAAGCCGTCCATCGACACCGGCATGGGCCTGGAGCGCATCTCCGCCGTCATGCAGGGGGTACAGAGCAACTACGACTGCGACCTGCTGCGCGGCATCATCGCCTATGTCGAGGAACTGTCCGGAAAACGCTACGGCGACGACGCAGCCCACGACATGTCCATGCGGGTCATCGCCGACCACAGCCGCGCCACCGCATTCCTGATCGCCGACGGTGTGCTGCCGAGTAACGAAGGGCGCGGTTACGTATTGCGCCGCATCATGCGCCGCGCCGCCCGTCACGCCAAAATGCTCGGCTTCGCCGAACCGGTGCTGTACCGCACCGCCACCTTCGTGCTGCAATCGATGGCCGACGCCTATCCCGAGCCGGCACAGCGCGCCGATTATGTCGCCAGGATCGTCAAGCTCGAAGAAGAGCGATTCATTCAGACTCTCGACAACGGCCTGCGTATCCTCACCGAGGAAGTCGAGCGCCTCAAGGCCGCCGGGGCCAATACGCTGCCGGGCGGCGTCGCCTTCAAGCTTTACGACACCTTCGGCTTCCCCCTCGACCTGACCGCCGACATTCTGCGGAGTGAAAACGTCATCATTGATGAGCAAGGCTTCGAGGCCTGCATGGAAGAGCAGCGCCAGAAAGCCCGCGAACACTGGAAAGGTTCCGGCGAGGAAGCTATCGCCGGCATCTACCGCCAGCTTGCCGAGGAAGGGATCAAAAGTTTCTTCACCGGTTACGATACCCTGTCGGACCGAAGCGATATTCTCGCCATTTTAGTCGATGGGCAAACGGTCGCCAGTGCGCCGGAGGGGGCCAAAGTCGAAATCGTCACGGCCGCCACCCCCTTTTACGGGGAATCGGGCGGCCAGACCGGAGACCATGGCACCATCACCACCGCCGATGCCCGGGTCAGCGTCCGCGACACCAGAAAACCTCTGCCGGAACTGCTGGTACATGTCGGTGAGGTCGCCTCCGGTACGCTGCGTACCGGCGATGCCGCGACACTTGAGGTCGATGCTGAGCGCCGCCGGGCCACGGCCCTCAACCATACTGCCACACATCTGCTGCAGGCAGCCCTCATCGAGGTGCTGGGCGATCACGTCAAACAGGCCGGCTCGCTGGTAACCCCGGAGCGGTTGCGCTTCGATTTCGTCCACTTCTCGGCCATGACCCCGCAGGAACTGGACAAGGTCGAAACCCTGGTCAACTGCCGCATTCGCCAGAACGCCGGGGTTGACACCCGGGAGATGGCCCACGAAGAGGCTGTCGGCGCTGGCGCCACCGCCCTGTTCGGTGAAAAATACGGCGAAAAGGTCCGCGTGGTACGGGTCGGGGACATCAGCATGGAACTGTGTGGCGGCACCCACGCCCAGGCCTCGGGCGATATCGGCCTGTTCAAGATTTTGCAGGAAACCGGCATCGCCGCCGGCGTGCGCCGTATCGAAGCGGTGACCGGCGCCAAAGCCCTGGAGGTGATCAAGGATCAGGAGCGCACTCTCGATCACCTTGCAAACCTGATCAAAACCGATCGCCCTCAGCTCGAAACGCGCCTGCGCAAACTGCTGGAGCGGCAGAAGGAGCTGGAACGGGAAGTGGAATCCCTGCAGGGCAGGCTCAACGCCGACCAGGCCGGCGATCTGCTACGGCAGGCCGTCGCAATCGACGGCGTCAGCGTGGTCTGCGGCCGGGTCGACAATCTCGACGGCAAAGCCCTGCGGGAGCTGGCCGACCAGGTCCGTGAACGGATGACCTCCGGCGTACTGGTCCTGGGCAGCGCTCACGACGGCAAGGCCGGGCTGCTGGTAGCCGTCACCAAGGATCTCACCAGGCGCCTGCAGGCCGGCGCGCTGGTCAAGCAACTGGCCTCCATGGTCGGCGGCGGTGGTGGCGGGCGTCCCGATCTGGCTCAGGCCGGCGGCAGCAAACCCGAATTGCTCGGCGAAGCCCTCGCCAGCGTACCGCAGGTAATTACCGAGGCCCTCAACGCCGCCTGAAGGGCCTCTGACCGGGAGCATCCATGAAAAGCACCGTTATACGTACCGCCGAGCAGGAAGAATATCTGCACCCCAGGCACGACCGTTTTTTCCTGCGGGACGTGGTGACTGCCGAACTTAATCCGGCGCTATCACTGCACCGTGGCCGTATCGAGGCGGGGGGGGAGATCCGCCCCCACGTCCATGAAGGGCAGACGGAAACTTTCTACATCCTCGGCGGCGAAGCCATCTGCACCGTCAATGGTGTGGAACACCGCTTCGGCGCCGGCTGTTGCGTCGTAGCGCCTCCGGGTGCAAACCACAGTCTGAAAAACATCGGTGACGAGCCAGTTGATCTGCTGGCCATCTTTACCCCGCCGCTGAAATAAATGCGCAGAACTCAAACAGCCGACGATGCCATATCGTCGGCTGTTTTTTCACATACTTTGCCGTTGCGGCCTGGCCTCCCCACGTTCGACAAAGCCTCGGCACATATCAGGCGCAGCTACGGACTGACGGACTGCAACGTCTTTTCCTCCGTCGGCCCGCCGCCTTCGATATCCACGCTCTGCATAAGTGAAAGCCTCGCGTAGATGCCGCCGCGACCGATCAGCTCCCGGTGTGTGCCCCGTTCGACAATCTCGCCATGGTGCATGACGAGTATCTGGTCGGCGTTGCGGATGGTATTGAGGCGATGAGCGATGACAAAACAGGTGCGATTGGCCATAAGCCGCTGCAAAGCGTCCTGAATCAGAAGTTCCGTCTCCGAATCGACGCTGGCGGTCGCCTCGTCCAGGATCAGGATGGGGGCATCCTTCAAAAGCGCCCGCGCAATACCGACCCGCTGCTTTTCCCCCCCGCTGAGTTTTACGCCACGTTCACCGACGCGGGTATCGTAACCATCATCAAGCGCCGCTATGAAATCGTGGCAATTGGCGGCTCGCGACGCACACAGCATCTCCGCTTCTGTCGCATCGAGCTTTCCGTAAAGAATGTTTTCTCGCACCGTACCGTTGAACAGAAAGGCGTCCTGGCTGACCACCGCGATCCTGGAGCGCAGCGATTCCAGCGAAAGCACTGAAATATCTTGGGAATCGATAAAAATCCGGCCGCCGGTCGGCGGGTAAAACGCCGGCAGAAGATTCACCAGGGTAGACTTTCCTGCGCCGGTCGCCCCGACCAGCGCGACCATCTGGCCCGGCAGGGCATGCAAACAGATATTTTGCAGGGTGGGACGGGTGCCGTCGTAGCTGAAATCGACATTCTCGAACACCACCTCGCCCCGTACCGGCGTTTTAAGCGGCACGACGCCGCGGTGCGCATGCTCTTCGCTTGCCGTATCCAGCAGATCAAACACGCGCTCGGAGGAGGCCCGTGCAGCCTGCAGCATCTGATTCAGACCGTCCAGCCGGCCGACAGGTTCGTAGAACAGGGTGAGATAGAAAAGAAAGCCGACCAGCTCGCCGATGGTCAGGGTTCCATCCATGACCATGGGTCCGCCGAACCACAGCACCAGCACCATGCCGAGCGACCCGGCAAACGTCATCGCCGGGGTATAGGCCGCCCACACCTTCATGACGCTCAAAACGCTGCGGCGTACGCCATCCGCACCCGCGGCAAAACGGCCAACTTCATAAGCCTGCCGACCGAAGCATTTTATCTGACGGATGCCCTGCAGATTGTCCATCAGCAAGGCGTTCATGGCGCCGATGGCCGCCCGTTGCCTGCGGTAGCGCCGATGTGCCGTCGCGGTGTACCAGAGTGTGCCGGCAAGCAGGATGACCAGCGGTACAAGCGCGAACATCGTGAGCAGGGCATTTTTTGCCAGCAGCACGCAGAGAATCACGGCAACGCTTAAAAACGTGGTCACGGCCCGCTCGATGCCGTCCACCAGCACGCGATGCATCGCTGCCGCATCGTCAACGATCCTCGTCAGCAGATCGCCGGAGGCATGCCGATCGAAAAACCGCACCGGCAGCGATTGCACCCTGGCATAAAGTTCCCGGCGCATATCGAAAATAACATTCTGCCCGAATCGGCTGTTGACCAGGATCCTCAGGGCGTTGAACAGGCCACAGCACAAAAAAGCCCCCAGAAGGCACAGGATGGACGGCAACAACAAGGTCATCTGAGCGCCAACCACGACCTCATCGAGGATGAATTGAGTGATGCGGGGAAAAGTGAAGTAGCTGGCCATGGTCAGAATCGCCAGCAGGATATTCAATACCGCACTGATTTTGTAGGGTTTGACATAAACCAGCGTGCGGCGCAGAAACTCTGCGGTGCCGCGCGATTTGATGGTAGCATTTTCCGAATGCATAGGGGTCCGGGGTAACCTTTATGTTTCTGTGCGACCGTTGTTCTTAACCGCCAGAAGAGCTCTCCCCAAGCGGAAAAAGGTCTGCAAGCCTTCCTGCCGCGGCATCCCGGCTATTTTTTGGGCTTCAGATCCAGGGCGAAGGGGGTCATTTGTTTCAATTTGGCCAGCAGCCCGGGGTCCAGCTGATAAATCTGCAAAAGCAGTTGCGACGCGGGCACCGCCTCCAGGGGTCTGGAGAGCAGGGACGCAAAATGCCGATCCTTCGCTCCCCCATCGATATCGCGACGGGTGAGCATCTCGAAGGGATCCGAATAATCGAGTTCCGGAATCGGCACAATTTTTTCGCTGCCATCGATTGCGGACGGCAGCGCGGCCAGCAACTGCCGGGACTGGTCACGCTCCAGATGCGCTATGCGACACTGCTGCCGCGATGGGGTATTGACCTCGCCGGTCAGTTTCCGGTTGAGGTAAATGCAGCGTTTGCAGTGGTAGGCATCGCAGTTGCGGCAAATCGGCGCATAGTCGAGTTCCAGCAATCGGCTGTTTTCAAGGCGGGGTGTCTCCCCGAAGGCTCCCAGACTGTGCTCCGGACCCTCGTGATAGAACGCCGGGCACAAATAATAGCGGCCGTCGGGAGCAACGGTCAGATGCTCAACGCCGGCGCCGCAGTTATTCATGTTGGTCAGAAAAATCCGGTCGGTGAGCGTGCTGATCTCGATGAAGTTTCCCTTCCGGTATTCGGCGGCAACCCGCTTGCCGATAACCACCATCTGTTCCCGGCAGATTTGAAGCTCCGGTTCTTCGAATTGGGCAAGGTCTTTCAGGATAATGTTGAGCCTGCCGAATTTCCCCATCAGTTGCCGGACCATCCCGGAGAGCTGCCGCAGACGGTCCCTGCCGACGCGCAATATGATATTGGCGCAGGGATTCTCGGCCAGTGCAGGTGCATCCTCCAGCCGGTGATCATCGATAACAAGAACGGTTCCCCCTGCGCAGGGGTTCTGCCCGGGCGGCATGATGCTGATATGGTCAGCACTCTCGACCAGTCTTACATATTCCTCCGGCAGGGGCGAGTCGCCATGAACGAAGTTGATATGCAACCCGTTGCGAATCGCATGATCCACGACCCGGCGCAGCAGCTCCAGGGGCATCAGACCGCTCGACGGGACCGGTTTGACGTCGTAATAACAGAACGACGCGGCAGCAGGTTCCAGGATCACTACCAGGTACTTGATCATTGGCATCGCTCAGAGGCAAGCTTTCGCTTCAGCTTGTACCAGTAATAGTTGTTGGCGCGTACCCGCGCCTTGTGCATGTTGCACAAATAGGTAGCCCGCTGAAAAATCGAATCGGTGTCCGCGTAATCGTAGTTGGCACCCTGACACCAGGCGCATCCCGAGGCGACCTCGCAGGTGCGGCATGCTTCAGAACTCTGCGAGAACCTGTCCAGCGACAGAAACGGCCGCAGTTTATTGAAATCGATGCCGTCCCGGCAATTGCCGATGGTGATGGCCTCTTTCCGGGCCAGGGAGAAGGGGGTAAAGCGATGACACGGATAGAAATGCCCCTGGCAATCCACGGTCAGCATTCTGCCGGTGCCGCACCAGTTGTGGTTGTCCTGTACCGGTTGGCCGATGTGTTCCGAAAAAAACGAACAGGTGTGCTCCGCATACAGATTCCCGTCAATGATGCGGTCGGCCAGTTCCAGCAACTGCTTTTCGAAAATCCGCTCGTCCCCCTCCCGCCATACGTCTTCAAAAACCACATTGATGCTTACGTGCCGGATGCCCAAGGCGAACAGATGCAGCACGCTGTCGGCGACATGGGGAAGATCGTCGCTGGCGACGGTCACCTTGGTGCTGGCGCCGGGAAACTGCGCCAGCCATAGCGGAATGTTGCGGGCGGTATCCGCGTAAGAACCCTTGCCTGAGGGGTAAACCCGATGCAGATCGTGCTTTTCGGGAGTGCCGTCGATGGTGATGCCGATACTCAGGTGATCCCTGTTTTTGGCGACAAATTGCTGCACCGCCGGCTTGTCGTACAGAATGCCGTTGCTGGTGAGGCTAAAGCGATAACTCTCCGCCCAGGGATGCTCCTGTTGCCGCTGTTTGTACTCGATATACGCGCAGATCCGGTCGATCAGTCCGATTTCCAGCAGAGGTTCGCCGCCGATAAAATCCCAGACTATCGCCTGTTCAGGGAACAGATCCCGATTTTCGACGAGATAGTCGATCGCCTGTCTGGCAACCTCGAAGTCCATTCTGGTATGCGCGTTCTTGCCGACCAGATAACAGTAATGGCATCTCAGCTGGCAATCCTCGGTCACCATGAAGGTCACGGTTTTTGCCGCGGATTTCATCCAGACCGAAGGCGCTTTTGCGATGTTCTGATTCACCATGGGAAGCGGCCTTCAGGAAAGAGGCTGCGCCGGGCAATGACGGCTGCAACGCGGAAAAAGCAAGGCGGAATGATGTGGGTAAGGTAAGCGGTAAAAGCCCGGGGACCACGCAAGGATGTGATCCCCGGGATAAAAGAGACGATCGATGCTTCTTATTTGCTGACGGTGATGCATTCGTCCTTGCAGCCGGACAGGCACTGTCCCCCGCAACCGCCTTCACAGTCGGAGGAGGCAGCCCGCACCTGTTTCGTGGAAGCGCTCAGCGAGGCTCCCATGGCAAGAAAAGAAAACCCGGGAAGGGTTTTTTCCGAAAGATGCCCCATCTTCCCCCCAAGACCGCTCACTGCTTCCATAATATTCCTCCCTCGTGAAAGTAACGCCGTTAGCTGGTTTCCATCCGGAAACGGCCCGTTTCCCAGATGCAAACCACGCTGCACCCTTCCGCAGTTTCCGGATGGACACTAGCTGTATTTATATCCGACACAAGGAAATGTCAACATCAATAAACGGCCCCCATGGGACAAGAAAGCCCCCTTGCAGACCCTGAAAAGTGGGCTTGCAATGAATAGGGAAATCTGCCATTTTTCTTTTTTTGCCTGTCAGCGTGTGTTAAAATGCACTCTATTTTTCCAAATTCTCACGCTGACATCAGCTTGCGAAAGACAAGACCATGGAGATTCGCGGAACAACCATCATCTGTGTGCGGCACAATGGTCAGGTCACCATGGCCGGGGACGGTCAGGTCACCCTGGGCAGCACGGTCATGAAACACGGCGCCCGCAAGATTCGGCGTATGTACGAAGGCCGCATCCTGGCCGGGTTTGCCGGCTCAACCGCCGATGCCTTCACACTGTTCGAAAAATTCGAGGCCAAGGTACAGGAATTTCACGGCAATCTGCCCAAAGCCGCCGTCGCACTGGCCAAGGACTGGCGGACCGACCAGATCCTGCGTAAACTCGAAGCGCTGTTGATTGTCGCCGATGCCAGCAACACCCTTGTGCTTTCCGGGGCCGGCGATGTCATCGAGCCTGATGACGGCATTGCCGCTATCGGCTCGGGCGGCTGTTATGCCCTGGCTGCGGCGCGGGCCATGACACGGCATGCAGACCTGGCGGCGGACCGGATCGCCACCGAGGCTTTGCGTATCGCCGGGGAAATCTGCATTTATACCAACGACCACATTTCGTCGGAGAGTCTGCCGTGACCAATTTCACTCCGCGCGAAATCGTCTCCGAACTGGACCGCTACATCATCGGCCAGAAACAGGCCAAGCGCGCCGTCGCTGTAGCGCTGCGCAACCGCTGGCGCCGTCAGCAGGTGCCGGAAGAACTGCGGGACGAAATCGCACCGAAAAACATCATCATGATCGGCCCCACCGGGGTCGGCAAGACCGAAATCGCCCGGCGCCTCGCGCGCCTCGCCCAGGCGCCTTTCATCAAGGTCGAGGCCAGCAAATTCACCGAGGTCGGCTACGTCGGTCGCGATGTTGAAAGCATGGTACGGGACCTGCTGGATCTCGCCATCATCATGGTCCGCGAGGAGGAGGCCCTCAAGGTACGGGTCAAAGCCGAAGATCTGGCCGAGGAACGTCTGCTCGACCTGCTGCTGCCCGGCACTGCGTCCATGGAACCCGAACTGGCCTCCGGTGAGGCCGGAGAAGGTGGCACCCGCGACAAACTGCGCAAACTGCTGCGCAGGGGCACCCTCGATGAACGCATCGTGGAACTCGAAGTGCAGTCGGCCCAGATGCCGATGATGGAAATTTTCACGCCGCAGGGGACCGAGGAGATGGGGATCAACATCAAGGAGATGTTTGGCAACCTTTTCCCCAAAAAAACCAAGCGGCGCAAAATCAAGGTGAGCGAGGCCCGGGAACTGCTCATCGAGCAGGAAGCCGAGCGTCTGGTCGACATGGACAAGGTCAACGGCCTGGCTCGTGAGCGGGTCGAACAGAGCGGCATCATCTTCATCGACGAAATCGACAAAATCGCCGGGCAGGCCGGCCGTCAGGGCCCGGATGTTTCCCGCGAAGGGGTGCAGCGCGACATTCTGCCGATTGTCGAGGGCAGCACCGTCAACACCAAATACGGGCCGGTCAAAACAGACCATATCCTGTTCATCGCCGCCGGAGCTTTCCACGTCTCCAAACCGTCGGACCTGATCCCCGAACTGCAGGGACGCTTCCCGATCCGCGTGGAGCTTGCCAGCCTGGGCGAGGAGGAATTTTTCCGCATCCTCACCGAGCCGAAAAACGCCCTGATCCGCCAGTATGAGGCGCTGATGGCCACCGAAGACATCCTTCTGGATTTCGACAGCGAGGCGATCCGTGAAATCGCCCGCATCGCCACCCAGGTCAACAGCCAGACGGAAAACATCGGCGCGCGCCGGTTGCACACCATCATGGAAAAGCTGCTCGAAGAGCTCTCCTTCGATGCGCCGGAGCATCAGCAACAGCGCGTCCGAATCGATGTCGATTTCGTGCGCCGACAACTGGCCGACATCGCCCGCGACGAGGATCTGTCGCGATATATTTTGTAAGGTTCCAGGCCAAAGGCAAAAGGCCCGAGGTTTCAGGTTTTAAACTTACAGCTTATAGCTTACAGCTATCTTCTCGAAAGAGCCTGTCCTATGGAAGAGTTGATCAGAAAAGCCAACGTGCTGATGGAGGCATTGCCCTACATCCAACGTTTCAACAACAAGACCATCGTCATCAAATACGGCGGACACGCCATGGTCGACGAACGTCTCAAGCACGAGTTCGCCCGTGACGTGGTGCTGTTGAAATTCATCGGGCTCAATCCGGTCATCGTCCACGGCGGCGGCCCCCAGATCGGCCAGGTGCTCAAATCCATGGGCAAGGAGTCGCGCTTCGTACAGGGCATGCGGGTCACCGACCAGGAAACCATGGACGTGGCCGAAATGGTCCTCGGCGGCAAGGTCAACAAGGAGATCGTAGCCAACATCAACCGCCATGACGGACGGGCCGTCGGCCTCAGCGGCAAGGACGGCCGCCTGATCACGGCGCGCAAGCTGGAGCTGACCGCCATCAACCCCGACACCCTGACCCCCGAGATCATCGACGTGGGGCTGGTGGGCGAGGTGGAAAGTGTCAACACCAGCATCATCACCGCCCTTGAGGAAAGCGGCTTCATCCCGGTCATCGCTCCTGTCGGGGCAGGGCTGGGCGGCGAAACCTACAATATCAATGCCGACCTGGTGGCGGGCCGCGTCGCCGGGGCACTGCGCGCGGAAAAGCTGATACTGCTGACCGACGTGGAGGGTGTCAAGGACAAGCAAGGCAAGCTGATCTCCACCATTGACACCCGCCGGGTGCCGGACCTTATCAACGACGGCACCATCACCGGCGGCATGATTCCGAAACTCAACTGTTGCATCGACGCCATCGACGAGGGCGTTCATACCGCACATATCATCGACGGCCGCGTGGAACATGCCTGCCTTCTGGAAATTTTTACCGATCACGGCATCGGCACCGCCGTAGGGAGATTCGCATCATGATATCACAGGAATGGATCGAACGTGGCGAAGCCCACGTGGTAAAAACTTACGGCCGCTATCCGCTGGTCGCCGTCCAGGGAAAAGGGTGCCGTTTGTGGGATGCCGACGGCAAAAGCTACCTGGACTTTCTTGCCGGCGTGGCGGTCAACAATCTTGGTCACTGCCATCCCAGGGTGGTGGCCGCCCTGCAGCAGCAGGCAGCGCGCCTGATCCACTGCTCCAACTATTACCACATCCCCAGCCAGATCGAACTGGCGGAACTGCTGTGCGAGCACTCTTTCGGGGATCGCGTGTTCTTCTGCAACAGCGGCGCCGAAGCCAATGAAGCCGCCATGAAGCTGGTGCGCAAATACAGCGCCGAAAATTTCAACAACGATCGCTTCGAAGTCATCACCGCCCTGGCTTCGTTTCACGGCCGCACCATCGGCACCATCAGCGCCACCGGACAGGACAAGGTCAAGGCCGGCTTCAACCCATTGCTGCCGGGCTTCCATTATGTGCCCTTCGGCGACGTCGAGGCGCTGCGCAAGGCCATCACGCCCCGCATCTGCGCTGTCATGCTGGAACCGGTTCAGGGCGAGGGCGGGGTACGCGTGGCGCCGCCAGGCTACCTGGCCGAAGTGCGCCGCATCTGTGACGAGCACGATCTGCTGCTGGTGTTCGATGAAGTGCAGTGTGGCTGCGGCCGCACCGGCACCCTGTTCGCTTACGAGCAGCACGACGTGGCACCCGACATCATGACCCTGGCCAAGGCCCTGGCCGGAGGGCCGCCCATTGGCGCCATGATCGCCACGGAAAAGGTTGCCGCCTGTTTCGGCCCGGGCTCCCACGGCTCGACTTTCGGCGGCAACCCGCTGATGACCAGCGCCGCCCTCGCCGCCATGCGCACTTTGCTCGAAGATGGCGTGCTCGACAACTGCAGGGCCATGGGCGAGTACCTGCGTGGCCGACTGCTGGAGTTCAAGGAGCGATTCCCCTTTATCTCCGAGGTGCGAGGCCGCGGCCTGATTTTGGGCATGGAATTGACCATCCCCGGCGCCGATATCGTTTCGCGGGCCCTGCAGAAGGGACTGCTGATCAACTGCACCGCCAACACGGTGCTGCGCTTCGTGCCGCCCCTGATCGTGACCCGAGAGGAAATCGACGAGGCGATGGCCATCCTCGGCGACGTTCTGCAGGAATTCTGATTTCAATAGACGGGCCGCTGTCGCAGTCCCGTCCTTTTAGGAGGATCGATCGTGAAAAAAGACTTTCTCTGCCTTACCGACTGGAGCATCGAGGAACTTGAAGGCCTGTTCGCCCTCGCCGCCGATCTGAAAGCCCGGCAGAAGCGTGGCGAGCAACACCACCTGCTCGGGGGCAAGACCCTGGGCATGGTGTTCGAGAAAAGCTCCACCCGCACCCGCATCTCCTTCGAGGTCGGCATGTACCAGCTCGGCGGCCACGCTTTGTTTCTTTCCTCCGGCACCACCCAGATGGGACGGGGGGAACCGATCAAGGATACCGCCCGCGTCATGTCCCGCTACGTGGACGGCATCATGATCCGCACCTTTTCCCAGCAGGGGGTCGAGGAACTGGCCCGATGGTCGAGCATTCCGGTCATCAACGGCCTCACCGACATGTACCACCCGTGTCAGGTTATGGCCGATCTTCTGACCGTCATCGAGCACAAGAAAAATTACCGCGAGCAGATCTACTGCTGGATTGGCGACGGCAACAACATGGCCAACAGCTGGATCAATGCCGCCGTCATGTTCGGTTTTGAACTGCGCGTGGCCACCCCCAGGGGCTATGAACCGCACCCCGTGGTGGTGGAACGCGCCAGACAGCGCGGCGCCCGCATTGTCTATACCAACGATCCACTGGAAGCCGCCCGGGGCGCCGACATCCTCAACACCGACGTCTGGGCCAGCATGGGCCAGGAGGAGGAACAGGCCAAACGCGTTACCGCCTTCAACGGCTTCCAGATCAACGACAAGGTAATCGCCGCCGCCGCTTCCGATTGCATCCTGATGCACTGCCTGCCGGCACATCGCGGCGAGGAGATCACCGACGAAGCCATCGAAAGCCGGCACTCGGTGGTTTTTGACGAAGCCGAGAACCGCCTGCATATTCAAAAAGCCATCATGGCGACCTTGATGGCCTGAAGATGCCGGAGTGGAGCATGACCATCACCTGCCCATATTGCGGATTCAGCCAGCAAGTCCCGCCGGACCGCATCCCGGCCGAAGCCACCGAAGCGACCTGTCCACGCTGTCAGGCGAGTTTTGCCCTGCCCGTGGCCCCGGCAAAGAGCCTGGATCAGGCCGCGGACAAAATCGTTTCTGAAAATCCTGAAATCACCTGTCCGGCAGCCAGCGGAGATCTCACGGATGGGCAAACGGCCACGCAGGAAGGCCCCGCTGCTTTTGCGGAGCCCCGGAAAAGCTGTCCTACCTGCGGGCAGACGCAGGCGGCTCCTCTTGCCGCTGTATACGCCGGTTTCTGGATACGGGCCGCGGCGGCGGCCATCGATTCGATAGCCGCCTGGATTCTGCAACTGACCCTGAGTCTGCTTCTGGGAGCCGTCCTGCAACTGATCGCGCCCGACATTGAAGCCACCTCGGTGTCTTCCATCGTAATGCTGGCGCTTTTCAGCAGCGCGGTCGGCATGGCCTACTATGTGGTGTTCACCGGCGCCTGCGGTCAGACGCCTGGCAAGATGCTGCTGCGATTGAAAGTGGTTCGCCGGGACGGACAAAACATGACTTACGGGCGCGCCGCGCTGCGGGAAATCCTCGGCAAATTCGTTTCCGGCATCACCCTCGGCATCGGCTACCTGATGGTCGCGTTCGACGCTCACAAACAGGGTCTGCACGACAAAATCGCTGACACCTGCGTGATTCATCTATGAAGCATCCCATAAGGTTTTCGGCACAACGAGAACCTGCCATCGACATCGCCGCCGCACATGCGTGACCGGCGTTGCCATAACATTGTCAGAAGGAGTTTTTCCATGTCCAAGCACGGCACTGTCAAAAAGGCTGTCCTGGCCTATTCGGGCGGACTCGACACCTCCATCATCGTACGCTGGCTCATCGAGGAATACGGCTGTGAAGTCATTGCCTTCTCCGCCGACCTCGGCCAGGGTCAGGAACTCGACGGCATCCCCGAAAAAGCCCGTAAAACCGGCGCCAGCAAATGCTATGTGGAGGATCTGCGCGAAGAGTTCGTCCGTGATTTCGTCTTCCCCATGTTCCGCGCCAACGCCATCTACGAGGGGCGTTATTTCCTTGGCACTTCCATCGCCCGTCCGCTGATCTCCAAAAAGCAGATGGAGATCGCCCTGGCCGAGGAAGCCGATGCCGTCTGCCATGGCGCCACCGGCAAAGGCAACGACCAGGTCCGGTTTGAACTGGCCTACTACCATTTCAACCCCGAGATCAAGATCATCGCTCCCTGGCGGGAATGGGATCTCAACAGCCGCGAAGCCCTCATCGCCTACGCCAACAAGCATGGCATCCCCGTGCCGGTGACCAAGAAACGCCCCTGGAGCAGCGACCGCAACCTGCTGCACATCTCCTTCGAAGGCGGCATTCTTGAGAATCCCTGGGCCGAACCGCCGGAAGAAATGTATCTGTTGTCCGTCGCCCCCGAAGAGGCTCCCGACAAGCCGGAATACGTCGAAATCGAATTCCGCAACGGCGATCCGGTAGCCATCAACGGACAAGCCCTGTCCCCGGCGCAACTGCTCGCCCACCTCAACGAACTGGGCGGCAAGCACGGCATCGGCCGCGCCGACATCATGGAAAACCGCTTCGTCGGCATGAAGAGTCGCGGTGTCTATGAAACCCCCGGAGGCACCATCCTTGAGGAAGCCCATCGCGGCGTCGAGCAGATCACCATGGACCGCGAGGTGCTCAACCTGCGCGATTCTCTTATCCCCCGCTACGCCACCATGGTCTACAACGGCTTCTGGTTCGCTCCCGAGCGTGAAGCGATGCAGGCGCTGATCGACGAAACCCAGAAAACCGTCAACGGCGTGGCCCGCGTCAAACTGTACAAGGGACACTGCCGGGTGGTGGGCCGCAAGTCCGACACCAACAGCCTCTTCGATCCGGAAGTGGCGACCTTCGAAGCCGACGAAGTCTACAATCAGGCCGACGCCGAGGGCTTCATCCGCCTCAATGCCCTGCGCCTGCGCATCCGCAGCGCCATGCAGAAAAAACGCGGTTAACGTCGGTAATTAGTGAATAGTGACTGGTGATTTGTTTTTCTAAACACAAATCATCGGTCACCCCTCACGGATCATTATTTGCAGTGGCTGGTGACTGGTAACTGAATAAGGGCAATCGCGCTTTTCACCAATCACAAATCACCAGTCACTGCCTTTCAGTTTTATCAACGGAGCGATTCAACCATGAGCAAAAAGCCCTGGGCCGGACGATTCACCCAGCCTACCGATGCCTTCGTCGAGGCGTTCACCGCCTCCATCGATTTCGATCAGCGCCTCTACCGTTACGACATCCAGGGGTCCGTGGCCCACGCCCGCATGCTGGCCCGCCAGGGCATCATTACGGCAGGCGAAGCTCAAACCATCATCTCCGGGCTTGAATCGATCCTGACCGATATCGAAAAAGGCGATTTCGAGTTCTCCGTGTCCCTGGAAGACATCCACATGAACATCGAGGCACGCCTGATCGAGCGTGTCGGGGCCGTCGGCGGCAAGCTGCATACCGCCAGGTCCCGCAATGACCAGGTCGCCCTCGACATCCGCCTTTACCTGCGCGACGAAGTCCGGGAGGTGCGCTCCTATCTCGAACAGGTGCAGGAAAGCCTGTTGGAACAGGCTGAACGCAACCTGGGTGTCATCATGCCCGGCTACACGCACTTGCAGACCGCGCAGCCGATTCTGTTTTCGCACCACATGATGGCCTACTATGAGATGTTCCGGCGTGATTCCGAGCGCATGGCCGATCTTCTCAAGCGCATCAACCAGCTCCCTTTGGGGGCCGGCGCACTGGCCGGGACCACCTTCCCCATCGATCGGGAGTTTGTCGCCGAACAGCTCGGTTTTGACGGGGTGACCCGCAACAGCCTCGATTCGGTGTCGGACCGGGATTTCGCCCTCGAATTCTGCGGCGCCGCCAGCATCGCGATGATGCACCTGTCGCGCCTTTCCGAAGAACTGATCCTGTGGTCGAGCGCCGATTTCCATTTCATCGACCTGTCCGATGCCTTCTGCACCGGCAGCTCCATCATGCCACAGAAGAAAAATCCGGATGTGCCGGAACTGGTGCGCGGCAAAACCGGGCGGGTGTATGGCAACCTCATAAGCCTGCTGACCGTGATGAAGGCCTTGCCCCTGGCCTACAACAAGGACATGCAGGAAGACAAGGAGCCGCTGTTCGACACCATCGACACGGTCAAGGGCAGCCTGAAGATTTTCGCCGACATGATCGCCCAGATGAGCATCCGCGCCGACAACATGCGCGAAGCCGCCGCCCGGGGCTTTTCCACGGCAACCGATGTGGCCGACTATGTGGTGCGCAAAGGTATCCCGTTTCGCGAGGCACACGAGATCGTCGGCAAAACGGTGCGCTACTGCATCGAGCACGACAAACCGATCGAGGCACTGAGCCTGGAGGAATTCAAAGCCTTTTCGTCCGCTATCGAAGCGGATATCTACGATTTCATCACCCTTGAGGCTTCTGTCAATTCCCGCCGGGCCACCGGCGGCACGGCACGCGAAACCGTCGCCCGGGAAATCTCCCGTGCCCGCCAGGAACGCCTGCAGAGGATGTAACCATGAAACCTCATCGACTGCAAACATGCCTGCTGCTTGCCGTGCTGGTGGTAATGGCCCTGGGCGCCGGCTGCGGCCGCAAAGGACCGGTGCGCCCCCAACGGCAACCGTTGCCCGCTGCGCCGGAGCACCTCGAACTGCGCCAGCAGGGCGACGGCATGCTGCTGTCCTGGAGCATGCCGCGCCTCAACCAGGACGGTACCGAGCTTACCGACCTGGCGGGTTTCAAGATCATGCGCATGGAATTCGAGCCGAATCAGGACTGTCCCGATTGTCGCGACACCTCCATACTGCTACGTCAGATCGAGCTCGCATACCTGCGTGATGTTCAGCAATCGGACGGCCGCTTTTTCATGGCGGACACCGGATTGCAGCAGGGCCGCGGCTATCAGTATCGCGTTATCCCCTACAATCTCTGGGGCCAGGACGGCACGCCGGCCGAGGCTCGCCAGGTTGTTACCTTCCTGCCGCCGGCGCCGCAACAGGTCGCTGCCGAAACCGCCGATGGTGTATTGACTCTGACCTGGCAAGCCCCTGCGCTGCCCGCCGGTCTCGAACTGGTCGGCTACAATGTCTACCGCCGACGTCCCGGGCGGCCCTTCGCCATCGCTCCGCTAAACCCCCATCCCCTTGCGGAACCGCGTTTCGAGGACCGCTTATTCAAAAGCGGCAGCACCTATCTTTACGCCGTCAGGGCGATTGTGAAGCAGGACAGCCAGGAAATCGAAAGTCTCCTCTCCAAAGCGGAGGTGGCGACGCCCTGGGCTGGCGCCGAGGCACCTTTTTGACATATGGAAAGAGCTATGTTACGGTTTTAGCTTGTTTAGATCTGAAATATTCTTTTCATTAAACTCGCCAATTCAATCAGGAGTCTGTTTTTTATGAACCACTTTCAATACCGCAACAACGATCTCTGCTGCGAAGAAGTCCCCCTGAAGGATATCGCCACCCAGGTCGGCACGCCGTTCTATGTATACTCCCACGCCACCTTGAGCCGACACCTGGAGACCTTTTCCTCCGCCTTTGCCGAGGTACCGCACCTGATCTGCTATTCCATCAAGGCCAACAGCAACCTGGCGGTACTCAAAACCTTCGTCAACCACGGTGCCGGTTTTGACATCGTCTCCGGTGGCGAACTGTTCCGCGCTCAAAAGGTCGGCTGCGATGCCGCCAAAATCGTCTACTCAGGCGTCGGCAAGACCGAAACCGAGATCGCCGATGCGCTGCAGGCCGGCATCCTGATGTTCAACGTCGAGTCGACGCAGGAACTTGACACCATCAATGCAGTGGCGGGCCGCCTCGGCAAAAAAGCCGGCATCGCGCTCCGTGTCAACCCCGACGTCGACCCGCAGACCCATCCGTACATCTCCACCGGCATGAAGAAGGCCAAGTTCGGCATCAACATTTCCCAGGCCCTGGAGGACTATCGCCGCGCTGCGAGCCTGCCGAATCTTGAAGTTATCGGGGTAGACTGCCATATCGGCAGCCAGTTGACCAAGCTGTCGCCTTTTGTCGACGCCATCGCTAAAATCCGCGAACTGGTGGAAAACCTGCAGCAGGAGGGCTTTGCCATCAAGTATCTGGATCTGGGAGGCGGCCTCGGTATCACCTACGACGCGGAACAGCCTCCCAGCCCCGCCGATTACGCCAGGGCCATCATTGAAGGGACCAGGGGCCTTGGTGTCACCCTGATTTTCGAACCGGGCCGCGTCATGGTCGGCAACGCCGGCATGCTAATCACCAGGGTCCTTTACGTCAAAAAGGGCGAAGCCAAAAATTTCGTCATTGTCGACGCCGCCATGAACGATCTGACCCGTCCGGCCCTGTACGGTTCCTACCAGGGCATCCAGGCCGCGGATCGCTCCATCGACGGCACCATCATCGCCGACGTGGTCGGTCCCATCTGTGAATCGGGCGACTTCCTCGCCCAGGACCGCGAGATCCCCGCTTTTTCCCAGGGTGACCTGGTAGCGGTAGCCTCCGCCGGAGCCTACGGATTCACCATGAGCTCCAACTACAACAGTCGTCGCCGGGTTCCCGAAATCATGGTCAAAAACGACAAGGTCATGGTGGTCCGCCAGCGCGAAACCTACGACGACCTGATCAAGGGCGAAACCATTCCGGAAGGGCTGTAATGGCCGATGGCTCCGCCGGGACCCCGAGCCCCGGCAGCACATCCGCTCCCATTGTTTACGGAGGACACCCCATGTTTACAGGATCCATGGTCGCCATCATCACCCCGTTCGACAAGGATGGACGTTTTGATGAAGAGGCCTTCAGACAGCTGATCGAATTTCAGATCGAAAACGGTACGGACGTCATCGTCCCCTGCGGCACCACCGGCGAATCCGCCACACTCGATCACGCCGAACATAAACGCGTGATCAAGTCCTGTATCGAGCAGGTAGACAAGCGGGTTCCGGTGCTGGCCGGTACCGGTTCCAACGCCACCACCGAAGCCATCGAACTGAGCCAGAACGCCAAGACGATGGGTGCCGACGGTGTGCTGCTTATTTCCCCCTACTACAACAAGCCTTCCCAGGAAGGTGTCTACCGGCACTTCAAGGCGATTGCCGACAACGTGGCCATTCCGCAGGTGCTGTACAACGTACCGGGTCGCACCGGCATGAACATGACCGCCGCGACCACCATCCGCCTCGCCGACCATCCCAACGTGGTCGGCATCAAGGAAGCATCCGGCGATCTGACCCAGATCAGCCAGATTATCGCTGCGGCGGGAGATCGCATCCATGTGGTCTCCGGCGACGATTTTCTGACCTTGCCGATGATGGCCTGCGGTGCCAGAGGGGTTATTTCGGTAACCGCCAACATCCTGCCAAGGGAAATCAAGGCCATGGTGACCGCCATCAATGAAAATCGCTATGATGATGCCAGAAAAATGCACCTGCATCTGCTTGAACTGCATCAGGCCATGTTCATCGAAACCAACCCGGTGCCGATAAAAACCGCCGCTTCCCTCATGGGACTGTGCGGGGATCATCTGCGCATGCCGCTGGCCGAACTGCTGCCTGACAATCTGGCCCGGCTTAAAACAATAATGACCCGTTACGGCCTTATCGATGCCTGACAAGGAGTCCTCATGATCAAAGTAGCTGTCAACGGTGCCGCCGGGCGCATGGGCGGCCGTCTCATCACCGCCATCAAGGAAACCGGGGGGCTGCAACTCACCGGTGCCCTCGAGCACACCGAAAACCCGATGCTCGGTCAGGATGCCGGCCTGTCCGCCGGTTGTGGACCTCTGGGCGTGACCATCTGCAGCGATCTGGACAAGGTGCTCAAAGACACCGAGGTCCTTATCGATTTCACCTTTCCGGAAGTTTCCCTGCGGAATCTGGAAGCCTGCGCCCGCCTCGGCAAGAGCCTGGTGATCGGTTCTACCGGCTTTACCCCGGAGCAGCGCGCCCGGGTCGAAGACCTGGCCAGGCACGTGCCCGTGGTGCTGGCGCCCAACATGAGCGTCGGCGTCAACGCCTGCTTCAAGATTCTCAAAGAGGCGGCGCGTATCCTCGGCGAGGGCTTCGACGTCGAAATCGTCGAACTGCATCACAACAAAAAAAAGGATTCCCCCAGCGGCACCGCGGTGCGCATGGGCGAAATCGTCGCCGAAGCCCTGGGCCGCGACTACAACGAATGCGCCGTTTACCACCGCGAGGGAATGTGCGGCGCCCGCACCCAGGAAGAGATCGGCATGCAGACGGTGCGTGGCGGCGACATCGTCGGCGAGCACACCGTCTACTTCATCGGCATGGGTGAACGCATCGAGATCACCCACCGCGCCATGAGCCGCGACATGTTCGCGCGCGGTGCAGTGCGCGCCGCCGCCTGGCTGGCGGATAAGACCCCCGGCCTGTACGATATGCAGGATATCCTTGGATTGAAATAAGTCGGGTTTATATCCACCCCAAAGTCTGGCTCAAACTAAGATAAGGGGATGTATAAGATGAAGACCAACGGCAAATATTCTTGGTTTTAAATCCCCTTTATCCTCTTCATCCCTGTTAATGCGGTTTATTCGGGGTGAGAGCATTACGTATTCTAAAACCTAAACATATATTGGAGAACTACGCATGGCAAAACTTAACGATAACTACCTGAAACTCAAGGCCGGTTACCTGTTCCCTGAGATCGGCCGCCGGGTCAAGGCCTTCAGCCAGGCCAACCCCGACGCCAAAATCATCCGACTGGGTATCGGCGACGTCACCCAGCCTCTGGCTCCGGCGGTTCTCAAGGCCTTTCACGATGCCGTCGAGGATCTGGCCAGCAAGGAAAATTTCATGGGCTACGGCCCCGAGCAGGGCTACGAGTTTCTCATCGACACCCTGATCGAAAAATCCTACAAACCCCTCGGCGTCGAGCTGAAAACCTCCGAGATTTTCATCTCTGACGGCAGCAAGTGTGACTGTGCCAACATCCTCGATATCTTCGCCCTGGACAACAAGGTCGCCATCTGCGACCCTGTCTATCCGGTCTACAACGACACCAACGTCATGATTGGCCGCACCGGCGAGGCGGACGAAAAGGGCTATTACTCAGGACTCACCTACCTGCCCTGCACCGAGGAAAACGGCTTCACCCCTGCCATCCCCTCGGAAAAGGTCGATATCATCTATCTGTGCTACCCCAACAACCCCACCGGCGCGGTGGCAAGCCGGGAAGATCTCAAGAAATGGGTCGATTTTGCCCTGGCCAACGATGCGGTGATCTTTTTCGACGCCGCCTACGAAGCATTCATCACCGAACCGGGCATCCCCCATTCCATCTATGAAATCGAAGGCGCCCGGCGCTGTGCCATAGAATTCCGCAGTTTCTCCAAGACCGCCGGTTTCACAGGCGTACGCTGCGCCCTGACAGTGGTGCCCGAGGAGCTTATGGCCGATACCGGCAGCGGTGAAAAAGCCTCCCTCAACAAGCTCTGGAACCGTCGCCAGTCGACCAAGTTCAACGGCGTCTCCTACCCGGTGCAGAAAGCTGCCGCCGCTGTCTATTCCGACGAAGGCTGGGCCCAGGTCAAGGAGACGATTGACTATTACATGGAAAATGCACGTCTGATCCGCGAAGGCCTTCAGGCCGCCGGGCTGACCGTGTATGGCGGTGTCAACGCCCCCTACATCTGGCTGAAAACCCCGGGCGGCATGAGCAGCTGGGACTTCTTCGACAAACTGCTGTCCGAGTGCCACGTGGTCGGCACCCCCGGCAGCGGCTTCGGCCCCAGCGGCGAGGGTTTCTACCGTCTTTCAGCCTTCGGTGACCGCCAGAATGTCATTGAAGCCATCGAGCGTATCAAAAACAACCTCGCCTGAACCATCGCAATCCCCGCACAGCGACAAGCGCGTTTAAAAAACACCCCCCGGAGGCAATTCCCCGGGGGGTGTTTGGCATCCGCCATCCCTGCCGCATTTACGCTGCCAGACCATCCTCAAGTACTTCACTATTTATTTTTTCCATAACAAATCCCGTTTATATAAATATTATCAATTAGACTCCACGCCCGGGATTTGTTAGCTTGTGTCCATCCGGAAACTCCGGATGGATACAGCGTAGTTTTCATATGGGAAACGAGCACTTTTCGCATTAGGCCCCGTGCGTTACCACGAGGAGCGCTGGACCCCGCGACCATTAACAGCCGCCGCCTGCCTTTCCGGACGGGAAGCAGTTGCGGCGTTTTTTCGATGGCATGCACAAACAGGGAGGAGAAGATGGCAAAAATCCGCAATATAATGGCCGGACGATGGGGAATAATCGGCGCTGGAATCTTTATCGGTGCCCTGGCGGCCCTGCTGCAGAAGTTCGGCAATCCCGGCAACATGGGGGTGTGTGTGGCCTGTTTCGAGCGCGACATCGCCGGCGCGCTCGGCCTGCACCGGGCCGAAGTCGTGCAATACCTGCGACCCGAGGTCATGGGTTTCGTTCTTGGGTCATTGCTGGCCGCCTATCTCTTCAGGGAATTTCGGCCACGTCTCGGTTCGGCACCCATCGTCCGGTTTGTGCTGGGTTTTTTCGCAATGATCGGCGCACTGGTGTTTTTGGGATGTCCCTGGCGGGCGGCTTTGCGCCTGGCCGGCGGCGACGGCAGTGCCATTTTTGGCCTGCTCGGCCTTGTAGCCGGCATCTGGCTTGGCACTCTGTTTTTGAAGGGCGGCTACAATCTCGGCCGCTCCCAATCCACCCAGTCCGCTGCCGGCTGGCTGATGCCCCTGTTCATGCTCGGCATGCTGGCGCTGCTGATGATTTTCCCGGCGATTCCCGGCGCGTCGAAAAACGGGGTGCTTTGGTTCAGCGTCAAAGGGCCGGGCGCCATGCATGCCCCACTCCTGGTTTCCCTGGGTGCAGGGCTGGCCATCGGATTTATCGCTCAGCGCAGCCGCTTCTGCACCATGGGCGCCATTCGCGATTTCGTCCTGTTCCGGCAGACACACCTGCTTGGCGGCTTTATCGCTCTCATCGTCACCGCCCTGGTTGTCAACCTGCTTGTCGGTCAGTTTCATCCCGGCTTTGAGGGGCAACCCGTAGCACACACCATGCAGTTCTGGAACTTTGCCGGCATGCTGCTGTCCGGTCTGGCCTTCTGCCTGGCAGGTGGCTGCCCGGGACGCCAGCTGTTTCTGGCCGGCGAAGGTGACGGGGACGCGGCCGTGTTTGTTCTGGGCATGGTGGCCGGGGCCGCGGTCAGCCACAATTTCGGGCTGGCCAGCTCCCCGGCAGGCATCGGCCCCTACGGCATGCAGGGCGTTGCGGTCGGGCTACTGGCGAGCCTTTTCATTGGCTTCAGCATGCGAAAAAAAATGGCCTGAGGAGGGCAAAATGACAACAACCATCGATGCACGCGGGCTCTCCTGTCCGCAACCTGTGATGCTGACCCTTGCTGCCATCAAGGCTGGCGAGGCGGATGAAATCATCGTTCTGGTAGATAACGAAGCCTCCCGCGAAAATGTCTGCCGAGCGGCCGGCAACCGCGGCTGGACGGTGGCAAACCTGAGCGACCAAGGCGACGAAACACGGATTACCCTCAACAAAGGATAAGGGTGTGGCGCTCTTCAATTTCAGTGAAGAAAAAAAGACCGCACCGGTTTCGGACGCACCCAGCAGCCGGATGGAACGGGGCATGCTGGTATTTGCCAATGACAATGAAGTGATCCAGCCACACACTGTGCCGCAACCTGACCGAAAATTTGCCTGGTTCGGAGTTTAACACCTTGACATTTCATTATCTGCAAACCATTGTCTTGTGGCACAATCGCACCCTGACAGCCATTGACAAAATGACAGCGCGCTCCGGTCTTGTCGCCGACGCAGGATTCATGTATCTTGCCAAAATGATCGGGGAAGCCTGGCCGGCCATTATGCACAGCCGACGCCGGCAACCCAGGTGGCGGACATCATTGAGCAGATTCCCCGGGCTTGGGAAGAACTGCAGAGCGTTTGGAGCCAATCATAATGACCTCTGAGAAAATCAAGCTGACGCATATGGTGAAAGCGGCCGGCTGAGCTGCCAAACTGGGCCCGGAGGGCCTGGAAGATGCTTTGACCGGCTTGTTTGCCGAGACCGATCCGAATCTTATTGTCGGACCGGAAACCGCCGATGACGCGGGCGTGTATCGCCTCAGCGAGGACTGCGCCCTGGTCGAGACCACCGACATCATCACCCCCCTGGTCGACGACCCCTTTTTGTTCGGCGCTATCGCCGCCGCCAATGCCCTGTCGGATGTCTTCGCCATGGGCGGGCGTCCGCTGACCGCCATGAACCTCGCTTTCATTCCGCCCTGCGGTCTTCCCCGCGAAGCCCTGCGGGAATTGCTGGACGGCGGTGCCCGCAAGATTCGAGAGGCCGGCGCATGCCTGGTTGGCGGCCACACCGTTGAAGATGACGAGCTCAAATACGGCCTGGCCGTAACCGGCGTTGTCCATCCGCAGCGGGTGGTGCGCAATTCAACGGCCCGCCCCGGGGATGTGCTGATCCTCACCAAACCCATTGGCACGGGTATTGTTGCCACCGGCATCAAGGCGGAAATGGTCGCCGATGCCACCGTGGCAGAAGCCTGCCGCTGGATGGCAACCCTCAACGGTCAGGCGGCCGCCATCATGACCGCATGCGGTGCCCATGCCTGCACCGACATCACCGGCTTCGGCCTCATCGGTCACGCCTCGGAGATGGCCCGTGGAGCCGGCGTCACCCTGGCACTGCGTCTGGCGAACGTACCGGTGATCAACGGGGTCGCGGACCTGGTCCGCGACGGGCTGGTGCCCGGAGGCTGTTACCGCAACCGCGCCTATTATGCCCGTATGCTCCTTGATGCCCGGCCCGACCGGGTCGATGCTGACATGCCGGGTTCAAGCGAGGATCTGCTGCCGTTTTTCGATCCCCAGACATCCGGGGGGCTGCTGATCGCCATGGAAGACGGCGCAGCCGATGCGTTTCTGCGCCGAGCGGCCGATGGCGGCTGCTTTGCCGTTGTCGTGGGCGAGGTACTGGAAGGCAGGGACCATGCGGTGGAAATCCGCTGATACCGGCAGCGGCAGTCCCGGGGCAAAACATGAACAACAACCGGTTTTTGGCATCCGCGGCGCAAGCATGGCGTGGAAATTGCGCCTTGACACATCCGCGCCACGGGACTAGCCTGACTGCATGAAAACGACGACCACCCTTTTCAAAGCCCTGGCCCATGATACCCGTCTGCGCATTCTCAATCTGCTGCTAGACGGCGAGGTCTGCGTCTGCCATATCATGGAAATCCTGCAGTTACCCCAATCGACGGCTTCTCGCCATCTGGGCATACTGAAAAATGCGGGACTTGTCATGGACCGCCGCAGCGGCACCTGGGTACATTATTCCCTTGCCCCGCAAATGCCGCCGCCGGCGATGCAGATCCTTGATCTGCTTGGGGCGCACCTGCCGACCCTCAAAACATGTCAGGCCGACCGGGCCCGGTTGGCCGAACCGGAGGTGCGGCGCAAACAGTGTGACTGATTTCCCCATGAGCCATGGCATCGCCCGCCCGGCATCAGGCGTCCGCCCTGTCGGACAGCTTCAGCCACCGCGCAATGTCGAGTTCTCCCGGCAAAAAAGTCCGCCCCCCCACAGTGATCCCGGCCAGGCTTCCGTCCAGGGTCCATCCCCCGCAATCGTTGCGTAAACCGGCGTTGCAGCATTTCAGGCGCATCATCGCCGGTTTCGGATCCTCCGCCCTCAATACCGGGCGGCTTATCGAACCGGCCATCCAGAGCAGATCGAAGTCTCCACAAAAACTCTCGGCACCCGGTATCGACACCCCCTCCCGCAGACCGACAAGAAGACGGCATGGCTGGTCGTGCAGACAGCCGATCCAGATGACCGGCAGGCGCACCCTGTCACCGGCAAGCTCGACCCACGCCAGAGGCTTCAAAAGCCACGGAAATTCTTTTTTTGTCTTCATCATGCCTCCGCTCGACTCCTTAAGTAAAACAGGTTGGCACTGCTTGACAAGACACCGCGCGCCATTGCGAGGTCCGGGGAAAAGAACCCTTTTCATCCGTGGGAATGGCTGCTATGGTACTGAACTGACATGAGTTGCAGACTGCTGCCTGCAGCAGACCTTGCAATCCTTATTGCTGTTTTACGCCCACACCGGAGGATGCCATGCCGGCCGTTATCAGCCAGAACCCCCTTGGACAGATTTCTCACACTCCCCTGGTGCGGCTCAGTCGTCTGACACATCCGGACAGCGCCGCTGTCTGGGGCAAAATGGAGAATCTCAACCCTGGCGGCAGCGTCAAGGACCGCATCGCCCTTGCCATGGTCGAAGATGCCGAAAGCCGTGGCTTGATCAAGCCTGGAGCGACCCTGGTGGAACCGACCAGCGGCAATACCGGCATCGGCCTGGCGCTGGTGTGCGCGGTCAAGGGCTACAAACTTATCCTGACCATGCCCGAAACCATGAGTGTCGAACGCCGCAGATTGCTTGCCGCCTACGGCGCCGACCTGGTTTTGACACCGGGAACCCAGGGCATGCGCGGTGCCGTGGCGCGGGCGGAAGAACTCGCCGGCCAGTACGGCTATTTCATCCCCATGCAGTTCAGCAATCCGGCAAATCCCCGCATTCACGAACAGACCACGGGACCGGAAATCATCGCCGCCCTGGATGGCCAGATCGACGCCTTCGTGGCCGGGGTCGGCACCGGTGGCACCATTACCGGCGTGGGGCGGGCTTTGCGCAAACACAACCCCCAGGTCGATATCTTCGCTGCCGAACCGGCCGCGTCACCGATTTTATCCGGAGGATCACCCGGACCCCATAAAATCCAGGGCATCGGCGCCGGTTTCATTCCGGAGGTTCTCGACACCGGGATCTACCGGGAGGTCATCACCGTCAGGGACGAGGACGCCTTTGCCACGGCGCGCAGGCTGGCAAGGGAGGAAGGATTGTTTGTCGGTATCTCCGCCGGCGCCAACGTATGCGCCGCACTGCGCCTGGCCGAGCGCCTTGGCCCCGGGAAAAACGTGGTAACGGTCCTTTGCGATACCGGAGAGCGCTATCTGTCCGTTGGCGTATTCGACTGAGGAGGCATTCCCTGTATGGGGTCAGCGATGGACGCCGATGCACGCTACGAACGGCTGCTGCAATTGCTGAACAGCCTGGGACCCGCCGCCGTGGCGTTTTCCGGAGGCGTGGATTCGACCCTGCTGCTGCGCGCCGCGCTGGACGCCCTCGGTGCGCGGCAGGTGCTGGCCGTCACCGCCGTTTCGGTGTTTTTCCCTGCCTGGGAGCAACAATACAGCCGTGATCTTGCGCATCAGATCGGCGCGCGCCAGCTGCTGGTACCATGCGATCTGCTGGCCCTGCCGGCCGTGGTCCGCAACGATCCGCTGCGCTGTTATCATTGCAAAAAAGCCCTGTTCGGTGATTGTGCCGAAATGGCGCGGCAAACCGGATTTTCCCTGATGCTGGACGGCACCAACCTCGACGATGGCAGGGATTACCGCCCTGGCAGCCGGGCCGCCCGGGAACTGGGCGTGCGATCCCCGCTGGCCGAGGCCGGCCTTGGCAAACAGGACATCCGCGACCTGAGCCGACGGCTCGGGCTGCCAACCTGGAAGCGCCCGGCCTTCGCCTGCCTGGCGTCGCGCATCCCTTACGGTTCGCCCATCAGTGCTCACGCACTGCGGCAGGTGGATCGATGCGAATCGGCGCTGCGCAGCCTTGGTTTCGACGGATCCCGCGCCCGGCATCATGGCGCCAGCGTCCGCATTGAAATTCCGCTGCCCTTGTTGTCGCAAATACTGGCGGAGCCGACACGGCGAGCGGTTATCCGGGCGGCGAAAGAGGCCGGGTTTACCTATGTCTGTCTCGATCTGGAAGGCTACCGCAGCGGCAGCCTCAACGAAATCCTGACCGAGGCAGAGGGATGATTTTTCTCCGCACCATCGTACCGCCACGGAATTGTTCCCGCTTCGTTTCGCGGGGGTATTCACAAAAATCATTTCAACCGATGGACGTAATGCGATGAATAATTCCCGCTGCCTGTTGTGCATCTGTTTCTGCGCCGGTGTGTTCGCCGCCCTGATCAGCAGCGGAGCTGCCTGGATGGCAGGCAACGCCGGACTGCCCCAATGGCTCGGCGTTAAGCTTGTCCCCGCCTGGAGCGGCGCGTGGATTCACCCTCGCCTGGTATGGGGCGGGCTGTGGGGACTGTTCTATTACACAACGGTCAGTTCTCCCCGGGGTCGTATCCAATGGATGCGCAAGGGGCTGTGGGTCAGCCTGCTGCCTTGCGCCTGGCAGTTGTTTTTTGTCTTTCCCAATCGCACGGACGCGGGCATGCTCGGCCTCGGCCTTGGCACTCTCACCCCCTTGTTCATCCTTTTCTACAACCTCATCTGGGGCGCTACCACCGGCATTTTCGCCCGCGCCTTCTATGGCCGCAGCCGATGATCGCGGTCTTTTCTCGGGGAGCTTGCGTTGCATTCGCCCTGGTTCTGTGCCTTGTCTCCTGCGCCTCGCATGCCCTCGCCGCCTCAAGCCTGCGGGGTCGCGTCACACATATCTACGATGGCGACACCATCCGGGTTGCCGGCATCGGCAAGGTCAGACTGCTGGGCATCGACGTGCCGGAAAAGGAAGCTTCATACCGGGATCGCTATTTGCGGCAACGGGGCATCGCGCCGGACAGGCTGCGCCGCATCCACCACCGCGCCCACGCCTATGTCCGTGCAAAAAGCCTCGGACGGATCGTAGTCCTGCGAACAGAGCCGCCAACGCGCGACACCTACGGGCGACTTCTCGCCTATGTCACCCTGCCCGACGGACACATGCTCAACAGACTGCTTCTGCAACAGGGCCTCGCCGCGGTCTACCGACGCTTCGATTTTTCTCTGAAAGGGGATTTTATCGAAAAGGAAGAAGACGCCCGCCTGGCTAAACGGGGCATGTGGCAATAAAAACCTTGATCCCCGGGCTTCGGGTTCATTTCCGGTTGCGCAGCGCCAGCCGTGACATGACGCCGCGGCGGCGGGGGTTGGGCGGCAGGTTGTCCTGCACGAAACGCACATCCTCGATGGTGTAAAAGGCGCGGGGATTGAAGCGTTTGACCAACGTCAGCACATCCTGCAGATTGCGACGTCGGCAGACGGTGAAAATCAGCTGCACCGGGCCGGTTTCACCCCGTGCCCGCAGATTGGTGACGCCGTAGCCGGCTTTCCACAAATGTTCCGTCAGCACAGTGGCATCCTTGCGGGTAATGATGCGCACAATCAGGCTGCCCAGCGCGATACGTTCTTCGATCAGCACGCCGACATAATTGCCGGTGGCGAAGCCGAGGGCAAAGGCCAGATAGGTAAGAACATTGGTCAGGTTCTGCATCACCTGGCTGATGGCCAATACCCATATCAGCGACTCGAAAAATCCCAGCACCGCAGCCCACCCTTTCAGCGACCGGGACACGAAAATGATCCGCAGCGTTCCGATGCTGACATCGATAATCCTGGCAAAAAACACCAGCAGCGGCAACAAAACCAGGCCGAGAGCCCCGCTATCGGGCAGAACTGAACTCACGTGCAGCCTCCCTTGTATGAAAGCGATACATCCGCTTGCAGCTGATCCTCTGCGCCGCCCGACACACAAGCCAATTTGGCTTTGGACCGCTTTTCATCGTACGCCTGCGTATCCATCCGGAAATTCCGGATGGATACGCATTGAGCGCGTCGGCCTGGCGCAAGACGATTTTCCCGGCCGATCATCCCCCTGCCGGCCGACCAGTATCCAGCTGCTGCTCCAGTGCCAGAATACTCAGAGTGGTCGCCAGCACCGTGTCCGGATTAAGGGAGATGCTGTCGATGCCGCATTCCACCAGAAACGCGGCAAATTCGGGGTAATCACTTGGCGCCTGACCGCAGATGCCGATCTTGCATCCACAGGCCTTGACCCGTCTTATGACATCCGAGATCATGCGGGTTACCGCCTCATTGCGTTCGTCGTAAAGATGCGCAACAATCTCGGAATCGCGGTCCAGCCCCAGCAACAGCTGGGTCAGGTCGTTGGACCCGATGGAGAAACCATCGAACAGCGCAGCGAACTCTTCGGCCAGCACCACGTTGGAAGGGATCTCACACATCACATACAACTCCAGACCGTCCCTGCCCCGTTGCAAACCGGCGCCGGCCATGACCTCGATCACCCGTCGCCCTTCTTCCACGGTGCGGCAGAAGGGGATCATGAGCTTGACGTTTTTCAGTCCCATATCCTCCCGCACCCGCTTCATGGCGCGGCATTCGAGCAGGAAACCTTCGCGGTAGCGGTCATCGTAATAGCGCGAGGCCCCCCGGAATCCGATCATGGGGTTCGATTCGTCCGGCTCGAAATAGCTCCCCCCCAGCAGGTTGGCGTACTCGTTGCTCTTGAAATCGCTCATGCGCACGATGACGTCGTTGGGGTAGAAAGCCGCGGCCAGGGTAGCGACCCCCTGCGAAAGCTGATCGACAAAAAATTCACCGCCGTCGGAATAACCGGCAATCAGATCGGCGATTTTTTCCCGTGTCTCGCGGTCCTCGACCCTCTCCGGATGCAACAGGGCGATGGGATGCGCCTGAATGGCCGTATTAATGATGAATTCAAGACGCGCCAGCCCCACCCCGTCGTTGGGGATGCGGCGCAGTCCGAACGCCTGCTGCGGATTACCAATGTTCATCATGATACGGGTGCGCGGGCGGTGCAATTCCGCGAGATTGGTCTTTTTGATCTCGAAGGGCAGCTTGCCGGCATACACAAAGCCGGTTTCCCCCTCCGCGCAGCACACCGTCACCGGATGCTCGTCGGCAATAACGGAGGTCGCGTCGCCGGTGCCGATCACGCAGGGAATGCCAAGCTCGCGGCTGACAATGGCGGCATGGCATGTCCGGCCACCGCGATTGGTAACGATGGCGGCGGCTTTTTTCATGACCGGCTCCCAGTCGGGGTCGGTCATGTCCGTCACCAGCACGGCTCCGGGCTGAAAGCGGCCGATTTCCGCTGCGTCCTTGATGACCATGGCCCGGCCGACGCCAATTTTGCTGCCGACCGCCCGGCCCGTTGTGATAATTTCCCCGCGCTGCTGCAGCTGGTATTCCTCCAGCACGTTGCCGGTCAGGGCCGACTGCACCGTTTCCGGCCGCGCCTGCACAATGAACAGTTCGCCGGTTTCACCATCCTTGGCCCATTCGATATCCATGGGGCGGCGATAATGTTCCTCGATGGTGCAGGCCATCCGCGCCAGGGTCAGCACCTCGTCGTCGTCCAGGCAGAAGCGCTCGCGGTCTTCCGGTGCCACGGAAATCTCGCGCGTTGCTTGCGGACCATTATTGAGGCTGTAAACGATCTTTTTTTTCTTGCTTCCCAGACGCCGGCTGATGATGGGGCGAAATCCCTGTTTGAGGGTCGGCTTGAAGACAAAAAACTCGTCGGGATTGACCGCACCGCGCACTACGTTTTCGCCCAGCCCCCAGGCCCCGTTGATCAGCACCACCTCGCGAAATCCAGTTTCCGTGGAAATGGTGAACATGACACCGGCGCTGGCCAGGTCGGAGCGCACCATTTTCTGCACGCCGACGGACAGCGCCACGCTCATGTGGTCGAAACCATGATGCTCCCGGTAGGAAATGGCGCGATTGGTAAACAGCGAGGCGAAGCAGTTGCGGCAGGCGGCGAGCAATTCGTCGGCACCGCGGATGTTGAGATAGGTTTCCTGCTGACCGGCAAAAGAGGCGTCCGGCAAATCCTCGGCGGTGGCGCTGGAACGCACCGCCACATCGCAGTCGGCCCCGTACTGCTGCTCCATCCGGGCATAGGCGGTACGGATCGCCTGTTCAAGGGCATCCGGCAATTCGGCATGGCGGATGGCCCGGCGCACCTGGTGGCCGACGGAGGTCAGGCTGTCAATGCTGTCGGCATCGAGATCGGTCAGCAGGCGACTTATCTGCTCATCGAGCCCGGTTTCGCGCAGAAAGAACCGATAAGCCTCGGCGGTCACGGCAAAACCGCCCGGCACCTTGATGCCGAGATCCGTCAGGTTGCCTATCATTTCCCCCAGCGAGGCATTTTTCCCTCCCACCAGAGGCAGATCGTCAAGAGCGATATCCTCGAACCACATGATGTGCGCAAACTCTGTCATCGGTGCCTCCCTTTCCAAGCCGGCATGCAAAACGGTACGCTACCTTGCCATCGCCCGCAAATCCCGGGCGTTTCTGTCACCGTAAATTCTAACAGATATCCCTGCGTTCGCCGCCCCGCCCGACCTGTTCACAAGCCGAGATCAACGGACGCCGAAGGCAGGCTTGCGAAGCACAGTCCGCGGGACCACCATATTGATTGAAAAATATCGGGCACTGATGCTTTAATGGTTGCGGTCGCAGCCTGGCCACGCTTCGCCAGACCAATTTACCCCGCAACGGAGACATGTATGCCGTTTGATTGCCGTAGCCTTTTTTTAGCCACCGTTTTGCTGGGCTTGTGTTCCGCCTGCACACCGAAACCTCAGGCTCCGCCCCCTCTGCCGGGGTCCGCGCCGGATCCGGGCCAGCCGGCAGCGGCCCTTGACGATCAGGATCTGCAATGGCGCACCTGGCTGGAAGATCTCGGCGAGGAAGCCCTGGCGCAGGGTATCCGCGAAGAGGTGCTGCACGACGCGCTGGCGGACCTGCAGCCGGCTCCGGAACTGCTCATGCCCCGCCATAAACAGGCCGAGTTCGCTCTCTCCAAACAGGAATACGTGCAGCGTCTCGCCTCCGAGCAGCGTTTTCAGGCAGGGCTGCAACGAAAGGACGAACTGCGGGATCTGCTGCAAAAGATAGAGTGGCGCTATGGCGTTCCGGAAGCCTACCTGCTGGCCCTGTGGGCGATTGAAAGCGACTTCGGCAAGGGTGCAAACCGCCACCCGGTGATCCGTGCCCTGGCCACACAGGCGTGGCGTAGCCAACGGCCGGCCTTTTTCCGCAAGCAATTGCTGGCCGCGTTGCAGATCCTCGATCAGGAGCGCATGCCAAGCGAGCAGCTGCGCGGTTCCTGGGCCGGCGCCATGGGACATTTCCAGTTCATCCCCACCACCTATCTCGACTATGCGGTCGATTTCAACGACGATGGGAAACGGGATATCTGGACCGATGTGGAGGATGCACTGGCCTCCGCGGCCAGCTACCTGGCCCGGGCGGGGTGGCAAAGACAAACAGCCTGGGGGTGGAGAATCGACCTGCCGGCGGCCTTCGATCGCACCCTGGCCGATCCGGGGGTCAAAAAGAGCCTGGCCGACTGGCGCGCGCTGGGCCTGCCTGCCGTGGCCGGCAGCGACGAGGTGCAGGCCGCACTGCTATTGCCCGACGGACCGCAGGGACCGGCCTTCCTGGTCACCGACAACCTGCGGGTGCTGATGCGCTGGAACCGCTCCGTTGCCTTCGCGCTGGCGGTCGGACATCTGGCGGATCGCTTCGAGAAGGCCGACCGGAACATTCCGGTCGAGGGACCCGCCTCGCCGCTTTAACCGCTACATTGCACCGACCTCCTGATGCGGAAGGGTCATTTCAGATTCATTTTGACCAGCACCTCGTTGGCAGTTTCCTCCAGTGCCTTGCCGGAAACATTGACAGTGGGCCACCCCTGGCGTCGGAACAGAATTTTGGCATAGCGAATTTCCTCCTCGATCTCCCCCAGATCGGCGTAGGCGGCACGCGGATCCTGACCCAGATGTTTAAGGCGGGCGACACGCAGCTCCACCAGCCGCTGGGGGTCGATATACAACCCGACGACCCGCTTCGGATCGACCTGAAACAGCTCCTTGGGCGGTTCGATCCCCAGCACCAGCGGCACATTGGCGACCTTCCAGCCGAGATGGGCCAGGTAGGTTGAAAGGGGCGTTTTGCTGGTCCGGGAAACCCCGACCAGTACGATATCCGCCTGCAACAGGTGCCGCACCTCCTGCCCGTCGTCGTGCTTGACGGTGAATTCCACCGCTTCGATGCGACGAAAATAGTCCTCATCCATATCGTGCAGCAAGCCCGGCGTTTGCCCGGGCGAACGCCCGAAAAACTTGGAAAACTGGGAAAGCAGGGGCGTCACCAGGTCAAAAGCCAGAATCCCCCGGTTTTCACAGGTCTCCTGGATAAACTGCGCCAGCGCCCGGTTGACGACCGTATAGACGACCATGCCCTTGTGTTGCATGACCTCACCGATACCCTGCAGCACGGCGGTTTCATTGCGCACATTGCTGATGCGCCGCAACCGCACCGGCTTGTCCCGGAACTGGGTCAGGACCGCATTGACAATCTTCTCGGCGGTTTCGCCGGTGGCGTCGGACATCAGATAAATGACTTGGGGCGTGGTCATGCAACCTCCGGAAACGGATGCGGGATTCAGGGCGGATCAGACGGCAGAGCCCGGAGCACATCGAGCATGGCATCGTGAATGGCGCCATTGCTGGCCACCAGCTGCCGGCCATCGATCGCGGCAGGGCGGCCAGCGAAGTCCGTCACCCTGCCACCGGCTTCGGTCACCAGCAACAGGCCGGCGGCCACGTCCCAGGGCTTGAGATCGAATTCCCAGAAACCGTCAAACCGCCCCGCCGCCACATAACACAGATCAAGCGCCGCGGCACCGTCGCGACGCACGCCGTGGGTCCGATAATAAAACAGCTTGAAATAATCCATCGAGCGGTGCCAGCGGTCGCCAAGCTCGTAAGGAAACCCCGTCGCCAGCAGCGTCCTGGACAGGTCGTCGGCCCGTGACACCTGCAACGGCGCACCATTGAGGAACGCCCCGCCGCCGCGCACGGCGGTGAACATTTCGTCATGCACGGGGTCGTACACCACCGCCACCTCCGTCCGCAGGCGCTGCTGCACAGCGATGGATACGCAGAAGAAGGGATAGCCATGCACGAAATTGGTGGTGCCGTCGATGGGGTCGATAACCCACCGCCAATCGCTGCCGGCCTGGCTGGCGCCGCTCTCCTCGGCCAGAATCGCGTGCTGCGGCCAGTCCCGGCGGATACAGGCGAGGATAAGGGCCTCCGAGCCGCGATCGACATCGGTGACCATGTCGACACGCCCCTTGTAATCGACGCGGCGCAAACCGCGCATGGCTTCCAGAATATAGGCGCCGGCACGGCGGGCAGCGGTTTCGGCGGTATTGAGGATTTCCTGCATGGCGGGTAACGTAGCTTTCGTCGGGGCCAAAATTGCGGGACATGAAAACCGCCCCCCCGGTAATTGGCGATCAGTGATTGGTTGTACATAGCACATCCAGCCTGGCTCGTCTCCCGGAAAAAGCGTCCCCTGACGTTTACATCCGTCTATGGGTTGAGAGAATCATGGCGCGGCTGCTCCTGTGCTGTTCGGCATGGCCGGACAGCACCTGGCCGGCAGGCCGGTTCCGAAACCTTCCCGCATAAAGCGCCGACAGGGTTTCGTCATGTACCGCTCCAATGGCAGGGATCGCGGGCGATCTCCAGGCTCAGGTAATCACCTTCGCGCAACACGCTGCGGATAATCCCGATGCCGTGAAGGATCTCCTCCTCCGTCACGATAAGGTGGGGGCGGAAACGGATGCTGCAGCCGCCGCAACCGATCAGCAACAATCTGCGGCGGAAAAATGCCCTTACCAGCTGATCCCTTGTATGGTTATCCGGTACGTCAAAGGCGCACATCAGACCGCGCCCCCGAGGATTGGACACCACGCGCGGGAATTCCGCAGCCAGCTGGCACAGCTCCGCCAACAGCAGTTCGCCCTGCCTCCGGGCATTTTCAACCAGCCCTTCCTCCTCGATGATGCGCAGAATATGGGTACAGCGCGCCATGTCGACCAGGTTTCCGCCGAAGGTCGAATTGATGCGACTGCGTTCCTGGAACACGTGGCAACTGACCTCGTCGATACGGCGCGAGGCGAGCATCCCGCACACCTGGGTCTTCTTGCCAAAAGCCAACAGGTCGGGCTGCACGCCGAAATGCTCAAACGCCCAGAACCGTCCCGTCAGCCCGACACCGGTCTGTACTTCGTCGAAGATCAGCAGGATATCGTGACGGTCGCACAACTGCCGCAGGGCCTGCAAAAATTCCGCGCGGAAATGGTTGTCGCCCCCCTCCCCCTGAATCGGCTCGATGATGATCGCGGCGACATCCTCCCCTTGCTCGTCAATGATCCGGCCGATGGTTCCCAGTGCCTCGTTCTCCAGATGGCAAACCGAAGCCAGGTTCTCTTCGGTGATGGGGAAGGTCAGTTTCGGATTGACGATTCGCGGCCAGTCGAATTTGGGGAAAAAGCGCGTCTTGCGCGGATCATAGGTATTGGTCAGCGACAGGGTGTAGCCGGAACGGCCATGGAAGGCCTGGCGGAAATGAATCACCTGCCTGCCGATGTCTTCTTTGTATCCGGCGACCAGATTCTTCCTTACCTTCCAGTCAAAGGCGGTTTTCATGGCATTCTCCACCGCCAGCGCACCGCCGTCGATGAAAAACACATGCGGCATCGCCGAGGGCATGGCGACACGGGCGAAGGTATCGACGAACTCGGCCATGGCCGTGGTATAGACGTCCGAGTTGGAAGGCTTGTTCACCGCCAACCGGCCCAGCCGCGCCCGCTCCTTCAGCAACCGGGGATGGTTGTAGCCCACCGCCATGGAAGCGTACATGGAAAAGAAATCGAGGAACCGTTCCCCCGTGCGCTGATCGACAAACCAGCTCCCCAGGGAACGATCCAGATCGAGAATAATATCGTACCCTTCGGTCAGCATATAGCGGCCCAGGGTCCGCTTTACATCGTGGGGATGAATCACAGGCACCTCCGCTTTCGACAAAACAGGTCAGCATTTGGCCGGGTTTCCGGATAAACACAGTTTAGCAGCACGGAGGGTTTGGGCAACGAGACGTGCAGGGGCGGATCGCGAACCGCCCCTGTCCAAAGAATAGGCAATGAGGAAATTAGCCTGATAAATCAGGGCTCAGCACACTGTCTATCAGACTTTTACGGGGGGTTTTACACAGCGCCTGTGGATAGCTGGAGTATTGATACGCTCCGTGCCGGTCCTTGCAAACCTGCGCCCCGATAGCCTTGCAATGAAAAATGGCATCTGTTAAGACTCATGTATAAAAATTCCAAGGAGAACCCGACATGAGTGATTTTCTGGAAGCCCTCGATGCCCTCTTTCACGAACCCTTTCTCGGCATCGGCGTCGGCCGTTTTGCCGCCGCATTCGGTATCATCGTTGCTTTCCTTATCCTGAAAAAAGTTTTCGGCCATGTATTCGTCAACGTCATCTTCCCACTGGCCACCCGGACGCAGAGCCGCTATGACGACGAATTTTTGAACTGCATCCGCAAACCGGCCGAACTGCTGGTGATCATCATCGGTCTGTTCATCGCCGTGCAGGTCCTGCAACTGCCCACCGCTCCGGTCGACATCCGGCGCGGTGCCCACGCTCTGCTCAAGGTGCTGGTCACCTTCGATATCGGCTGGGCCCTGTTCAATCTGGTCAGCCTCCTCGACATCTTTTTGTCCGGATGGGTCAGCAAAACCGAATCACCCCTCGATGACCACCTGCTGCCGTTTATCCGCAAGAGCCTGCGGGCGTTTATCATCTTTCTGGCGGTGATCATGACCATCCAGAACCTCGGCTACTCCATCTCGGGACTGCTGGCTTCCCTCGGCATCGGCGGCCTGGCCGTGGCCCTGGCGGCCAAGGACACCCTGTCGAATGTGTTCGGCTCGTTCATGATCATCCTCGACCGGCCGTTTCATATCGGCGACTGGGTCAAGGCCGGCGACATGGAAGGCGTGGTCGAAGAGGTCGGCTTCCGCTCCACCAAGATCCGCACCTTCGCCAAAACCCTGATCACCGTCCCCAACAACATAATAGCCAATCTGGCCGTGGACAATTTCAGCCGCATGCCCAAACGGCGCATCAAGCTGAACGTCGGCGTGACCTACGAAACAGGCCCGGCACAAATGCGCCGGGCCGTGTCCCGAATCCGCGACATGCTGGCCAGCCATCCAGCCATTCAGCAGGACTTTTTCCTGGTCAATTTCAACGACTTCGGCGCATCGTCCCTGGACATCATGGTCTATTGCTTCACCACAACCACCGTCTGGGAGGAATATCTGGCAGCCCGCCAGGACATCTGCCTGAAAATCATGGACATCCTGGATGAACTGGGCCTGGAGATCGCTTTCCCCAGCCATTCGGTGTACCTGCGCGGACGGGAAGGGGAAAAAGACGGGGCAGCATCGGCATCGCCGGCGCTGCCCGCCTGAGGCGGGCCGAGCCAGGGAAAATCAGACAACCGGCGGGTCGGTGAGTCGTGGCGGATCGGCCGGCGCAAGACCGACCTCGTCGCTCAGGGCGTGGAGAAGGGCCAGGGCATCCTGGCGCCGGGAAGGATGGAAGCCGACTTCGATGGTGCCCGTGGCGGCATCGACGGTGCGCATGAAAAGCAATCCGTCATAACTTTCCAGAATGAACCGCAGATAACCAATGTCTCTGCGGGATACGACGTACCAGCGTTTATCCAGCATAGCCGATTTCACACTCCTTCTGTCTACGCGATCCTGCTTTCCGGTGCCGTCCGGGTTGGGTACACGACGTGACGGACTGCTGCGCAGCCCCTTGTCCATCCGCGGACTCCGGATGAACACTACCGCAGCCGCCGTACCGAATCAACATCTTTGCATGCGGGCCGCCGCATGCCAAAACGGTGCGAAAAGGACAGGCTTGCGAACCGCCGGACAAAGTTTTAGTATCCCTGCACGCCACACCATGCGCAGGATAGCCAGATGGACAGCCTCCGGCTGCCCGAAGGGCGAGGGCCAGGGATGGCCCGAGTTACAAGCAAGCCTGCGGATTGACGCCGCCACGGCGGAAAATGGCCGTTTCCGGATAAAAACCAGCCAGCATGGCACAGCTTCAGGAGGACGTTCAACATGGAATCTTATATTCTGCTCTCCGGCATTACCCTGGTCGCCATGGCCAGTCCCGGCCCGGATATGTTGCTGCTGATGCGCAACGGCCTCACCGGAGGACGCGCTGCCGGCTTTGCCACGGTGCTCGGTATCTGCGCAGGGTTGCTGGTGCATGTCTCCCTGTCCGTGGCCGGTCTGGCCTGGCTGATCACGCGCAATGTCTATATCCACGATGCCGTGCGCCTGCTTGGAGCCGCCTACCTGCTGTTTATCGGCATCAGGGCCTTGCGGTTTCGTGGCGCGCTGAATCTCGAAAACCTGGCCTTTCAGAACCGCCGTTCAGCATGCCAGGGGCTGCGCGACGGCTTTTTATGCAATCTGCTCAATCCCAAGGTCACCATCTATATTTTCAGCATTTTCACCCAGTTCATCGCACCGGGAGACTCCCTCTGGGTAAAAACCGGCTACGGCATGACCATCGTGCTGACCTCCCTGTGCGGATGGTCGCTGTTCATACTGCTGGTCCAGCACAGATTCGTCCGTCTGGGCCTGGCGCGGTTCAATACCCTTATCAACCGTATTTTCGGAGGCGTCATGATCGCCCTGGGGCTGCGCATCGCCCTGGTTCGCGACTGAAACGCGGGTTTTTTAAAACAAAATCCCAAATACAAAGAGCCGGGTGCATGCACCCGGCTCTTTGTGTTTCAACATGATCGGCATTCCGGATATTCCGGCTGCCATCAATCAGCGTTGCGCCGCCCCCTGACGCCGGAACTGGCGTCCCTGGAAGTCCCGGCATAATTTCTGTTCCGTTTGGGCGCCGCACCGCGCCCAACGGGGCGTTTGCTCCGGGGTTGCCGACTGGCCCCAGGGTTTGCTTTGACAGGCGGCGCATCGGATACAGCCGGGTCCTCGTAGGCAAATCCCTGGACAGTGCGCCGCTCCAGCGGAGCTTTCAGCATCTTTTCAATGGCCCGGATCATGGCGGTATCCTCGCCGGAGACCAGGGTAAAAGCTTCGCCCTGGCGCGAAGCCCGGCCGGTACGACCGATGCGATGCACGTAGGTTTCAGCGGTAGCGGGCATGTCGTAATTTATAACATGGGAAACACGAGACACATCGATGCCCCGCGCTGCGATATCCGTCGCGACCAGAATCCGGTATTTACCCTTCCGGAATCCCTCAAGCGCTTCCTGACGGCGCGCCTGGGAGAGGTTCCCCTGCAGGGAGCAGGCCTGAAATCCTGCTTTATCGAGTTGCAGGCCCAACCGCTTGGCGCGATGCTTGGTTCGGGTAAATACAAGCACCGACCCCATGTCGCCGGCTCCGAGAAGTTCCAGCAACATGGCGGTTTTCTGCTGCTGGGCAACAGGATACAAGGCATGGGTGACAGTTTCGGCCGGCGCGGTATTTCCTATCCGCACCGTTATCGGCGTCGCCAGAATTTCACCGGACAGGCGCCGGATTTCATCCGGCATGGTGGCGGAAAACAACAGGGTCTGGCGCCGTTTCGGCAGGTGGCCCAGAATACGCCGGATGGCAGGGAAAAACCCCATGTCGAACATCTGATCGGCTTCGTCGAGCACCAGAGCTTCAACAGCGGACAGATCGATGTGCTTGTTTTCAATATGATCGAGCAGCCGCCCCGGGCAAGCCACCACGATATCGACACCTCGTTTGAGCGCGGTGATCTGCGGCCGGATGCTCACGCCGCCGTAAACAGTCAGGCTTTTAAGTCCCGTATGGGCGCCAAGGCTGCAAAAGGCCTGATGAATCTGTTCCGCCAGTTCGCGCGTAGGCGCCACTACCAGCGCCCGCACCCGGCCACCGCGCGACTTCATGAGGCGCTGCAGTACCGGCAGGGCAAACGCAGCGGTTTTCCCTGTGCCGGTCTGGGCCAGCCCCATGACATCCTGCCCGGCAAGAATGGGCGGAATGGCCTGTGCCTGGATGGGAGTGGGCGAAACATAACCGGCGGCAGTGATGCCCTGGCGAATCTGCGGGTGAAAATCGAATGTACTGAATTCCATAGTGTCCTTTAAAAGCCGTAAAAAATAAAAGCCCCGGAAGCATTCCGGGGCCTACGAAGTCTTTTCGTTTTTGCAAGGAAAGCGGCTTTAATCGAAGCAGCCTATCAGCCTGCCCCACTCTTGTCAACCAAATTCCTGGAAATCATGACGTAGGCCGGGGCCAGGGGTCCCCGGACCGCCCGGCAAACATGTCGGCGTAAAGACTGTCATGCCGCTCGTTGCAGTGTCAGGTGCAAATCCCGCCAAAGACTCCGGCCAAAAAAGGGGTGCCTCCGGTCGGACCGGTATGGTATGCTTCGCCCCATGAGCGGGCATCGGTCGCACGGTGGATTTTTTCATCGCTTGATGTGACAGGCACTTCTTGCACACAGATTTCTTTTTCCCAAACACCCTCCCCAGAGGCTCTGAATGGACCCCAAGAGCGCGTTTTCGGTGCGTTGGCATAACAGTCTTCTGTTTCGCACCCCTTTGCTGTTTCTGCTGCTGCTTGCCGTGCTGGTAGCCAGCCTGACCATTATCATGGATACCGTCGCCCGGCCACGCCTGGAGGAGCAGTCCTTCCGCATGGTCAACCAGGTAGGCAGTACCATGGTCGCCCAACTGGGCGAGCGACTGGCCGTTGCCGAAACGCTGGCCCGCACCCTTTCCACGACCAGCGCCGTACTGCCCTTGCGGGCAGATGACCACATGCGGATAATCCCGCGCCTGATTGACAAGCTGGGTCCGTCATCCTATATCATCGGCGGCGGGGTCTGGTACGAACCCTTCAGCTTTGAGCCGGACCATGAGCGACGCAGTTTTTTCTGGGGGCGCAACGCCGAAGGCCTCCTTGATTTTGTCAAGGACTATGACGACCCCGACAGCCCCGGCTATCATCGGGAGGAATGGTATGTGCCGGGCAGGTATCTCAAACCCGGCAAGGTTTTCTGGTCCCGATCCTATGTCGATCCCCACACCTATGTCCCCATGGTGACCTGCACCGCGCCGATCTACCGCGACGGCCGGTTTACCGGCGTGGTAACCGTCGACCTCAAACTGGAAGGACTGGAGGCCTTTTTTGATGCGCAGGCCAAAAAAATCAGCGGCTATGCCTTCGCCGTCGACCGCAACGGTAAGTTTCTGTCGTTTCCCGATGTAACCCTTACCCGCCTCAGCCGCACGGACAGGCTGGGGCGCAAACAGATCGAATATATCCAGGCCCGCGACCTCGCCGCCCAGAAACCGCAATTCGCGCCCCTGGCGTCGGCTGTTTACGCCAGCAGCAAGGAACTGCTGGAAAAATCCCGCCAGTCCGACAGTTTCGACCCCGACATGGCCGCGACAATCGCCCGCCAGGGCGCGGACATATCGCCGGGTGAAGCCGCGCTTATCACGGCCGTGCTGCAGGAACCCCGACTCGGCAGCCAGGACGGCGGTCTGCTGCTCCGGCATTTCACCACCGACGGCGACCTGCTCCTGGAAGAGCCATGCAGCGTGGCGATTTTTCATGTGCCCGGAACCTACTGGAAAATCGTCACCGTCACGCCGGTAAGCCATGCCATGTCGACGGCCAAGGCCATCTATCGTGCGTTGCTGATCGCTCTGATCATGAGCGTATCGGCGGCAGTCCTCGGGGCCTTTCTGACTCTGAACACCATGCTGATGCGCCCCCTGGCCCGCCTGACCCACCAGCTCAGAAGCGCCATCGACATCAATGCTGAAGAAATGTTGTGCCTCGACGAAACCTTCCACAACGAATTCGGAACCTTCGCCTACTGGTTCAACGTCAGGACGCGAAAGCTGGCCGATACTCTGGAGCAGCTGCGCATCATCCGTGGCGAACTGGAACAGAGGGTCGCGGAGAGGACCGAGAAACTGGCGCAGACCAACATCAAGCTTGAACTGGAAGTTCAGCAGCGGCGACGCGCCCAGCAGTTTCTGCGGCGGCTGGCCATGCTGGATCCGCTGACGGATGTCGCCAACCGGCGCAGTTTCGATGCCGCCCTGCCGTCCTTCTGGCAGCGAGCCCGGCAAAAAGAGACCCCTTTGGCGCTGGTGCTGGTCGATATGGACCGGTTCAAACCGTTCAACGATACCTACGGCTACCAGGCCGGCGACCAGTGCCTCAAAAAGATCGCGCAGACCATGGCGGCGTGCATTCAGGGCGACGAAGAGCGCATCGCCCGATTCGGTGGCGAGCAATTCGCCGTAATCGTTCCCGACAGCGACAGCGAGGCAGCTAATTCCCTGGCTGAAAAAATCCGAAGTCAAATCGAAGCCCTGCACATCCCCCATCAGGGAGAAGGGGCTTTCGGCGTGGTCACGGTCAGCGTCGGCGTCGCCAGCATGCAACCAACGCGGGACAACACTTACGAACAGCTCATCGCCCGCGCCAACCGGGCACTCTTCGCAGCAAAAAAAGGTGGCCGCAACCGGGTGGTTCTCGATACGACATTGCCGGGATGAGACTCGAAAAGACAACCCGCGGCCTCGATACATTGCGTCCCAGACTGTCCCAATTTTAAATTTCTGTTTCACAAAATAGCACGACGCTCAAATCGTCAATGCGCCGGTAAAGAACGACCAGATCGGCCCCGCAAACAAAACGACGCGTCTGGCCAGCCAGTAACCCCTCAGAATACCACCATATATCACTTCATCGATGTTACCGGGGCGCAAGGTGCCTTCAAGCTGGCCCCGGTTTTGCGTTAAGGCTGCCCATCTTCCAGGCAGACCACCATCCGCAAAAGCCGGATGGAAAACCTGCTGTTGCACCGAGCAATCAATTAATACAACCCGGATCGAGTTGCACCATGACCCATACAGGATGGCAGATTTCCACCCTCCAGAACCCCGAGATCATCCAACTGGAGATCTACGGTCCATTCTCCGAACAGAACACGATCAGCGCCTTGTCGGAAACCCTGGCCCTGGCCCGCACCCAGAAAATAGACAAGGTGCTCATTGATAAACGGCGGACCGTCAAACTGTCACTGCACGACCAAGGCAATCCCCTTGACGGACTGATCTATCAACTCGTCTGCGGCCAATCGAAAAGAACCGCTCTGCTGTTTTCGGTCCAGCAGCGCGGCAGCGATTCCGTTCTGGGCCTGATGCAGGATCAGATGGCCCAACCCGAACGCCTCCACTGTTTTTTTGACCGGGACCAGGCCCTTCGCTGGCTCGCTGAATAACCGTTTCATTGCGGTAACATGTGGCACACCCCAAATCTGCGGACCTGCCTGCGGACCAACTGCCACACCGCCAGGCCCTGATCGGTGCGCTTATTGGCCAGGACCACATTGCGCTGCCACCAAAAAACGCGAAACAAGGAATTTCCCTGCCCTTTCGCATAGCCGGAAAATTCACGCGAACGCTCTATTCAATCTGCTGAAACAAGCTGTTTACGGACAACTCCAATGCGTTTTTCGGCTCCGCCGGTTATCCGGCGGCGTCCGTCGTCCGGTGGTGGGAAAGACACTGGCATGAGGGTTGCTAACAGAACATCATTGCCAGCACATTGATGTGCGTCGCAAAAAGTCCCGCCGCAGCGTTGAGGCGTTTTTGCGAATCCACCACCCTTACCCGCGTTGAATATCCGCTAACCGCCGAGGATGGTCCCATGCCTCCTGGCATGCATCGCCATGAAGGATTGACGTGTCATCAATCAATTGCGCCAATCGACTGTGCCCACTGGTCAAGGAAGAGTACGAAGACTGCTATTTCATGAAGATGACCAGCAGCGACATCCAGAAAACCGTCCTTTTTTGCGCCGGGAATTACCAGGACTGCGAAATTTTCAAACGGATCAGCTCCGGACGGCAACGCCTCTGACAGGCAGGCCTTTGACGCCCCTTGTCCCGCGTCCCGCTCCGTGCCGTAAAAAAGGCGGCCATACGACCACCCCGATGCCGGTACCGATGGCGTCACCAGAACGCGCCAGCGGCCGCGTTGCCACTTGTGCCCGGCCAAGCAATTTCAGTCTTTTTGCAAACATCGGCATGGCGAGCGCCTGCCGGGCATTACACCCGTTTCAGAACCCCGGCGGAATCCTTGATCTGCATCTCCACCATGAACCGTCCCGCTTCCAACTCGAACACCACCGTGGTTCGGTCGAAACGGCCGGTCGCCTCGCAGCTATAGCCCTGTCCGCAGACCACCGACGGGATCGCCAGTCCCACATCCTGCCCTTTTTGCGGAAGCAGATATTTGATACCGCCGGCCACCATGTTTGCCAACTCGCCGATGGCATCCTTGACATCATCGTCCACACCGTCGATTTCCAGACCCAGAAAAGCGCCGGTGATGGCAACCGCCACCGGCGCGGGCAGATGAATCAGAACACTGCCCTGAAGATCGCCTGCCAGACCTATCATGGACGTCAGCATGGGCCCTTCCATGGGTTCGGGTTCGACATCGGGCCGGGGCACGATATCGAGAAACACCATGCTTGCGAAAATCTCCTGGACCGTCTGCTCTATTATCTGATGATAAGCCATGATTCCTGAATGTCTCCATGCTGGAAGGTGGAAGAGCCATGCCCGGCAATCCGGCAAAAATTCGCCACCCCGGACCCGATGCACCCGCTTCGTTCATACCAGCAAAATAAATGCCGCATTTCTGCAAAAACTGCGGCATGTGGATTCAGGCTGTATCCATCCGGAGACAACGAACGAAAACCAGGTTATTTCCGCAGCAAGGTCGACGTCAGAGAACTCTTTGTGTGACCTGCCAGGCGACCCGCAACGGACGCAATGGACTTTCCGTGAGTTGCCGCAAACAAAATATTGATTTTTTCTAAAGACCTAATTAAACTTTCGTCAAATATTCACACTTCTTTAAGCAGATTGGTTCCAGAATTCTTTTTCCTTATCCAGGAGGCTTTGGCAATGCTGGCTTATTGTGGCAAAGACTGTGAGCAATGCGAGGCCTATGCGCCGCTCGTCGAGGACGCCTCGTTTTGCAGCGGTTGCCGCTCGGAAGGGCCCGGTTGCAATATTCTCGGCCGGAATTGCGCTATCCGCCTCTGCACCCGCACAAACCGGCAAGCCATCTGCGCGACCTGCTCCGTTTTCCCCTGCGCCAAACTCAAAGAGCTGTTTTTGCTGCATCCGGACGCAGAAACCCAGCTTAACCGGTTATCGGGGATTTCCTGCCGATAAAATTTAATCGTTGTCCGGAACGCAGACTTGTGTTATGGGCATCCCGGGCATCATGTCGGCGTTTCCCGGCGTTCATACTTTGTTTCCGAATGAACGCCATCTCGATAGTCCTTCGTCCCGGGGAAAATTCATAGCATGGAAAATCTGGAAAAACGTCTGGATCGCCTGGAGTCGCGTCTCGAAAGAATCGAGCAGCACCTGAATCTGGCGCCGTCAGCTCCCGCTGAAGAAACCTTTGCCTTTCACACAATACCTCCGGCACAGGAATCAAATCTCCCGCCTCGACAAAACACCGCGACACATCCCCTCCCGGAGGCAAAGCACGATGCCAGCCGCTCGCCAGGCGGAGCCATCACCCGCCTGCTGGGCTGGGGAGGCGCCCTGGCGCTGGTCATGGCAGCCGCGTACCTGATAAAACTGGCATACGACAGCGGATGGCTGATGCTTTCGGCACCGATGCGCGTCGGGATTGCCTTTGTCTGCGGCTGGGCCCTCATCGCCACCGGCCTGCACCTGCGGCACAAGGATCGGCATTACGCCAGCCTGTTGCCGGCCGCGGGAGTCGTCATCCTGTTTCTGGCCATCTACGGCGCACACCTGCATTATCGGCTGATCGGCAGCGCGACGGCCGCCTCCGGCATTATCCTGACCTGTGGCGCCTCCCTGTGGCTGTGCCGAACATTTGCCAGCGACCTCTACGGCCTGTTTGCCATTGCCGGCTCCTATTCGGCGCCGTTTCTGCTCGACATCCCCTCCCAGCCCGTAGGACGCCTGACACTTTACTATTCGGCCTGGAGCATTGGCTTCTGCCTGTACTCGCTGCTGGCAGGGCGGCGGCGCTATTACCTGCTGGCCTTCTACCTCGCCGTGGTCGGCTTCGACCTGCTCTGGCGGCAAACAGCCCGGCAGCAATGGCAGGTGGCCCTGATTTACCAGTTTTTGCAGTTGTCCGTATTCCTGGCCTGCACGGTGCTGTTCAGCCTTCGGCACAAACGTCCTCTCGACCAACGCGCGGCCACCCTGCACCTGCCGATCCTGCTGATTTTTTATCTCCTGCACTACAGCCTGCTGCATCGCCACCTTCCGAACCTGGCACCATGGGTTGCCCTGGCCGTCGCCACCGCTATCGGATTCAGCGGCCAACTGGCGGACAGGCTGTCGAAACACACTTCGGCAGGCGGCCGTTTGATCCTGACCTGCTTTGCAGGTCTGGCGCTGGTGCATATCGGCTATCTGGAACTGACCCCGCCTTTGCTGCGACCCTGGCTGGCCCTGTTGACACTCCCTGCATTGCTTGCCTGGACGGCGACCCGACATCGCCAGCTTAACACCGACTGGCCATTACTGGCCGCCATCGGAATGTTATGGCTGGTAAACTTCAGTCAGGTTCTCGGCAAGGAATTGCCAACCCGCATCAGCGGACAACCAATTCTCACCCTGCTGCATGCCGTTGAACTGTATGCCGGATATGCCCTGTTGCGCAATCGGGCGACCGTTCATCGCCTGCTGCAGGGGAGCCTGATTTACCTTGGTCACCTGGCGGCCATGGCCGCCGCCTGGCAGCTGCTGCACAGCAGCCTGGGCGTCTCATTCGCCTGGGGCCTGCTGGCCCTGACCTGCCTGGGGCTCTGCCTGAAACTGCACGATCGCGTACTGGGTCACTCATCCCTGCTGCTGTTCGGGTTTTCGGCCCTCAAGGTACTGCTGCACGATCTTGCCGGAGCCGCGCCTCTGGTCCGCATCGGCTGTCTGCTGGTGGTTGGCGTCACCTTTTATGCGGGTGGCTGGCTGTACCGTTATATCGAGAAGATGCCGCCACGAAGGCCATGATGCAGCGTCTTTTACTGACGGAGCGTGGCCATTCTCACCGGCTTTGCCCTTGACAGCCCGCCCCCGATCAAGCAAGCTTGCAGCTTAACGTCCGATGCCGCGACCTGGAAGCCAAGATCGCCGCGGATCATCTGTCTGGAGGATTGTCTGGAATGGAAGCAGCACTACAAATGCGGGAGTCGGTCCCGCTGACGGAAGAACAGCAACGCTGTATGGATCTTTACGACGCGGAGGATCTTCTGGTTATGGCCCTGGCCGATGCGGCCAAGGGCAAGGGATTGAGCCGGATTGACGAAATCGCGCGCTTTGCCCGGGCGGCGGGGTATACCCGGCTGGGCATCGCCCACTGCGTCGCGGTCCGGGAGGCCGCGCAGAGACTGGAAGAACGCCTTGCCCTGGAAGGATTCGAGGTGAGCCGGGTCGACTGCAAGGTCTGCAAGCTGCCGGCCGCCGCCCTGAGCCCGGGCGGCCGCGGAATCTCCTGCAACCCCATCGGACAGGCGCGACAACTGGCTCAGGCCGACACCCAGCTGAACATATCCCTCGGCCTGTGTCTGGGACACGACCTGCTCTTTGCCAAACACTCACGGGCACCGGTCACCACGCTCATCGTCAAGGACCGGAGCAACGGGCACAATCCGCTGCTGGCCCTGATCTCCTGAGCGTAACCATGGTGTCGGGTTTGTCTGACACCTGCCTTATCCCCCCTGGAGTCGTCATGCATTGCATAAAAACCTCGATCTGCATGCTGTTGTTGTGTCTGGTTTGCTCGACGTCCCTGGCTGACTCTTCCTACGGCAGCAAACTGTTCGGATGTTTTGAAATGGAATGGGACGTGACCCCCGATCATCAGGTCAACGTGCGCTTTGTCATCAACGACGAAACCCTGTCCCGGTTCACGCTGAGCCCGGATGAACCCTTCCGGCAGTTCTACCTTTCATCGGAAACCAACACGGCCGAGGGACGCCTGCGGGTGCGCTACAAGCCCTCGAAAGGCAAGGCCTATCTGAAAATGGACAGCTTCATATACCGCTGTTCCTCACCCAACGAGCGAAGCTATTCCGGTATTCTGGCGGAATTCGCCATCCCTGCATCGCAACCGGTCGGGCAGAAGTGAGTCCTGCGCAAACCGCAGCCTTTGTGCCGAATCTGCTATAATAGAGCCATCTGCGATTTTCCGGCTTCTCTCGGCAAGGAGGAACGCCATGTTTCACGGTATCCATTGGCTCGGTCACGACAGTTTTCGTATCGAAGGCAGCGGTCTGGTGATCTACATCGATCCATGGCAGATCCCGCAAGGACCGCCCGCCGATCTGATCCTTGTCACCCATGACCATCACGACCATTGTTCGCCGGAAGACGTGGCCCGCATCCGCACAGCGCGAACCGTCGTCATGGCTCCGGCCGCGGCAGCGGCAAAACTGCCGGAACCGGTACGCGTGGTGCGAGCCGGCGAGCGCAGGGAAGTGGGCGAGGTGTGTGTCGAAATCGTCCCGGCTTACAATATCGATAAATTCCGGGCGCCAGGGATTGTTTTCCACCCGCGAGAAGCGGGTATGGTGGGATTTGTCCTGACGGTAGACGACCGCCGCATCTACCATGCAGGCGACACGGATCTTATCCCGGAGATGGAAACCATCGCCTGCGACATCGCCCTGCTGCCGGTCAGCGGCACCTACGTCATGACCGCCGCGGAAGCGGCTGCAGCAGCCAGGGTGCTTCGGCCCAAACTGGCTATTCCGATGCACTTTGGCCGTGGCATCGGCTCCGAGGCTGATGCGCGGCATTTCGAAGCGGCCTGTGAAACACCGGTAAAGAGACTCACCATGGAAGGATGACGGTCGCAAAAAGGGAAAACGCCATGCTCAAGGGCATATTCTGGGACAACGATGGCATACTGGTCGACACCGAACCGCTTTACTATCGGGCCATGCAGGAAACCCTGGCCGAGGTCGGCATTCCCCTGCCAATGGACCTGTATCGCCGCATCACCCTGGAGGAAGGCCGCAGCAGCCTGTGCCTGGCACAGGAAGCGGGATTTTCGGACGCGGACCTGAGCCGGCTGCGCGATGCCAAGAACGCCCGCTACAGCCGCATGCTGCAAGCCGGGATCACCCCTCTTGCCGGCGCCGTCGAGGCGGTCGCGGCCCTGCGTCCTTACGTCGGCATGGCCATCGTCACCAGCTCACTGCGGGATCATTTCGAACTGATGCATCGTCACAGCGGATTGCCGCAACAGTTCGATTTTATCCTTACCCGCGAGGACTTCCACAACACCAAGCCCCACCCCGAACCCTATCTGAAGGCACTGGCCCGCAGTGGATTGCGTCCTGAAGAGTGCATTGTCATCGAAGACACCCGTCGCGGCCTCGAAGCGGCACGGGCCGCCGGCCTGCGCTGTCTGGTCATTCCCGGCGGCCTGGCGCCGGATGCTGCTTATCCGGGCGCCTGGAAGGTTGCGGCCAACCTGGATATGGCACGGCGGCTTCTGGAGGGGGAGTTGGCCGCGGAAACCTCTTTTACAGAAAGCAACTTTCCGATTTAGCCGGTGTGCCGGCTCCGTTACCGGCACGGGCCCATCCTGTTCGACAGGCACCCGCGAGCCTGACATGTCACAGGATTTCCAACCGGGTTCCCGCAGCCGGGCATGTTGCAAAAGGGAGGGAAAAACCGATGAAAGTCAGCACGGTAGCGCAGATGCGCGCCATGGATCGTGCCGCCATCGACTGTTACGGCATCGCCGAGGAACTGCTGATGGAAAATGCCGGACAGGCCGCCTTCTCCGTCCTTGCGCAGATCGGCCCTGTCGCGGATCAGCGCTTCGTAGTTTTCTGCGGCCTGGGCAACAACGGCGGCGACGGGTTTGTCGTCGCCCGCAAAATTCACTCGGCGGGAGGTACGGTCAAGGTGCTGATTCTTGGCGATCCGGACCGACTTGCCGGTGCCGCGCGCCTCAACCTGGAGATCATCCGCCGCTTGCCGCTGGAGGTCCGCCAGCTTGAAAACAGCGCCGGGCTGGCTGCTGAACTGGCCGCCTGCGCCGCCGTCATCGATGGCATTTTCGGTACCGGCCTGACCCGCGAAGTCGGCGGCCTGCACCGTGCGGTGATCGAGGCCATCAACGCATGCGGCAAGCCGGTGCTGAGCATCGACATCCCGTCCGGGGTGGAGGGCGATACCGGGCAGGCGCTGGGCTGCGCGGTGCGCGCCGACCACACGGTCACCTTCGGCCTTCCCAAAATAGGCAATCTGCTGTATCCGGGCTTTGCCCTGGGCGGATGTCTGCATGTCAGCCACATTTCCTTTCCACCAGCCTTGTACCGTGACGCGGCCCTGAAAATCGCCCTCAATGTGCCGCCGCCGCTGCCGCCCCGCGACCACACCGGCCACAAGGGCAGCTTCGGCCAGGCGCTGTTCATCGCCGGTGCCGCCGGTTATCTGGGTGCGCCCTGCTTTGCCGCGCTTTCCTACCTGAAGGCCGGCGGCGGGTACAGCCGCCTCGCCGCACCCCAGGCCATCACGCCGTTTATCGCCATGAAGGCCAGTGAGGTCGTGTTTCTGCCCCAGGTTTCCACGGCGGAAGGCAGCCTTGCGCTTTGCAATCGCGACGCCCTGCTGGCGTTGGCCAACAGCCTCGACATGACGGTCCTCGGCCCCGGATTGTCGCTGCAGACACAGACCCAGCAACTGGCGCGGGAACTGATCGCCGCCATCGAACGTCCCCTGCTCATCGACGGCGACGGCATCACCGCTATCTGCCAAAACCCGGAACAGTTGCGCCAACGGCGTGCCCCCACGGTGCTGACCCCGCACCCGGGGGAAATGTCCCGCCTGACAGGCATCGGCATCCCTGATTTGGAAAAAGACCGCATCCGCACCGTACAGCGGGCCGCTGGCGAACTCGGGGCGATCATCGTTCTGAAAGGCGCCCATTCGCTGATCGGTTTTCCAGACGGTCGCGTTTTCATCAATCCCAGCGGCAACAGCGGCATGGCCTCCGCCGGTTCGGGGGACGTTCTGACCGGAACCATCGCCGCCATGCACGGTCTCGGCCTGAGCATCGAGGATGCGGTGTGCAAGGGAGTGTTCCTGCACGGTGCGGCGGGAGACCTGGCCGCCATGCAGCTGGGCGAAGACGGCATGACCGCCCAGGATATTCTCGACCACCTGCCCCAATCCCTGAAACAAGAGCGGGAAGGATGGCCGGCATCGTTGGCGCAACGCTATGCGGGACCACACATCGTTGCCTGAACGCGCCGGGGTTTCCAACCATAACGGCGACCTGACGGGCCTTTTACCGGGAGACACCCCCCATGAGAAACCTGAAACTCACCTGTTTTATTGTTCTTGCCGTGCTGGCGCTGCTGGTTATTCTGCAGAACACCGTCACGGTACAGGTGCGAATCCTCACGCTGACCATGAGCGCGCCGCTGGCGTTTCTGCTGTTCATGACCCTGCTGGTGGGCATGGTTCTTGGCGTGCTTGTCGCCTATCTGCTCGACCGGCGGGCCAAAAAGCGCCATGCATGAAACCTGCAGGCGTAAAGCCGCCGCCTGCGTTGCATTTCCCCGGATTGTTGTTAGAAATTAAAGACACGCCAGCGACGCAGGGAGTGCGAAATGATCATTCTGGCCCTGAATTGCGGAAGCTCGTCGGTCAAGTACAGCCTTTTTGACTGGGCACGAAAGCAGACCCTCGCCATGGGCCTGGTCGAGCGGGTTATCGCCGGCGGTTCTTTCATCGTGCAGAGCGTGCCGGGGCGCGAAGATTTCCGCCTGGAAAAGGAATGTCCGGACCATGAAACCGCCATCGACCTGATCATCCGCACCATGACCGAAGGTCCCGCCGCGGTGATCCCCGATATAAGCGCCATTGCGGCCGTCGGCCATCGGGTTGTGCATGGTGGAGAGCGTTTTACCTGTTCGGTACGCATCGACGCGGAAGTGCTGGAAGCCATTCGCGAGGTACAACACCTGGCCCCCCTGCACAACCCTCCCAACATCGCCGGCATCGAAGCGGTGTCAAGTGTGTTGCCGCAGGTGCCCAACATCGCGATCTTCGACACGGCCTTCCATCAGACCATGCCCCGCCACGCCTATCTCTACGCCCTGCCCTACAACTGGTATGAGCGCTACAGGGTGCGCCGGTACGGTTTTCACGGCACCTCCCACCTTTACGTTTCGAAACGGGCGGCGGCGCTGCTCGGCAAGGCATCGTGTGACTGCAACCTGATCACCATGCACATCGGCAACGGCGTTTCCCACTGCGCCATCCGCAATGGCATATCCATCGACACCAGCATGGGCCTTACCCCCCTCGAAGGGGCGGTCATGGGCACCCGCTGCGGCGACATCGATCCGGCGATCCCCCATTTCATGATGAAGATGGAAAATCTGACCCCCGACGAGATGGACAATCTGCTCAACAAGAAAAGCGGAGTGCTTGGCATTACCGGACGCTTTACCGACCGCCGCGACATCATTCAGGCAGCGCGACAGGGGGATGAACGCTGCCGGCTTTGCCTGGAGATCGAAAGCTACCGCCTGCGCAAATATATCGGCGCCTACCTGGCTGCCGCAGGTCCGCTCGACGCCGTGGTCTTCACCGCCGGCGTCGGCGAAAATTCCTGGCTTATCCGGCAGATGGCCCTGCAGCAACTGCAGCACCTCGGCATCCATCTCGATGAGCAGCGCAACCGTGAAGCGGTCGGGGGCGGTGAAAAAATCATCACCGGCGACGGCTCCCCCATCAAGGCCTTCGTCATTCCCACCGACGAAGAGCTGGTTTTCATCGAGGACGTGGCGGCTATCCTCGACGGTCGCTACGCCCATCACATGGAATTCACCTACTCCTTTGCCCGGCCCGATTTCGTGCCCCGCTGACGACGCCAGCCCTGTCGTCAGCGGCGCATAGGGGGACGCGAAAATAAAACGCCGACTTCGGATTCCGCCGGCATGCTAGTCACTGAAAACAATCCAGGCGGGTTTATAGAACCCGGCCCCGACTTCAACTCCAACCAAAGGTTATTGCCATGCAACTGCCTGTCTATATCACCGAGGAAGAAGTGCGCAGGGTGTGCAGGGAACTGGACATCCGGGACTGGACGACCATGGAAAAGGCCGAGGTAACGGAAGAGGAAGCCGCCATGATACTGGCCAATACCGACACCGCCGGTCTGCGGATCCCGCTGGAGGATTTTCGCGTGGGGCTGGAGGTCGAACTGGAACATGGCACCCGGTATCCGGCAGCCAATGTCACCAACAACCACCCCCTGCTGACGGCCCGCATCGTCGTCGCCCACCTGCTGGAAACCCTCGACTATTACAAGCGGCTGGAAGTGGCGGAACTGGAGGGAGATCTGCACAAGGCGATGCTCGGCAACAATCCGCAGAAGGCCGCCGACTATTACCGGCGTCTGGCGGCGGCGCGCCTGGCTCTGGACGCCTCGCAAACCGACGACCTCGGTTGATGGCGGCCATGCTGCCGGAAGGGCGCCGCGCAAGCGGCATCCTGCTGCATCCGACCTGTCTGCCCGGTCCCTTTGGTCTTGGTGATCTGGGGCGTGAAGCGTGGCGCTTCGTTGACTTTCTGGCCGGCGCGGAACAAACCCTGTGGCAGATCCTGCCGCTGGGGCCAACGGGTTACGGCCATTCGCCCTACAGCGCCCTGTCGGCCTTTGCCGGCAACCCGCTGCTGGTGTCCCTGGAACGCCTGGCGGAGGAGGGCGATCTGGATGTCGAAGATCTGGCGGGCATAGGCCGGGAGGAGGGACGAGCCGATTTCGATTTTGTCGAACCGTACAAGGCGCGCCTGCTGAGCAAGGCAGCCAGACGTTTTCAGGCGGCAGCCTCGGCCAGGCGCAAAGCGGACTTTGAGGTCTTCTGCGAAAAACACGCAAACTGGCTGGAGGATTTTGCTCTGTTCTGCGCCCTGCGCCGGCAATTCGAGGGCCGTTCATGGCAGCAGTGGCCGGAACCGTTGCGCTACAGACAATCGGAGGCCCTGGCGCAGGCGCGCCGGGATCTGTCTGACAGCCTGCACTATTTCCGCTACATGCAGTTCGTGTTCTTCGACCAGTGGCTGGCGCTGCGCAACTACGCCAACCAGCAGGGAATACGCATTCTCGGCGACCTGCCGATTTTCATCGCCTTTGACTCGGTGGATGTCTGGGCCCGGCCGGACCTGTTTCATCTCGATGCACAACGGCAACCGACGGTGGTCGCCGGCGTGCCACCCGACTACTTCAGTGCAACCGGCCAGCGCTGGGGCAATCCCCTGTACCGCTGGGAGCGGCACCGGCAGGAACAGTTCGCCTGGTGGCAGACCCGCCTGGACTGGAACCTCGCACAATGCGATCTGCTGCGCATCGACCATTTCCGCGGGTTCGTGGAATGCTGGGCCATCCCGGCCGGCGACCCGACCGCGGTCAACGGCCACTGGTGGCCAGGCCCCGGCGAAGATCTTTTCTCCGCATTGCGGCACAGACATCCCCACCTGCCGCTGGTGGCCGAAGACCTCGGTGTCATCACCCCGGAAGTCGAACACCTGCGCGACGCCCTCGGCTTGCCGGGCATGAAAATTCTGCAGTTCGCCTTTGATTCCGGGCCGGACAATCCGTACCTGCCCCACAACCTGACGTCGCGCTGCGTGATCTACACCGGAACCCACGACAACGATACTACCCTGGGCTGGTGGCGGCAATTGGAGGGGAATCTGCGCGACGAAGTGCTGGGCTACCTTGGCCGCAATGACGCCGACATGCCATGGGACCTGATCCGCCTGGCCTGGGCCAGCGTCGCCCGGGTTGCCATATGCCCGCTGCAGGATGTTTTGCCACTCGGCACGGAAGGACGCATGAACCACCCCGGCCAGCCCGACGGCAACTGGGGATGGCGGCTTCGCCCCGGCGAACTTACGGCCAACAGCCAGCGGCGACTGGCACAACTGACCCGGCGCTACGGACGAGCGCCGAAAAAGCTACAGACCGTCAGAGACGCGGCGGACAGCCGGGACCGATAAGTCAATCAGGACGGTTTTTGCTGATGCAGGGCCGCATGGAGGCGCTCCGCCAGGGCGGCAGGCAGGCCCGGCAGCGCACGCAGTTCGTCAAGACTCGCGGCCCGCAGCGCCTTGAGGCTGCCGAAATGCCGCAGCAGGGCCTTGCGACGCTTCTCGCCGATTCCCGGGACATCCTCGAGCACGGAACCGAGGCTGCTGCGACGTCGCAGCTTGCGATGATGGGTGATGGCGAAACGGTGCGCCTCGTCGCGCAGTCGTTCGAGCATGAACAAGGCTGGCGAACCCTGGCGAAGAACCACGGGATTCTTGCGTCCCGGCAGAAAGAACCGCTCCTCGCTGCGCTCGACCATCTTGCCGCGCACGTTGGCCAAAACCCGGCTTTTGGCAATGCCGGCCGCGTCGATACGTGCTTCGAGGTTCAATTCCCTCAGCACGGCATCAAGTACGCCCAACTGCCCCTTGCCGCCGTCCATGAGGATGAAATCCGGCAGCATCTCTTCCCGCAGGCCGCGCTGCAGGCGGCGCTTGAGCACTTCCCGCAGAAACGCGTAATCGTCACTGCCGGTCACGCTGCGAATGCGAAAATGCCGATAGGCCGCCTTGTCCGGCTCTCCGTCGGTCAGCACCACCATACTGCCGACGCTGAACCGCCCCTGCACATTGGAGATATCGAAACACTCGATGCGCCGGGGGAACCGGCTCAGGTGCAGCCGCGCGGCGATCTCCCGCAACACCTCCTGCCGAGCTTCCCGGCGCGATCCGCGCTCCCGGAAGCTTTCCGCCGCGTTACGCTCGGCCAAAGCCACCAGTTCCCTGCGGCTGCCGCGAAGCGGCGCCAGCACCTGTACCCTGCGGCCCCGCTGCTCGCTCAGCCAGTCGGCCAGCACCGCGGCATCCTCGGGCACAAAGGGCAGCAACACCCTGTCGGGAATACACACCTCGCGGCCGTAGAAACGCTGCAAAAAGGAGGATAGCAGTTCATCCTCGTCCAGCCGCCATTCGAGGCTGTAGCTGCGGCGGCCGATGACCTTGCCTTCCCGCACGAACAAAATGGCGATCTCCACCTCGCCACCCTCACGATGCAGGCCGACAACGTCCTGATCCCCGCCGCCCGCGTCCACCACCTTCTGCCGTTCGACGGTCTGTTCGATGGCACGAACCTGATCGCGCAGACGCGCCGCTTCTTCGAAGGCCATGCGCTGCGCCGCCGCCCCCATCTGACGGCGCAGTGTTTCGAGAACTTCCGTCTCCCGACCGCTGAGCAGCGCCACGGCGCCCTGGACCAGACGCCGGTATTCGGCCGGGCTGATTCTGCCGTGACAGGGACCGCTGCACTGCCCTATCTGGTAATAGAGGCAAGGCCGGCTGCGGTTGCGGCAGGTTTCCCATGGGTGGCGGCGCAGTGGAAAGATCCTGTAGATTTCCTTGAGCGTGGCGCGCACCGCCGTCGATGAGGCATACGGACCAAAATACAGGGCGCCATCGCGTTTTACCCGCCGCACCAGCTGCAGCATGGGAAACTCTTCACGGGGATCAAGACGCAGCGACAGATAGGTCTTGTCGTCGCGCAGGTTGATATTGTAACGGGGACGGTGCTTCTTGATCAGGGTGTTTTCCAGGATCAGCGCTTCTTTTTCCGTATCGGTGACAATGGTTTCTATATCCCGCACACGCTTGAGCAAAAATCGGATCTGCGGCCGGTTGTCCCCCTGCTCCGAAAAATAGCTGCGCAGCCGGTTGCGCAGGTTTTTGGCCTTGCCGACATAAAAGACCTCCCCCTGGCTGCCCTTCATGAGATATACGCCGCAGGTCGCGGGATATTTTCCGGAGTCAAAAATGAACATATCTGATCCCACCCTAACAAGGTGTAAAAAAGTTCACGACATCAAGCCATTGAATCCTGTCGGTGGCACAAAACGTATACCTCGGAACAGGTCGGTTGGGGCCACTCAAGGCTTGACTTCATGTCACAATCCAAATAATAATTCCGAAATTTCTTGAAACAGGGTTCTAAACAGATTCAGTCAGGAATCATTCGTGCCGGCGCCACTGCCGGCAAAACCTTTATTTTATTTTGGAGGAAATACAATGGCAGACCAGCTCTCGATCGTCGACACCACCGCCAATCCCGCGCCTTTGGGGCTGATGGGCTTCGGCATGACCACCGTTCTGCTCAACCTGCGCAACGCCGGCATCATCGAACTCAGTGCCATGATCCTGGCCATGGGCATTTTCTACGGTGGCATCGCCCAGATTATCGCCGGCTGCATGGAGTGGAAAAAGAAAAACACCTTCGCCACCACCGCCTTCACCTCTTACGGCCTGTTCTGGCTGACTCTCGTTGGCCTGTGGATCATGCCGGACATGGGTTTCGGCAAAGCCGCCGCGCCTTCCGACGCGAGCATGACCGCCTACCTGTTCATGTGGGGTCTGTTCACCCTGGTGCTTTTCATCGGCACCTTGAAACTGACTCGCGCCCTGCAGGTGGTATTCGGCACCCTGGTCATCCTGTTCTTCCTGCTGGCTTTCGAGCACACCATCCCCGGCGACAACCCGATGCGCCACACCATCGGCCACATTGCCGGCTATGAAGGCATTTTCTGCGGACTCAGCGCCATCTACGCCGGCCTGGCCCAGGTCATCAACGAAGTCTATGGCAAAAAACTGATGCCGCTGTAAAAAGCGTTCAGCATCGCATCGCAAAAGAGGCCGTTCCCCGGGGAACGGCCTCTTTTGTATCTGGCAGACACATCCACCCCGCCTGCAGCTAACAAGAACCGGCGCGCCGTATCGATCAAGGCTCGGTATGCGGCGCCTTGCGGTAAAGGTAGAGGAATTTCCCCTGCGCTTCATCGCGGGCGTCATCGCTGTCAATGCCGTGGTCCTCGACAAGACGCGTCTTGATGGCCCTCGCCTCTTCCGGAGTAAAGGCCTCGCGGCAAAACCAGCGATCATGACCGAACCGGACCTTGTGATAATCGGGCAGACGATCGCTAGGATCGACGCTTATCCCCACATACCAGCCAGGCCAGTCTTCACCGTGAGCGGCGATGAACTCCCTTGTCTCCCGCACGATGCGGGGCGCGGAAACAGGCACGATACCCTCCCTTCGGCATCATTCATGACATAATTGGCGTTCTCAGGCCCTGGAGATAAAACGGCTCTCGCGGGTATCGACCTTGATGCGCTCCCCCGTCTCGAGATAGGGAGGCACCTGAATGCGCAGGCCGGTTTCCAGAACCGCCTCCTTGGTCTGCGCGGTGGCGGTGGCGTTTTTCAGCGCCGGAGCGGTCTCGGCAACAGTCAATTCAACGGTCTGGGGCAGATCGATGCTGACCACCTGCCCCTGGAAAACGCCAAGCTGCAGATCCATGCCCTCGGTCAGATAGCCGCGGGCATTTTCATACATATCGCCGCCCAGTTCGTACTGGTCGTAACTCTCCAGATCCATGAACACGCCGTGATCGTCAACGGCATACAGAAACTGGCCCTTGCGCCGCTCGAAATCGGCATCCTCGATACGTTCGCCGCCCTTGAAGGCCTTTTCCAGCACCTGGCCGGTGAGCAGATTGCGGTATTTGGTTTTGATCAGGGTGCTGCCTCCCCGCGCCGAGGGCGTCTGGGTCGTGACATCGAGCACCAGGCAGGGGGCATTGTCGATCTGGATCACCAGATTGCGTTTCAAATCGGCTGTTGTCGCCATACATCAAGCTCCTGAAAAATAGTATACAAGCGGTCCAAGCCTACCATAAAAAGACCCGGCCTGACAATTGCCGCAGCCGGCATGGCAAGTTGCGCGGGGTCACTGCCGGGATGCCAGCCGCCGGGGTCTTTGAAAACCCTTGATCCCGCGACCTGCGAAAGGCTATAACAGGGTCCTGCCACCACCGAAAAAATGAGGCCGCATGTCATCAGCAGAGCCGACATACCTGCTCATCGTCCAAAGTATCGCCGCCGACAATGCGTCGCTGGCCCGGCTGCGCCCGCTTCTGGCACGCGAATACGGACTCGATGCCTATATCCTGAGGCAGCGGCTCATCGGGCGCGGCCCCAACCTTATTGCCGAAGGGCCGCGGCAGCGGCTGAGCCTGATCGCCGCCCGACTGGCGGAAACGGGCATCCACTGCCGGGTGATCGAGGCACGGCCGCCGCGTTTTGTGCCGCTGCGACTGCGCGCATTGCGCATCCAGGACGGAGAACTGGCTCTGCTGACCGATGAGCGCAGCGTCGCTCTCGGGCCGGACCACAGGGTGCTGGCGGTTTTGGCTGACATCTCGGGCCAGGCCGCCGCCAGGAATCTCAAATTTCTCATGGCCCAGCGGGTCTACAACGGCCGCCGCGAGATTCTGCCCCTTGGCGACGAGGAATTCAGCAGAGCCATCCTGCAAGGCAGCCCCATCCTGGACCTGTACCGTTTCGGTGGGCAGGGCCGCATTGATGCCGGCGTGCGCATCTTTCCCGGCCGCTTCGATCCAGGCGGTCTCGGCGAACAAGCCTCCCTCAGCGCTGTCGGCAACCTCAAAACCGTCCTTGAAAAAATCCGGGAACAGGTGGCCGATTGCCGCCTGGTGCTGGATTTCGGACTCGCCAATCTGCCCGGATGCCGACTCAAAACCCCGGAAGACGGGCTTCACTGGGAACGGGACAACCTCGCGGCCCTGACCTGCTTCGGCTGGCTGATGGCGGATTTTGAAACCGCTCCGGCACCAGGCGGAATTACGGCATCCGCTGCCGCGCCGCTGCCTGAAACCATGCCGCAGGAATTGCCGGAGGGCAACGCGGGCCGCCTGGAATTGCAGCCGGCTGGCGACAGCCTCCCGCCACCCCCTATGCGTAATGTGTCAAACGGCAAAAACCTGCGCTTGCCTATCGGCATGGCCACGGCCGCCGGATTTGGTCTATTGACAGTCATCGAAAACGATCTGGCCACAACCTGCCTCGATTGGGCCATGCGTACCGCCGTACTTCCCGCCATGGTGACCGGATTGTGCCTGTGGGGCGGTTTTCACTTTCTGCGCCTGAAGCGGCAGATCGAAAACACCCCTACGAGCAAAACCCGCTCCCTCTCCATGGGACTGGTCGAGCTGCAGGGGCGGGCGATACGCAAATATGCACTGGTGTCTCCCTTGAGCCAGACATCGTGCGTCTATTACCGTCTGCGCAAATATCGCCGCGACAGCAAGAACAATTGGCGACTGGCCAGCACCAGCGATAGCGGACACGTGCCCTTTTATCTGGAAGACGACACCGGCAGGGTCACCATCGATCCCCGGGGCGCCACCGTTTCGGCAGGCAACCGACAGGAATCCCGCGGCGCAGCGGCCGCCTCCCTGTTCGGCGCCTTCGTCGGCAGCGACCAGGAAAAATGGGTGGAAGAAACCGTTGCCGAGGGCGCCAGCCTTTTCGTTCTTGGCCAGGCCCGGGAAAACCGCACACCCGTCAAGCCACTGAGGGAACGCATCGCCATGGCGCTCCGTGAACTCAAACGCGATCCCCAGGCGCTGCAACGCTACGACACCAACGGCGACGGGCGGCTTTCTGAAAGGGAATGGGAACAGGCCCGCGCCGGCATCGAGCGACAGGTTCTGGAACAAAGCCTGTCGAGCGCGCCGGAACGCCCTGCACCGGGCGACCGGGCGGTGGTCGGTCGACCACGCAAGCGCGGCATCCCTTTCGTCATCACGGAAACCACCTCGGAAAAGCATCTGTTGCGCAACTATGCCCTGCTGACCATGCCCCTGTTCGCCGGCGCACTGGCCGGCCTGATCTGGACAGGTCTAATACTGCGGAATTTCATGCAACCGTAAATCGGCTGCAGACAAGGAGAAAACCATGGCTTTTGTAATCTTTCTGGGGATATTGGGATTGCTGCTGCTGATTCCGGCCGTTTATGGCGTCACCATCTACAACGGCCTGGTCAGCCTGCGAAACAATATCGATCGCGCCTGGAGCAATATCGATGTGCTGCTCAAGCAGCGTTTCGACGAACTGCCCAAACTCATCAAGGTCTGCGAAGGCTACATGCAGCATGAGCAGAAAACCCTGGAGGCGGTCATCAAGGCACGCTCCATGGTACAGGGTGCGCGCGGCCCGCAGGAAAAACTCGAAGCGCAGAACCTGCTCACCGACACCCTGAAATCCCTGTTCATGGTGGTGGAACGCTATCCCGAACTCAAGGCCGATACCCTGTTTCGCAGCCTGGGAAGCCGCATCTCCGAAATCGAGGACCAGATCGCCGACCGGCGTGAATTTTTCAACGACTCGGTCAACCTGTACAATATCCGCATCGAGCAGTTCCCCGATGTGATCATTGCCCGGGGGTTCAACTTCGCGCGCCGCTCCCTGTGGAAAATCGACCCCGCCCACCGCCAGGATGTCGAGGTCATATTCCAGCACACATGAGTTTCGATCCGTCGATGCTGCAGACCGCCCCGGTGTCCCCGCCGGGGTTTTTTTGCGTGGGGTAGTGTCCATAAGGCACATTTGCCGCTGGACGAAGCAAAAAAGATTGCTAACATTAAAATATTGATTTAGTCGGCGTTTCCGCCGGGCCGGTGCCATTGAGTCGCTGCATCGATCGGCCTTGAACCCCTGAAGGCCGTGTGATAACATCACTCAAAGTTCCTCAATGAGCCTCGGCTCAGCTCTCTGTTATCTAACCATGGAGGTCCATCATGAAAATCACTTCCTTGATTGCAGCGGCATGCATCCTGGCCTGCTGTACCCTGCCGGCGGTTTCCCAGGCGGAAATCAAAACCGGCGTTCTGACCCTGTCGCCGATGCTCGGCGGCATCACCATGGAAGGTGACCAGCCCGTCGACAGCAGCGGCCTTGCCTACAGTCTGGGACTCGGCTACAACTTCACCCCTAATTTCGGACTTGAAGCGGTGCTCGGCGGCGCCAATCTCGACAAAAAAGGTGGCGGCGATGCCGACTTCTGGAACTATCGCCTCGACGCCCTGTATCATTTCATGCCGGAAAACAGGCTGGTTCCCTACCTGGCGGCCGGTGCCGGCGGCTACACTCTCGACAGCGACGATGAGTTCATGGCCAATTACGGCGCGGGCCTGCTGTACTTCCTCGGCGAAAACGTCGCCCTGCGTGCCGATGTGCGCCACATGATGGGATTCAACGAAAGCAATCTCGAACACAACCTCATCTATACCGCCGGCTTTAAATTCCAGTTTGCCGGCACCCAAGCGCCGGTCAAAAAAGAAGAGCCGGTGGCGGCAGCGCCCGTGGACAGTGACGGCGACGGCGTAACCGACGATCTCGACCAGTGCCCCGACACCCCCAAAGGCGCTCCGGTCGATGCCAAAGGCTGTCCCCTCGACAGTGACGGTGACGGCGTTTACGACTACCTCGACCAATGCCCCGGCACCCCCGAAGGCGCACCTGTCGATGCCAAAGGCTGCCCCCTCGATAGCGACGGTGACGGCGTTTACGACTACCTCGACCAGTGCCCCGACACCCCCAAAGGCATGAGCGTCGATGAAAAAGGCTGTGAGCTCAAACTTACCCTGCGCATCAACTTCGATTTCGACCAGGCTGTCATCAAGCCTGAATACAAGGGAGAGCTCGACAAGGCGGCGGCTTTTGTACGCGCCAATGCCAACGTCCCCTATATCCTGCTGACCGGGCATACCGACAGCAAAGGCAAGGACGCCTACAATCAGCGCCTCTCCGAGCGGCGCGCCGAGGCGGTTCGCCAGGCCCTGATCAACAATTACGGGCTGGATCCCGCCAAACTCAAATCCCGCGGTTATGGCGAAACCCGGCCGGTTGCCAGCAATGACACCGAAGAAGGCCGCTACATGAACCGCCGGGTGGAACTGGTCTGCTGCACGGTTGTTCCCGAATAGCACCGCAGCCAAAACAGACTCATGCAAAACGGACAGGACCGGCTACCCCGGTCCTGTCCGTTTATGTACCGCCTGGTTTTCCCTCGTCCTGATCATCGGGCACATCCTTGTAACACCTGGCGTCCCCTTCGAATCATTGCTTTCCACGAACCCTGCCTTTTGAGCCTCCTAGCCTGAATTGATAAAAACCCCTCTATTTTCCGGCCACAGCGGGCACGTATGGATATGCCCTGACACCCTGCAGCCTTGACATTGCACATAGCAGCTCAGTAACGTGATTGGTCCTTGACCTGCAGCAACACGATGGAGAGACTTGTTGAAAACAGCCTGACTAAAAAAGATTGAAGTCCTCCAGGATGATATGTTCTTCGGACACGCCAAGGGTCTTGAACTGAGCGACCAGGGCCGAAACCATGGGTGTCGGTCCGCACAGGAAAATATTTTTGTCCCGCACTCCCTCTCTTACCCGGCTGTCGATGTATTCCGCGGTAATCAAACCCTGCCGGTCGGCAAGATACAGTTCATAGTAATGACCGCGCTCCTCAAAGGCTTTAAATCCGTGAAAATGGCTCTGAATCACCTCATGTTTTATATCATTGTCAAAGCAGGCCTGGTCTTCGGTGATGCAGACGTAGAAAAGGGAAACGAGGGGGCTTTTCCAGTTTCGGATGCATTCCGGATGCATTTCCATGAGCTTCTCGCCGGCTTCGTCCAAAGACAAACGCTCTTCGGAATGCAGGGCGACATGCCACATGCCGAGGAAAGGCGTGATGCCGATGCCGCCGCCGATAAACACGCAATCCCGATCGGCAGCCAGGAACCGGTCGCTGAAGCGACCGTAGGGACCGTAAACACTCACGGCATCGTTTTTTTCAAGCCGATCGAGACTGCGGGTGTGGTCCCCGACTTGCTTGATCCCGAGCTTGAAGCGGGAGTCCCGGTTGTACCCGCAAGCGATGGAATAGGGATGCGGCTCAGCGGCAATGCCCTGCTTATGAACCACCAGATAGATGAACTGGCTTGGCTTGAAGTCCATCCTCTGCCCTTCAGGAGCAAAGGTGATTTGCAGAATATCGCCATGTTTCTCTATATCGTCGACGCAGTAGGCATAACGGGGCCCGTACCTGGCATAGAAAAACCGGATATAAAGATACGCCAGCGCCGCCAGGCCGAGCAGGGCATACATCCATAGACCGAGCAAGGGGTAACGGGCAATGTCCCGATCCACAACGATGACGTGCGCCATGACCGCCAGCAGAACCAGGCCGAACCACTCGTGACTTCTCTTCCAGCGATGGTAGGGGATCCTGATCCACAGGGTAACCGCCAGCAGCCCCGCCATCAGCAGCAAGGAGGCAACCCCCAGGTTGTGCCCCGCAAGATACCGGTCACCGCCCGGCGCAAGAAACCACAAACGTCGCAGAAATGCCGGGACGTCGGGCATCCGGTCCAGAGCCAGAAAGAGTGGATGCGCCAGGATCAGAAAAAACGCCGCTTTTCCAAGGCGCTTGTGAACCTGATAAACCTTGTCGAGTCCGCCGAAATAGTCTTCGAAAAACGCCATCCGGGCCGACAGCACGATGCACCAGCACATAAGCACCGTCGCCAGCAGGGAGGCAGCCTTGGCCGGATATTTGTAGAAGTTGTCGAACCCCTCGTTGAAGTACCACTTGCTGCCCAGCCAGAGGGCCATGGTCAAAACAAGGGAGAAAATTACCGGACCCAGATTCTGGTGCGAGCGGGAGGTGGTCAGCATAAGTGTCGGCCTCCTGTAAGTGACTGCAAATGATTATCAAGGCAAAAAAGAACCGTTTCCGGTTGGTAACCCGTAACAATTCTACCCTGTTTTTCAATCTTTGCCTTAAATATCGCGGATGCCGCACCCATCCGGACGTTTCATACGCCCCGCTGCTGTCTGCCCTGTTTTCAGTATTCATCCGGAAATTCAGGATGAATACTAATTGTGCTCCCGCGTCTTGTGAAAAACGATTCCGGGCCACTGCTCCATGGTGTGCCCGAGGCGCCATTCGCTCGATGCGAGGTAGGCCAGCTTGCCCTCGGCATCGCGGGCGAGGTTGACCTGATTTTTCTTTTCAAAATCATCCAGCAGCTTGCGGTCGTCACATTCCACCCAGCGGGCGGTGGCGTATTCCACCCCTTCATAGATGGCGTCGACGCCGTATTCAGTCTTGAGCCGCGCCATGATTACGTCGAACTGCAGCACCCCTACCGCGCCGAGAATGTAATCGGTGTTGAACAGCGGGCGGAACAGCTGCACGGCGCCTTCCTCGGCCAGCTGCAGCAGACCCTTTTCCAGCTGTTTGCTCTTGAGGGGATTTTTCAGCCGCACGCGACGGAAATGTTCCGGTGCGAAGTTGGGAATGCCGGTGAACTTGAGGGGTTCCTTGTCGGTAAAGGTGTCACCGATCTTGATGGTGCCGTGATTGTGGATGCCGATGATGTCGCCGGGATAGGCCTCTTCGACGTTGGTGCGGTCCTGCGCCATGAAAATGGTGGCATTGGCAATGTTCACATCCTTGCCGATGCGATGATGCCGTACCTTCATGCCGCGATGGAAGGTGCCGGAGCAGACGCGGAAGAAGGCGATGCGGTCGCGGTGCGCCGGATCCATGTTTGCCTGGATCTTGAATACGAAGCCGGAAAAATCCTCCTCGTAGGGGGATACCTCGCGGGTGGTGGTCGCGGCGGGGCGCGGCGGCGGCGCCTGCTCGACGAAGGCATCGAGCATTTCCTGGACACCGAAATTATTGATGGCGCTGCCAAAAAACACCGGCGTCTGGTTGCCCTTGAGGTATTCGGCAGGCTCGAAGGGGTTCGCGGCTCCTTCAAGCAGCGCGATGTCCTCGCGCAGCTGATCGCCCTGGCTGCCCAGCAGCTCGTCGACGCGCGGATCGTCGAGATCCTCGATCACCACCAGATCCTGGGGCCGCGTCTCCTGGCCGGCGGTAAACAGACACAGCTGCTTGCGATAGAGGTTATAGGTGCCGCGAAAACGCTTGCCCATGCCGATAGGCCAGGACAGCGGCGCGCATTCGACCTGCAGGGTTTCTTCGATATCGGCCAGCAGATCGAGGGGCTCGCGCCCTTCGCGGTCGAGTTTGTTGATGAAAGTCATGATGGGGGTGTTGCGCATGCGGCAGACCTCCATCAGCTTCTGCGTCTGGGTCTCGACCCCCTTGGCACTGTCGATAACCATCAGCGCGCTGTCCACCGCGGTCAGAACACGATAGGTGTCTTCGGAAAAGTCCTGGTGGCCGGGCGTATCGAGCAGATTGATCTCGTAGTCGCGATAATTGAATTTCATCACCGACGACGTCACCGAGATGCCGCGCTCCTGCTCCATGGCCATCCAGTCGCTGGTGGCGTGACGCGCAGCCTTGCGCGCCTTGACGGCGCCGGCCATCTGGATCGCGCCGCCGAACAGCAGCAGTTTTTCGGTCAGGGTGGTTTTGCCGGCATCGGGATGACTGATGATACCGAATGTGCGCCGGCGGTCGACTTCCTTGCGGTGGTTCCTGTTCACAGTGATTCCTCATGCCTTGAATGAAAAAAAACCGGGCCTTAAGGCCCGATGGACGAAGAATCATAGCGTAATTCGCAACAAAAGGTCAATGCCGGCGCCATCGGCGCCCGTCATGGCACACTCAGCGCGCGGCGCCGAATACTTTCTTGAGCAACTCCGTGGTCCGGGCAGCGGGATTTCCCCGGATCTTGCGCTCTTCCTCGCCGACCACGTAAAACAGCCCGTTCAGGGCCTGATCCGTTACATAGCTGTCGAGATCCAGCCCCAGGCTTTCACCGAAGGGCAGGGCCTTCAGCCTGGCGTCCAGATCCTGGAAATAGCGGGTTGCGCCGACACCGGCGAGGGAGTCGTGTACCACCGGACCGAACAGTTCCTGCAGCCTGCCGCTGGTTTTGTTCTTGAAATAATCGGTCGCCGCCGTGTCACCGCCGCCGAGAATCTGCCGGGCATCCTCGATACTCATATCCCCTATCGCCTGCCAGAAAATCTCCTTGGCCTGAGGAGCCGCCGCTTCGGCGGCGCGGTTCATGCTCTGCGAAAAAGCATCGACCTGCGCACCGTAGCCGGCCAGGCGCAGCAATTTCTCCGATTTTTGCAGAGGACCGGGCAACGGGATGCGGATTTCGGGATTGTTGAAATAGCCCCCTTCCCGGCCGACATCGGCGACGGCGTTCTGGGTGCCGATCACCAGGGCCTCCTTGAGTCCGGAGGCGATATCGCCCTCGGAAAGCGACGCCCCTCCACTAAAGACATCCTTCACCCCCTTGAAAAAATCCTCGAATCCGGCCAGGGCAGGAACTGAAAAAAGCATCAACAACATACCCGCCACGCTGATTCTGCCTGCCAGCCTTTTACCGATGCACGTCATGACCTGTCTCCTCTTTTAAGACGGGAAAAGTCTCCGGGGAAAATTGCCGTTCACGTTCAAGACTAGCCATGTCCTGCATGCTTTACAAGCAGAGGCGCGTTAAAAAACGACGCGATCCCGGCCCTCCTTTTTGGCCTGGTAAAGATAGGCATCGGCCCGGCTGAGCATATCGAGCAGATTGCGTCCCGGCTCGGAACTGATGCCGATGGAAACCGTGATCCGGATCGATTTGCTGTCGCTCGCCATGCACAGAGGCAGATCGGCGATGGCACAACGTATCCCTTCGAACAGGGGCACCACCTCTTCCTTGCCGCCCGGCACCAGAGCGCAGAACTCCTCGCCACCGATACGCGCCACGACACTCGAAACAGGCAGTTCCTCCTGCAACAGCTTCGCCACCTTTTTCAGAGCGAGGTCGCCTGCCTGGTGGCCAAAGGTGTCGTTGACCTTCTTGAAGTGGTCGATATCGAGCACGGCACAGCAAAGCGCCTGGCAGGAACCCATCATCTGATTGTAAATACGGTCGCCATGCTCGAACAAAAAGCGCCGGTTGGATATGCCGGTAAGGAAATCGGTAGTCGCCGCGGTGCGAATGGCCTGAATGTTTTCCAGATTTTCGATACTCTGGGAAATGCGGCAGTAGAACTCCTCGGTGAGAAAATGCTGCTTTATGATAAAATCATTGGCGCCGCATTTCAGAAAACGGGCCGCCATGACGTTGTCACCCAGGGCCGAGATGCCAATAATGGCCAGGTTCTCCTGGGAATGGGTCTTGCGGATGGTCTGGGTCAGTTCGAAACCATCCATATGGGGCATGTGAAAATCACAAACCACCAGTTTGATATCGGGATGCCGGGCCAGGTGCTCAAGCGCTTCACCGCCGTCGGCGGCCTCCAGCACCTGGTAACGGTGCACCCGCAGCAGATCGGCCATGACCTGTCGCTGCAGGGGCGAATCGTCCACCACCATGACCTTGATTGCGTCGTTGCGGTCCAGGCGGTTGAGCAGCGTCACCAGATAATCCAGGCTTTGAGCGCCCTCTTTGTACACATAATCCACAACCTTCTGTTCCCATATACGGTCGCGAATTTCTTTGTTGACAACACTGGTAAAAACAATGACCGGGATATGCTTCTGACGAAGCCTGGCGACAATTTCGCCTCCCGGCGCATCCGGAAGGTTGAAATTCACGATGCCAGCGGCAAAGCCCCCGGGCGTTTCTTCAATAAATTGACAGGCTTCCTGCATGGTGCGGGCCCAGCAGACCTGCCGGCCGGTTTCCGCCTCCAGCTTTTTTTTGAGCATGCGCCCGAAAAACCCCGAATCCTCCGCAACCAGCACTTTTTTCATTACCGCGTCCCTCCTCGAAAAACCTGGCAAACGCCCGTCGGCGTCAACATAACATTCCACTTTCAAACCCGGTTGTTAAAAGCAAGAAAAATGCCTATCCTTCCAAAAGCAGGGATGCGAAACGGCGTCGGACTCTTTTGCGGCAAACGGCCCGCCAATGATCCTCGGAAGGCCGCACAGAAGCGAAGAGAAGCGTGGCCCTGGCGGCGGGATTCCATAGGTCCGTTGACGATTTCGCAGTCCCCGGCTGGCGGGCAGCACTGCGGCGGCTTCGCGCCTTATCCCCCGCGCTTGCGCCCCCGCCAATCGTTGATGCTCCACGACAACTGGGTCCACATACCACGCAGCAGCGACAGATCTTCCCTGTCGATAGCGGCCTGATGCAGCATGCGGCGCAGGCGGTTCATGACGGCGGCCGGGCGGGCGGGATTGAGAAAAGCGATCCGCGTGAGAACGCTTTCCATCTGCGCAAACAGAGCCTCGCATTCCGCGGCTGCCGGCCGCTGCCCGGCAGGCTGTGGGGCTGCAGGCAGAACACGGGGCGAGCGAGTGAACTCATACAGGAACAGCAGCACCGCCTGGGCCAGATTCATTGATCCGACCTGCTCGGCGGTGGCGATGGCGGCGCTATGGGTGCACAGGGAAACTTCCGCGCTGGTCAGGCCCGAATCCTCGCGGCCGAAAACCAGCCCGAGCCGCTCATCCCCCGGAAGGGAAAGCGCCAGATTGGCGGCCTCCGCCACATCTAGCAACTCGCCGCGCAGCTTTCCGGGGCGGCGGGTCGCCGCTATCGCCAGGGGCAGGTCCGCCAATGCCGTGTTCAGGTCGGCATACAGGCGGGCGCGGCCAAGCAAAGGGGCGGCACCCACGGCAAACTTGCGGGCCTCGGGATGCAAATGTGGGCACGGGTTGACCAGACGCAGATCGCCAACCTCGAAATTGCCCATGGCGCGGGCCACCATACCGATATTGCCCGGATTCTGCGGCTCCACGAGGATCACACTGATCCTTTCAGAAACATCTGTATTCATGCCTGGCAGCATAACCCAGACCTCGCGCCCCTGAAAGAGCCTTTTCGTGCCGCGTCAAAAATGACCGGGATTTCCGGCGGTGGCCCATCTGCCTGCGAACAGGCATGACATTTCTTGCCGGGTGTATTAAATTGGTGCCCCGAGAATTTCCTGCATGGGGCAGATTCGCAAGCTGCGGGCAGGAACTCTCGGTGCTACGCAAAAAGTATAATCGCAGCCGGTCGGCGCTAACCGGCTGACACAAAGTGAAAAGCATTTTGCCGCATCATCCCAACTGAGAGGTCCCATGACACCAACCATCACCGTTCTCGACGGCGACCAGACCGGCCAGGAACTGCTCATTGAAGCCCTGCGCGTACTCGCTCCCGACGTAACGGGAGTCCCGGTAATGTTTGAGCATTTCGATCTGAGCCTGGAAAACCGCCGCAAAACCAAAAACCGGGTTGTCCATGAAGCTGCCGCAGCCATGAAGCAAACCGGTTTGGGGCTCAAGGCCGCCACCATCACACCGGCCGTGAAGGGCGACGTCGGCAGCCCCAACGCCATTCTTCGCGACGAGGTAAACGGCACCGTCATCGTTCGCACCGGGCGCCGCATTCCTGGCGTGCGCCCCGCCGGCGGCGCCTACGCACCGATATCGGTGGTGCGCATGGCTGTCGGAGATGCCTATGGTGCCGAGGAGTCCCGGCAGGGCGACGGCCTCGATGAGGTCGCTTTCCGTACCGAGCGCATCACCCGCCGCCACTGTCACGCGGTTGCCGAATTTTCTTTCCGCCACGCGCGCAAACTCGGGGTCAAGGTGTTCGGCGGCCCCAAATTCACCGTCAGCCCGATTTACGAAGGCATGCTCAAGGAAGAAATGGACGCCGCGGCACAACGCTATCCGGACGTCACCTACGAGCCACAGCTTATCGATGCAACCTATGCCCTGCTGCTGATCAACGGCGGTGACGGCATGGTGATACCGGCCTTGAACCGGGATGGCGACTGCCTGAGCGACTTTGTCCTGCAGATGTTCGGCTCTATCGCCGGCGCCGAATCCCTGCTGCTGTCCTTTGATGAAAACTGGGAGCCGGCCGTGGTGATGGCCGAAGCGCCCCACGGTACCGCACCGTCCCTCGAAGGGAAAAATATCGCCAATCCCATGGCGATGATACTGGCTGGCGGCGCGCTGCTTCGCTACATCGACCACCGCAACGCCCACCGGGCGGCCCGCGCCATTTATGAATCGGTCTTCGAAGCGGTGCATCGGGGCGTCAGCACACCGGATCTCGGCGGCAGCTGCACCACGACCGAATTCACCGAGGAAGTGATCCGCCGCGTCAAATCGAAACTGGAAGTCTGGGAGGCGCTGGGCAACTGAGCGGGCGTACACCTGTCCCACCAGCCATCTCATCCCGACATGATCGGAGGTACCAATTCATGAGCGTCTCCAACCCCCTGATCCAGATAGAAACGAGCTTCGGCGAAATCCTGTTCGAACTGGACAGAGCCAAAGCGCCCGTCAGCGTGGAGAACTTCCTGCGCTATGCCCGTGCCGGTCACTATGACGGCACCATTTTTCACCGGGTCATCAAGGGCTTTATGATCCAGGGCGGGGGACTGACCCCCGAGATGAAGGAAAAGCCAACCGACGAACCGATTGTCAACGAAGCCCGCAACAAGCTGAAGAACAAATCCGGCACCATTGCCATGGCCCGCAGCGAGGAGATCGACAGCGCCCGTGCCCAGTTCTTTATCAACACGGAAAACAACCGCGACCTGGATCATGCCGGGCTCAACCCGGCGGTGTTCGGCTACGCCGTGTTCGGCCAGGTGGTGGACGGCATGGATGTTGTGTATGAAATTGAGCGGGTGGCGGTCGCCAGCAAAGGGGGATACGCAGACGTTCCTCTTGAGCCGGTCATCATCACCAGGGTCACGGTCATCGATTGAGCACTGGCAGGCTCCGCACCCCGGAAACAAGGCGGAGCCTGCCTGTACGGGTATCAGTCCAGACCGGCGATGTTTCTCAGAAACAGCAGCTGCAGAAAAAACGGAACACTGTAAGTCGCGGCAAAAGTGGCCTCTACCGGACCGAAAAAAGCGCAACTGAAAGCAAGAATCAGGATGTAATTCGGAAACAGCAGGCACACCAGCGACGTGGCCCGCAACGCCGGAGGCAGGCGCCGGCAGGCTACCCCGAACAGCACCATTAGTCCGGCCACCATAACCCCGCCGGCAGCCATGGCCTCCAGCGCCAGACCGGGCTGTTCAAGGAAAAATCCCGAATAGCGGGAAAAAACCCCCACATTGGTGATGCCGACGGCGAACAGGGACAAAGGGTAGCTGCAACGCAACAGTCGCTCCGTGGTACGCGGCAGCCATCTGGCGCAGATCCGTCCAAGCAGGGCTGGCACGAAGATCATCACCGCCAGCATCCGCACCATCGGCGCCAGGCCGACCTGCATGGTTTGCCCGGCAAGTGTGGCCACCAGAGGCGGCAGTGTGAAGGGCAGCACCAGGGAAGAAAGGATCACCACGGCCGCCGTCACGAAGATATCGGCGCCGAACAGGTTGGCAAAAAAGGGGGCCAATACGGCCGTCGAGGCGCCGGCCACCAGCAGCCCCGCCAGTTCGTAACCGGGCCAGAACACATGGAAGAGAGCATAGACCAGCAGGGGCATCAGAACGGTCTTGACCAACAGCACCGCCGCGGTGGCCAGGGGCGCTTTCAGCGTGTGTCTGAGCAACCCGCGCATATCGATGCCCAGAAACGACAACAGCAGCAGCACCATGACAAAGATCGACGGCGCATGCCACAGCGGTTTTGCCAGCTGTGGCAGAAATATCCCCAGCGCCATGGTGGCGTAGCTGATCAGCAGCAAAATCGCATCTTTTTTTCGTAACATACGAACCACTTATACAGAGAACCACGACACCAGTGCCTTGTCCCCAAACATCCGGGAAACGGGCGCAGCGCCTGTTCAGCGATGTGGCCCTCCTCCCCCGGGGGTGGTGTCGTCCGCCTGCCGTACCATGCAAAAAGCCGGCGCGGTAAAACTACCGGACCGGCTTGGTTATGGTTGTTGAGAATGACTTATTTTCGATCCGAACAGGGTGCCGCGCTCTGTTGGCGGCGCCCTTCCCGCCACTGAGCCAGCAACAGCAGCCCCACGCCGACACAGATGGCCGTATCGGCGATATTGAAAGCTGGCCAGTGGTACTGGTGCCAGTGAACATCGAGAAAATCGACCACTTCTCCATACCGCACGCGGTCGACAAGATTCCCGACCGCACCGCCGAGCACAAGACTGACCGCCCAACGTGCCAAAACCTGATCGCATCGGTACTGACGGTAAAACCACACCAGAAATATCACCGCGATCAGGGTAGTGGTAAGCAGGAAAGGCACCCGGAATCCGCTGTCGGCCAGCATGCCGAAAGCCGCCCCCTTGTTGCGCACATAAACCAGGTCAAAAAAACCCGGCACCAGCGGACGCGCCTCGTGCAGGTGAAGGTTTTGCACCACGAGCCATTTACTGAACTGGTCCAGCCCGGCGACCAGTGACGCGATCAACAGCAGCAGGCGATATCGGGTATGTTTCATTGGCGGCTGAGAACCTCGACGCAGCGCTGGCAAAGATTCGGATGTTCGGCGCTGTCGCCGACCGTGGTTGAATAATTCCAGCAACGCTCACATTTATCGCCCAGGGCTTTTTCCACCCGGATCCCGAGGCCGGGCAGGGATTCGCACTGCAGGCCGCCCTGCAGATCATCGAGCAGTTCGACCTGGGAGACGATGAACAAGGCCGCCAGGTGCTGTCGGTAGCTGTTGAGCAGTTCGTGCAATCCGCTGTCCGCACTGCTCAACAGCACGCGTGCATCGAGGGAATGGCCGACCACCTTGTCGTTGCGGGCCAGTTCCAGTGCCTTGGAAACCTCCGACCGGATGGCGAGCAAACGATCGTAGCGATCTTCCATGAGTTTGTCGCGCGAATTTCCGGAGAAGCGAACAAAATCGGCCAGATGCACACTTTCGGGGCGCGGCCCCGGCAAAAATCCCCAGATCTCCTCGGCGGTAAACGACAGTACCGGAGCGATCAGGCGCGTCACGCACTCCAGTATCCGGAACATGGCGGTCTGGGCGCTGCGCCGTTCAAGGCTTTCGGCGCCAGAGGCATACAGCCTGTCCTTGAGCACATCCAGATAAAAGGAACTCATCTCGACGCTGCAGAAATTGTGCACCGCGTGATAAATGATGTGGAATTCATAATTTTCATAGGCCTTCTCGACTTTCCCGGCCAGATCTTCCAGTTTGGCCAGGGCCCAACGGTCGAGTTCCAGCAACTGATCGTCGGAAACCATGTCGCGGGACGGGTCGAACCCTGCCAGATTACCGAGCATGTAGCGGGCGGTATTGCGGATGCGGCGGTAGGCATCGGAAAGCCGCTGCAGGATCTCATCGCTGATGCGGACATCATCGCGGTAATCCTGGGCCGCCACCCACAGGCGCAGAATTTCCGCGCCGTACTTCTTGATCACCTCCTCGGGCGCAACCACGTTGCCGACGGACTTGGACATCTTCTTGCCCTTGCCGTCGACCACGAACCCGTGCGTCAGCACCGCCTTGTACGGTGTGTGTTCGCGGGTGCCGACCGAGGCGAGCAGACTGGAATGAAACCATCCGCGATGCTGATCGCTGCCTTCCAGGTAAAGATCGGCAGGCCACTGCAGGTAATCACGGTTTTCCAGAACCGCGGCATGGGACACTCCGGAGTCGAACCAGACATCGAGGATATCGGTTTCCTTGATGAAATCGTCGTGGCCGCAGGATGCGCAGACCGTGCCGGCCGGCATCAGGTCACGGGCTTCCTTTTCGAACCACAGGTCGCTGCCGCCCTGCTCGAACAGATCGGCCACATGGTGCATCACCCTGCTGTCCTCGAGGGCCTCGCCACATTTCGCACAATAGAAAATTGTGATGGGGACCCCCCAGCTGCGCTGGCGGCTGATACACCAATCGGGGCGGTTTTCGACCATGTTGTAGATCCGGTCGCGCCCCCAGCGCGGGATCCAGGTCACGTCGTTGATGTGTTGCAGGGCCTTTTCACGCAGGCCATTGGCCTCCATGGAAATGAACCATTGCTCGGTGGCGCGGAAAATGATCGGCTTTTTGCAACGCCAGCAGTGGGGATAGCTGTGGCTGATATTGCTTTCCTGCAGCAACGCCCCGACCTCGCTCAGCTTGGCATTCACCGCGGCATTGGCCTCGCTGACCTTCATGCCGCCGAAAAATTCGACATTCTCGTAATAGCGCCCATAATCGTCCACCGGGTTGTAGACCTCCAGCCCGTAGGCGAGGCCGACCACGTAGTCGTCCTGACCGTGGCCTGGAGCGGTGTGTACGCAACCGGTGCCGGCTTCAAGGGTAACATGATCCCCGAGAATAATCAGGGACGCACGGTCGTACAGGGGATGGCGGCAGGTTTTGCGTTCGAAAATCGCCGCGTTGAAGGTTCTAACCACCCGATACGCTTCCACGCCGATCTGCTGCATGACCGACGACACCAGATCTTCCGCCATCACCAGCAGCTCGCCGCCGGCTTCGACAATGGCATAAGACAGGGCCGGATTCAGACACACCGCCAAATTGGCGGGAATGGTCCAGGGCGTTGTGGTCCAGATGACAAAGGACAGCTCGCGACCGGCCAGCTCCGCCAGCTCCAACGGCAGTTCGTCGGCATAAGCAAATTTGACGTAGATGGAAGGCGACGTATGGTCGGCGTATTCCACTTCGGCTTCCGCCAGCGCCGTTACGCAGGACGAGCACCAGTGGATCGGCTTTTTACCTTTGAACAGCCCTCCCCTCTCCACAAAACGCGCCAATTCCCTGGCCGTGACCGCCTCGTAATGGTGAGTCATGGTCAGATAGGGGCGATTCCACTCACCCAGCACGCCCAGTCGTTCGAATTCCGCGCTTTGTATTTTCACCCAGGTATCGGCATAGGTGCGGCACTCTTTGCGGATCTCGGCCTTGCTCATCTCGCGCTTTTTGTTTCCCAGCTGTTTATCCACCATCAGTTCGATGGGCAGACCGTGACAGTCCCAACCAGGCACGTAAGGGGCATAATAGCCCTGCATGCGGCGGCTTTTGAGTACGATGTCCTTGAGAATCTTGTTCAGGGCGTGGCCGATATGGATGTGGCCGTTGGCATAGGGGGGGCCATCGTGCAGGGTGAAATTGGGCCGCTTGCGGCCGGCTTCCTCCATTTTTTCATAAAGCCCCATGCCCTGCCATTGCTCCAGAATTTCGGGTTCCCGCCTGGGCAGATTGCCGCGCATGGGGAACTCGGTTTCCGGCAGATTAAGGGTCTGTTTGTAGTCCATCGCACTCCTCCCGAGAGTCTGCTGGGTGGCAAAAAACAAGTCTGATAAATTAGCAAAACCCCCATATAAGTCAAGAGAAAAGGGGACTTTTGGAACGACAAAGGGCCGCCCACTGCGTTTCGGCACGCATTGGACGGCCCTTTGTCGCCTCCCCAGGAATGCTTGCGCCTTGCGATGCCGGCACAATGGCCAGAAGCCACCCGGCAACCACGAATCAGACGCGAAAAGCTGTACAACCGCCGGTCGGTACCGGGGTTACCCTCAAGGGAAAACCACAGCCCCGACCTGCAGCCTCAGCCATGATTCTGCGCCAGAGACAGAATGCTCTGACGCACCAGGTCGGAGATATTGGTACCGGCTTTTTTGGCCAGATTCTGCAGAACCTGCATTTCCCGATCGTTGACACGGCAGGAAATAATGTTCTTTTTCGGATTTTCCACGCTCTTACCCATTGTTGTGTCTCCTTTGCGAGTCCCTGACTTCATTGCAACAGCAAACAACCGCTATCCACGTGAAAGCACCCGAACAACGCTGGGTGCTGTATACAGCATTGCAAATGCTCTGCCAGCTTTCCATTTTTTGAAAAACCGGAATTGTTCTTGTGAATTCAGTCAGTTGCAATTTTCTTGCGAATTTATGGAGTCGCTGTTTAAAAATCGGAAGGTGATCCAAAAGAGGACAGAGAGACACGTACCGCAACAAATCGCCGCCCTCTCCCAGGCGGCAAACCCGATCTTTCATGTTTGCCGGAGGGAGGATGGCACTTCTTGCCGGTTATTAGTTGGTATCCATCCGGAAACTCCGGATGGATACACCCTGGTTTTCATATGGGAAACGAGCAATTTTTCGTTTTGGCAAGGAAATCAAGGGGTTGCGCGGAAGCGTACATCGGTACGCCGCACAAGCAAGCCTGCGGATTGACGCCGCCACGGCGGAAAAGGGCCGTTTCCGGATGAAAACTGCTGGAGAACCGATTCATTCTCCCGCCTCTTGATCCAGCAGCACCAGGGTTTGTATCCGATTCAGCAAAACCCCCTCCGGACGCAGCAGGCTGTCCAGTTCGTCGCCAGGACGCCACCCGGTAATCACTGTGCGCCCGACCGGATAGCGCCCCTCGACGCCACCGCGCTCACGGATTCTGAGCCCCCACAGGGTGTGCAGAAAGGCCGGCTGCCCGTTGAACTCCCCCACATACAACATGATGTGCCCAGGCATGTGAACCAGGGTCAGCCAGGGTACGGCACGAAGACGGATAACCGACGCCTTTTCCGTAGCCGTCAGAGAGGCAAGTTCAAGACGCACCCCCTGCCTGGCCTGGGCCGCCGAATTCCGGGGCAGGTAGAGGCCGAAGCAGGCAAACAGATCGCGCAGGGTCGCGGAGCAGTCCCGACTACCGAACTGGCCTCCCCAGTCGTAGGGGTTGCCGAGCAGGCGCTCGCCAAGATCGGCGATGCTGGCCGGGGTCAGGGACAAGGGGAAGACCGGACCGTCGACCTCCCGCAAACCGGCGGAGCGCAGTTCGGCACGTCCCCCTTCGCCGCGAACCGGCACCAGCACCTGTCCGGGTTGCGCCTGCGGCCACACACTGCCGAGGCTGGCGACCGCAAGCACCTCTCCGTACTCATCGCGCAGCGGCACCCCATCAGCTATCACCACGCGCCACGGAGCCGCCGCATACATATCGATGCAGGCTTCATCAACCGGCGCAACGTCGGGAGCGGGAATCCAGCCGAACATGGCCTCGGTTTCCACCAGCAGCCAGCAACCATCCGCCGAACGATGCCGAACCCGAACCGGGGTACCAGCGGGCAGGGAAGAATATTGCAGATAATCGAAGGGGAAGCCCTCGCCCGGCAGCGCCGGGTTGTAGAAGACAGGCTGTCGGGCAGGTACGCCCCGAAGGTTGGCGGCATGAACGGTTATGGCGGGATAGTCGGCGGACGGAAAAGCCTGCTCGTCACACAAGAACAGCCACTGCCGGCGCAGGGACATGGGCAGCGGCTCCCTGTTGCTGCCATAAAGCGGGGCGTCGAGCAACCATTTGCCGATGGCAAAAAAATCCTTCCCTTGCCACTTGGACCATCCAGGTTGCCAGGGCGCCAGAAAACGACGTCGGAATCCGAGCTGCATCCGCTCCTGACGGTCTGTTGGCAGCAACGGCCGGTGTGCCGTATCCGCCTGCACGTAAGCCGAAAGATGTTGGGGAAAAAACAGCAGGTCACCCAGCCGACGCTCTTTGGCCACCGGGCTGCAAGCCGCAAGGAGCAGGGCTGCAATGCTCGCCGCCAGCATCCGGAGCCGCCAGCATATGATGCTCTCCCCAAACAGCCCGCGCATACTATTTACGACCGCCCCGCGGACAATAATCGCCGTCGAAGTTCGGCCCCGTTTCTGACCCCATGCAGAATCGTCGAACAACTGGTGCGGTTTTCGATCAACTCCTTGAGCCGGGCCGACAGAGATGTATCCCCAAGCAGAACAGCCCCGGCCAATGTGCTATTGCGGAACACAAACAGAGCGTAATGTTCGTCGGCACTGTCTTCGAAAACCTGATAACTGCCATCGGCGGGATGAACATTGCCGATGCTGAACAGATCGACATCCAGAACCTTGAGAATATTGGACCGCGGCAAGCCGGGAAAACGGGAACTACCCCCCGCGGCATTGACGCCGGCAACCTTGCCCTGTTGCTGCGCCGGCAGCCAGGCACCGTAGAGCACGCCCTGATGTTCGGCCACGTCGCCGGCCGCGAAAATATCGTCAATGGAAGTCTGCATGCGATTGTCGACCAGAATGCCGTCATGAACCTCCAGATTTGCCTGCCTGGCCAGAGCGCTGTTGCAACGAACCCCTGCGGCAAAAATCACCAGATCCGCGGGCAGGGTTTCCCCGGTCTCCAGAACAACCCCGGACACCTTGTTTTCGCCCGCGAGTTTTTGCAGCCGGACACCGCAGAGCAAACGGATGCCGAGCTTTTCGACATACGTGGCGAGCCGTTTTCCGGCGGCGGGATTCAGCTGCCGGGGCAACAACCAGTCAAAGCTTTCGATAACGGTCACCCTGGCACCCCGCCCGGCAAGGGCCGCCGCGGTTTCCAGGCCAAGCACGCCGCCGCCGATCACCACGCACCCCGCCCCGCGCCCGGCCTTTTCCAGAAGGGCACAGGCATCCCGGTAGGTGCGCAGCGTCATGACCCCGGCCTTGTCGATTCCAGCCACAGGCGGCACAAAGGAGTGCGCACCCAGGGTCAGAATCAGCCGATCGTAGGAAACGGTCTCGCCCGTGCCTAGCCGGATCGACCTGGCTGCAGCATTGATCGCCGTCACTTCAACAGAGGGTCTGAGTTCGATGCGCCGCTCTTCATACCAGCCGGCAGGGTGAAGACTCAGCTGTTCGGAAGTCAGCTCGCCGGCCAGGTAACGGGTCAGATTGATGCGGTAATAAGGCAGTTCCGGTTCCCGGCCAACAACAAGAATTCTGGCTGCGGGGTTGGTCTCACGAGCGGCGGCGGCTGCCGATATACCGGCGATGCCGGCTCCGACAATGACAATGGTTGCCCCCGAATCGGCCGTCTCCGGTTCGCCACCCTGCCCGTAAACAGCCTCGAACTGATCGGGTCCAGCGCCGCACACCGGGCAGGCTTCGGGCGGGGCGGCGCCTTCGTGGAGATAATCACATACCAGGCAGCGCCAGGCTCGCGCAGGAGAACCTGGTACCGCAACGGAAGAAACTTCCTCCGCCTCAAACAACTCCTGGCCCACACCACAAACCGGACAGCAAGCCGGCAGTTCGCCTCCCACATGAACATATCCGCAAACGGTACATCGCATCGATTCGCCAGCCATAAAGCGATTCCTCCTTATGAAAACACCCGACCACTACGGAGACAATAATTAAACGCGACTATAGCAGAAATTATCAGAAAGTGCAGACAGAGATTGGTTGTGCAAACCAATCCCCCATGAAAATTCGCTTATACCAAAAGACCTCACATGCAGCCAAAAAATTTTTAGTTGGAGGCGCCCAATTTCCTGAAACATGAACCGGATTTTATGAATGGTCTGCATGAAATCGGTGAAAATTTGAGAAAGATAACTAATGCGCGCGAAAAAACGCGTATTTTTTGCACAGGCTAATTTTGCGGCCAAAAAACAACATGTTAAATGAAACAAGCATCATCTTTTTTCGCAATCCTGTGACAGGGATCATGAGTTTTTAGCCAGTATATAAAAATATGGCATAACTCTAATCGTCATTAGATTGTTTCACTGCACGATCCGGTTCTTCTCACAAAGAGATCTGTTGCTGTGCCCACTCGGAAACGACGGATGGACACTGCATCAGCGGCGGGAAATGGATGGGATTTAAAAAGGGCGCTGCCCTTTACGGCCAGCGCCCTCGAAAGATGTCAACCGGTCATTCCGCAAGCATACCAGCGGATGGCAGAAAAACTTACAGCTTGCCCGCATGACGGGCACGCTGCTCGGCCGCCAGCACGGTATTCTGCAGCAACATGGCGACCGTGGTCGGACCGACGCCGCCAAGGCGGGGGGTAATCCAGCCGGCGACATCGGCCACGGATTCGTCGACGTCGGGCAGCAGCTTACGCCCCTCCCAGCTGATGCCGCCGCTGATCACCACAGCGCCGGGCCGGATCATATCCGGTTGCACGATACCGGGGCTGCCGGCGGCGGCGATGACAATATCGGCACGGCGGGTATAAGCGCCAAGATCGCGAATCCCGGAATGAACCACCGTGACCGCGGCATTGGCGAAGGGCTGTTTGAGAGTCAGCAGCAGGGACAGAGGACGACCAAGGGTCGGACCGCGTCCGATAACCACTACTTCCCGGCCCTCGACGGGAATGTCATAATGCTTGAGCATGGCGCGGATGCCGGCCGGGGTGCAGGGTACCGGCCCGGGCTCCTGCAGAACCAGTCGGCCCAGATTGACCGGATGCAGGCCATCGGCATCCTTGTCCGGATCCATCAGCATCAAAGCCTGGTTGAAATCAAAACCTTTGGGCAGGGGATACTGAATGATATAGGCATCGACATGCGGACTGTCGTTAAAGTCCCGCACGGCGGTCAGCAGATCGGCCTGGGTTGCAGTAGCCGGTATCTCTATATGGAAAGAGGCGATGTCCACTTCCTTGCAGGTTTCGTGCTTTTTGTTGACATAGCTGATGCTGGGACCGTCTTCGCCGACCAGAATGGTGCCGAGTCCGGGTTGAATGCCTTTTTCCTTGAGGGCCGCCACGCGCCGGGCCACATCTTCCAGCACCGCTGCAGCCACCACTTTGCCTTCGAGCAGATTTGCAGACATCAAAACTCCTTTAATAAAAAATATTGTCAGTCTTCCGTTGTCAATTGCTGGCACTCAGCACTCGAAAAACGCTCCATCATAAAATGTCACTCGACAATGTCAAGTCATTAAGCAGATGACCGCCCGCCACATTCAACTGACCACATTCTGCGGTTGTCCCGCAAGAAACGCTCGCACGTTGTCAACCACGATATCCATGAGCCGCTGCCGGGCTTCGCGGGTTGCCCAGGCAATATGCGGGGTGATAAAGGTATTCGGCGCGCAAAGCAGGGGATTTTCGACATCCGGAGGTTCGCAGGACAAAACATCGACGCCGAGCCCGCCGAGCCGGCCATCGGCCAGGGCCCGGCCCACGGCCGCTTCATCGAGCAGAGCGCCCCTTGCGGTGTTGATCAGCAGTGCCGAGGGTTTCACGAGGGACAGGCGAGAAGCATCGACCAGTGAACGGGTACGTTCGGTCAAGGGGCAATGCAGGCTGATCACGTCGCTGCGACGGAACACCTCATCCAGAGACACAAAGGTCACCTCACCGCGCTGCTCATGCTCGGCATAGTTGCCCGGGTGGGCTGTATGCACCAGCACCTGCATGCCGAAGGCCCGGCCGATGCAGGCGACCTGACGACCGATCTGCCCGAACCCGACCAGACCCAGAACCCGACCATCCAATTCGTGAAGAGGGCGATCCCAGAAACAAAAATCGGGGCTGCCGCTCCAGCGGCTTTCCTCCCGGACCATACGGCTGTGATGCCCGACCTGCTGTGTCATCTCAAGCAGCAGCGCAAAAACCATCTGTGCCACGGAACGGGTGCTGTACGCCGGCACATTGGTTACCACAACCCCATGTTTGCGGGCTGCGCGTATATCAACGATGTTGTAGCCGGTGGCCGTCACCCCCAGATATTGCAGATCCCCAAGTCGGGCAAACCGTGCCTCGTCAAACACAACCTTGTTGACAAGAACAATTTGCGCCCCCCTGGCGCGCGGTAACTCCTGCCCGGGCTCGCAGCGGTCATACACCGTCAATTCCCCCAGCGCGGCCAGGGCTTCCCAGCTCAGATCGCCGGGATTCAGAGCATGGCCATCAAGCACCACAATCCTCATCGTTCGCCTCCTTTATTCCCCATGTTGGCGTCCACCTGCTGCCTGACAAGCTTGCAGCCCAGCCTTCGGGCCTGCCGGCGAGCCCGATCAGGCAGGGGTTGATGTTCCTGCTGCGCGACTCCGCCAATAATCAGCAAACCGGCGCAGCGGGCGCCTAGCACCGTTGTCGCCGACTTCAGCACCCGCGGCGCCCCGCAGAACACCCGCGCCATGAATGCGGGCATGGCGCAGGACAGCAACAACACCGCCCGGCGCGGCCGGCGGGTGGTGCGCCGCCTGGGAACCCGCGCCCCCCATGGCCACCAGGCATAGCAGACCAGGCGCTCGACAAAGCGCTTGGTCAGGGCAGTGACACAGAAAAAATTGATTGGCGAGCCCAGCACGATAGCGTCAGCACCCTCCAGAGTGTCGAGCAGGGCGGCCATATCGTCCTTTATGACGCAAGCCCCCCGGCGATCGCCTGGTTGCTGGGTACATTCGCGACAGTTGGTGCAAAACGCAATATGCTTGTCCAGCAGGTAGATCTTGTTGACACGGGCGCCGCATTCCGCCGCCGCCGAAAGCACCTCATCCACCGCTGAATCGATGATGCCGCCTTTACGATAACTGCCGACCACACCAATAATCGTGCTGGAGCGCTGCATACCAACCTCCGGGGTTTGCAATCAGCAAAAGAGACCTTAGTTAGTATCCATCCGGTAACTCCGGATGGATACAGCGTAGTTTTCATATGGGAAACGAGCAATTTTTCGTTGTGGCAAGGAAATCAAGGGGTTGCGCGGAGGCGTACATCGGTACGCCGCACAAGCAAGCCTGCGGATTGACGCCGCCACGGCGGGAAAGGGCCGTTTCCGGATGAAAACTAGTTATGGCCGACAGCAACGCCAACTATGCCACGACCCGTTCATAACCAGAATATCGCGAGAACAATCTTATCCCTGGTAAGTCTGTGCCCGCAACCGGAGCTTGCGCGCCAGATTTTCAACGGCCATCATCAAGGACAGGGACAGTGCCGAATTTTTCCCGAAATCGGCCGGTACCAGGTTCGAGACCCTGCCATCCTCGATAAAACCCCAGGCCCGCCCCCACTTGGCTTTATTCGCCCGGTCGAAAACCCCGATGGCGTATCCGCCGCTACGGCGGATCAGGGAAAAACAGGGGATATCGGTGAGACCATCTCCAACCACGATCATCTGATCAAATGGAACGCGCAGCTGCTGGCTCCCGACCTTGCGATTGACGGCAAATGGCTGGCTGCGACACTCGGGGCCGGTAATGCCCTTGGCTATCTGGAAAAGAAAGCGGGTTTTGTCGGTAAAACTGACGATGTTTTTAGGATAGACGATGCCGCCCTCGTCATCATAATGAAAATCGCAACACCAGATGTCGTTGAAATGCCGGGCCAGCCGGGTGTGGCGCAGAATATCGCCGATGCCGCTGCTGATCAGGTAAAATTCGACCGCAACCCGCTCGTTGATGGACTCGGCATGACGACGCACCCGTTCGAAAATACGCGTGGCTCCGGAAAAAGGTTTGATGCGCTTGCCCCAGCGGATCAGATCGTCACGCCGGATGGGCGGCCCGTTATGTGACAAGGCTATCATTTCGTAAAGATACGCCGGCACGGGATCCCAGCCATCCTCGATGCGCGGCGACACCCGGTCCTGCCAGAAATGCGGCACATCCACCCCGCGACAGTCGAGGAAACTCGACGTGCTGTCCGGCGCCAGAGTATCATCAAAATCGAATATGACAGCTATGGTTTCCTGCATGCAATCCTCTCGCATCCTTTGGGGGAAGCCGTTCCGCGCACGACACCTTCGGCACGGCTTCCAGGGCCGCGATGCAAACCGTCCGGCAACGATAACATTCTATCATCCTTACCATAAATCAGCTGACAAAAACACTGCCGTTACCTTTTCCAGCCGACCAGAGCATCGCCTGCCGCCGTCGAGGACAGCATGACAGCCGAGAAGAATCGTTCGGGGCCAGACATCTCACCTATTTTAATCACCGGCAATCGATGCTATATTTTCACACGAAGTTCAGATCATAGAATAATGTTGTCGAAAAAACATTTTCCTCCAACTCTGGACCGGTCTCCACTTTTCCCGTGTAATACCCGCCCATCTGACTGTAGCCGCTGAGCGCCCGAGGCTCTGGTGCGGAACGGCCGGCAAGGGTGCCAGCCAGAGGACGGCCGCTCGGCCGGGAACCGACGGGCCGGTAAGCGGTTTAATTCTCCGAAGAGGATCGTGATGAAAATCCAGGGAAAAATCATCGCCATGGGGGTTGCCCTCGTGGTGTTGACCGCCGCAGCAATTGTCGGCATTACCCATTTTCAGGAAAAGCGCATCGGCCAGCGAGTAACCGGCATCATCGAAAACCAGGCACGCCAGGAAACCGCCAAGGTAGCTCGCAGCATTCACCTGATGTGCGAGGTCATGCGCGAATCGGTGACCGAAACGGTGCTCAACAACCTCAAGGTCGCCGACACCCTGCTGCATCGGGAAGGAGGTATTTCCTTCGCCCCCACGACGATCCGATGGGTCGCGGTAAACCAGTTCACCAAGGAAACCAGATCCCTTGTTCTGCCTAAAATGCTCATCGGCAACCGGTGGTTCGGGCAGAATCGCGATGCCGCCCACCCGACGCCCCTGATCGATGAAGTACATCAACTCGTTGGCGGCACCACCAGTGTCTTCCAGCGCATCAACGAAGATGGCGACATGCTGCGCATCGCCACCAACGTTATTCAAACCAACGGCATGCGGGCCATCGGCACCTATATCCCGGCCCTCAATCCCGATGGCACCCCCAACGAAGTTGTCAAGGCGGTGCTGCGCGGCGAAACCTTCCTGGGACGGGCCTTTGTGGTCAACGCGTGGTATATCACGGCCTATCAGCCAATCTGGGATAAAGGCCACAAAGAGGTGGTCGGAGTACTTTATCATGGCGCCAAGCAGGAGAATGTCGCCAGCTTGCGGCAGGGCATCAAAGCCATGCAGGTCGGACAGACCGGGGAAGTCTTTATCCTGGGAGGCAAGAACGAACATCGTGGGGTGGTGCAGATAAGTCGCCAGGGCAAGCTGGAAGGTACCAGCCTGCTGGATCTGCAGGACCACCGGGATGGCCGGTTCTTCATCCGCAGCCTGATCGACAAGGCCCTGGCCCTGCATACCGACAACGAATCGGATATCCCGGTGGCTTTCGAACAGTTTGCCTTCCGCGGAAAGGGCGAGAAAAACCCCCGCTTGCGCACCGCTGCAGTCGCCTATTTCGAGCCGTCGGACTGGATCATCCTCGCCGTGTTCAACGAAGACGACCTGCAGGCCGCACAGGACTCGGTCAAGGCCGGGCTGTTTTCCATCATCCGTTCGGCTACCGCTGTCGCTGCCATGGTGCTGGTGCTGGCGGTTGTCATTGGCCTGCTGATGGCGCGCAACATCAGCAGGCCGCTCAAGCAGACCCTTGACATGATTCTGAACCTGGAGGAAGGCAGACTTGACCAGAGGCTGAACATGACGCGGAGGGATGAAATCGGTGAGATCGCCGGCGCGGTCGATCACTTTGCCGACAATTTGCAAGAAGAAATCCATACCGCCTTTGACAGACTCGCCCAGGGCGACTTCACCTTTAAAGCCAAAGGCCTGATCGCCAAACCGCTGGCCCGGGCCAACGTTGCGCTGAATGAACTGGTGCAGGAAATTCAGGACATAGCGGATCAGGTCGCCAACTGCGCGACCCACGTATCGGCAAGCCAGGAAGCACCGACCGCCGAATCGCCTCACACGACGGACAGCGAAACCCTGCAAGAGGAAATGGCGCATACCGTTGCGGAAATGAACGCCTCGGCTGAAGACATATCCAAAATCATCAAGCTCATCGACGAGATCACCTTTCAGACCAACCTGCTGACGCTCAATGCAGCCATGGGAGCGACACGCGGCGGTCAGCGGACCAAAGGTTTTGCTGTCGTCGCCGAGGAAGTGCGCAATCTCGCCGCACGCAGTGGGCGGGCGGCCAAGGAAACCGCCGACCTTCTCGAAAACACTGCGGATGGCAGCGGATCCGATTCCGAACTGGCCGATCACACTGCCCAGACCCTGCGGAAAATCGTTGCCGGCATCGGAAAAATCACCGATCTGGCTTCCGAAATTGCCGTGGCCAGCAGGGAACAATCCCTCGGCGTCAACCATGAACCGGAACTGGTAACCGAATCAGAAGATTTGCAAAAAGGGTCAGCCTCTGATCTGGAAAGCACCGTGCCCACCGAAACTCTCGCCCAACAGGCACAGCGGCTCAAGGAGTTGCTTTCCAACTTCAAGGTCATGCAGAAAAACAACCTGGCTGCCTGGACCGAACTGCAAACCCAGGCCATCGCACGCAAGGCCCAGAATCAATCGAAACGCCTGACCAATGGCAGGGAACCGACAAAGCCCGGATAGCACCCCCACCACAACCGATGCCGGTCATCAGCGCTGCATCCCGCCCCCCGGACGGTCCACCGCCCGGGGGAGCACCATCAATCCGCAGACAAGTACCAGGCCGGCAACCACAAACAGAACCTGCAGCCCCAGGTACTCGCCGATATAACCCAGCAGGATGGAACCGGCGAAATTGCCGCCGTCAAGGGCACCGGTATAGATGCCGGTGATCTTGCCGCGAATATGCGACGGTTCGCCGCGCACCGCCAGAGAGTTGAGTGCGGGAAACAGCAACCCGTGGCCACAACCGGTGACAGCCCCGAGCATGGCAAGGGTGAGACCGTGTTGAACAAGGGAAATGCCCGCCAGACCTGCTCCTGTAAGGACAAGGGCGTAAGGAATAACGCGCAGTTCGCCGACCCGGTCGGCCAGACGGCCTCCCGACAGCCGCACTGCCGCCGCAGCCAGGGAATAGGCGACAAAAAACCACGAAACATGAGCAATACCCCGCGCCGCCGCCAACGGCGCAACAAAATTACCGGCGCCGGCCTGCCCGACACCGAACATGACCGCAAGCAGCGCGACGGTCAATATCTTGGTGCGCTTCAATATGCCAAAAAAAGTCGCCTCGCCATCTGCCCGAAGGCTTTCGGCCAAAGGCTCGGCCAGCGGCAGGTGGGCGACCAGCCCGATACAGGCAAGCAGCGATGCAGCTCCGAACATGGCGGTAAAGCCGTAATGATTGAGAGCAAATTCAGCCAGGGCGGGGCCGACCGCCATGCCAATCAACCCGGAAATGCCGAACATGCCGATACCCTCGTTGAGGCGTTCCGGAGGCACGATATCAGCCACATAGGTAAAGGCTGCGGTAAAACAGGTTGCCATGCCGACGCCGTGCAAAATGCGCAAGACCAGCAGGTAAGGATAAACCCCTGCAAGAGGACCGGACAGCAACATATAGCCGACCGGCAGAACAACCATCATTAAAGATCCGATGGTGAAACTGCGCCGTCGCCCGGCGCGATCGACCAGATTCGAAACCCAGGGACGGCACAGCGTTGCCGCGAGGCCGAACAGGCCCATGATAATGCCGATGTCGGCCTCCGACCCTCCGCGATCCTCGATAAACAGGGGGAAAAGAAAGAACACCCCGAAACCGGCGGCCGTGGAAAAGTTGGCCAACGACATGGCCCAGAAGGCGCGGCTGTATAATCGCGGAGCGGCATCCGTCATGTTGGCTCCTCGTGCTTTCCGCCGGGGCTGGTGGAACTTAAAAGGGTTGCATTCAACCGACCTGCCCGATATTTATGTAGTGTCCATCCGGAAACTCCGGATGGATAAAGCGTAGTTTTCATATGGGAAACGAGCCATTTTTCGTTGTGGCAAGGGAATCGAGGGATTGAGCGAAGGCGTACATCGGTACACCGCATCACGCGCAGGATAGCAAAGTGAACAGCCTCCGGCTGCCCGAAGGGCGAGGGCCAGGGATGGCCCGAGTGACAAGCAAGCCTGCGGATTGACGCCGCCACGCCGGGAAAGAGCCGTTTCCCGATAATTATTTTGCAGCATCGATATTTCACCCGGAACCGTCAACATCGTAAAGGAGGAGACATGCAACAGATTAAACCCTGGCTGACTGTTTACGGCCTCAACCTGCTGGGAGCCCTGCTGATTCTGGCCGTCGGTCTTTGGCTGAGCAAATTACTGTCCAGGATCGTGCGCAAAATGATGACCAGCCGAAATGTCGACCCGACCCTGGTGTCCTTTATCAGCACCCTGGTTTACGTCGCGCTGGTCAGCTTCGTCGCTATTGCCGCGTTGAACCGTATCGGCGTCCAGACGACCTCTCTGATCGCGGTAATCGGGGCCGCCGGCCTGGCTGTCGGCCTGGCCCTGCAGAACTCGCTGTCCAATTTCGCCGCCGGCATCATGATGATCCTGCTGCGGCCCTTCCGGGCCGGAGATTTTATCGAAGGAGCCGGCGTCATGGGCACGGTGGAACTGGTGCATATTTTCAATACCCGCCTGCAGACCCCGGACAACCGGACCATTGTCATCCCCAATGCCAAACTGCTTAACGACAACATTATCAACTACACCGAGCGCGGCACAAGACGCATGGATCTTGTCATCGGCGTCAGCTACGATGACGATATCCGCAAAGTCAAACAGATCCTGCAGGATATCATCACCGAGGACAGCCGGTTCCTCAAGGAACCGCAGCCTGTCGTGGCGCTGAATGAATTCGCCGACAGCAGCCTGAACTTTGTCATGCGTCCGTGGATCGGCACTGCCGATTACTGGCCGGCCTACTTCGATACCATGGAAAAGATCAAGCTGCGCTTTGACGAAAACGGCATTTCCATCCCCTTTCCGCAGCAGGATGTACATCTTGTCCAATCCGCTGCATCGACGGAAAATGCCGCCTGAAAATCCGGTCGGACCACCCATCGCCCATGCCCTGGAAAGCCTGGCTTTTCAGGGCATGGCTTTTTTTGTAGAACGGGTCGGCACAGCCTTCCAGGGATCCGCGGGCCAGGGATGTGTCCTTTTATCCCTACGCAGACCGTTGTGCGTGATTAACAGGATATGATTCCCTTGTAATTCCAGCCACTTCGTGGTAAACATTCAGACCTGCATTGACGCATCATATATGCGTACCAATTCGGCTCTTGGATCAAGAGGGATTCAAGGAGGGAAACATGTCAGAAAAGCACTCCCCAGAACCACCCCACCAAAAGCAAGTCCTCAACAATCAACCCAACTTCTCGGTAGTAGTAGACCGGAGTGGCGAGAACCCACTCATACCATTCGTTAAGTCGATGAATCGCTCATACGACTTTTCGTCGTACGAGACCACTTTTGGACACGAAACAACCAAAGCCATCGCTAGCGCTTTTAAAAAATGGCTTGGCACATACAAGCCAGGCGGCCATATCATCAAATACTACGTAAGCACATGCGATTTTCTGGATTATGTGAAGCAGATTGCGCCAGAGCGCTTCCCTGCCGTTCTTGATCAATTAAGAGAGGGAAAAAAGCCCTCTCAATTCGATTGGCAAAATTTTGCGTCTGCCTATCGATCAACAATCATTGACCCTAATTCCTCCGGCGCAAAAGCCACCAAAAATGGCAGATGTAACAGGACCTCCTCCTTTTTGCAACAGTTAAATATCGCCGGAATAGCGCCCAAAGTCGTCTTCCCCGGGGTCAGGCATTACAGGGGAGCCGTCCAGCCAACCAAGGGGGCAGCAGAACTGGTTAGAGGCGCGGGCAGAGCTGTAAAAACAGAGAAAAACGCTAATCCCGCTAACTTTGGAACGAACCAGGCAGAGAAGTTGGAAATTCAGAACATCATATCTGCACTTGGAGCAGAAGGTGTCACGCTATCCGTTGAAGATCCCGACTTCGCAGAACGCGCCATGGGAATTAACAACTCCAGGCTTGCTGAGCTTCACAAATGCGCAATGGAAGAACTACTTCAATGGTGGGAAATCTTCCAGAAAGGACAGGACCTTCTGGCTTCTTGTGACCTTTCCTACCAAGACGACATGCTTCCTCTGCTTGATGACTATTTAAAAAAATTCAACGAGGACCACACACAATTTACCGGGAAAAGGGGGCACCGCTTTACAAAGCTTTTCGACGACAAAAATGTGGAGCTTGAACTTCGCCAAGCGCGCTTCCTGACCTTTATTGAGCACCGCTACTGCGGCATCTATCCAGACAATGCATACACCAGCAAAGTCAAGTCTGATTGGGAGATTGTAATTCCCTTAAACAAAAGGGGCAAAAAGCTTTTCGGCTCTCGAACAAAGGCCATGGCCCACATTAACGCAAAGTACGATGCCCTCCTTTGCGCCTGCATAATCCTATTGATTGATACAAACCTTAATGTTTCTACGATTGAAGAGCTTCCGCACGACTGCCTTATTCGTGGGAACGAACCTGAAACATACTTTATTTCCGGATGGAAAGACCGGGCTAGAGGACAGGAAAAGCCCGCGAGAGTCAATGAAGAGACGGCTAATATCGTCAACATGGTCCTGGAGATGACCTCACGATATCGCCGTGTTGCCGCGACTGGCGGAGACAGCGACTGGCGACATCCCCTTGTGCCCATATATGGAAAATCCCTGGGAAAGAGGCTATTTTTAACCTCCACAGGAAGGCCCCTATACGGCATTGGGGAGTTCAAGACTGACTCCGTAAGAAAGGCCTTTGAAAATTTTTTGGCGCGTCATGACTGTCTCGCAGGTATCCCATGGACATACGCTGCCATCAGAAACTCGGCCGCCCAGAAAAAATTCTGGGAAGGAGGCCTGAATATTGTAGATACCACAACCGAACTCGGACACGCCAAAGGCAGCAGGTGTACCGGCGGCTATGTCATGCGAAGGGCGGCTAAGCAGCAACTCGAGAGAGAGATACGCCGCTTCCAGATTCTCTTTGAGGCTGCATGCGTTGCAGACATCCCTGGGGCGGCGGAAGCTCTTGGTTATTCGGAGAAAGAGCTAAGCCAACTCATTGATGAGGCCTGTCGTTCAGGGCTCGGAGTGGTTTGTTGGAAAAAGATTCAGGAGGAGAAAAATGGCCAGGTGTCATCCAAAACCAAATGCAATCCGCGAGAAGACTGCCCTAAGTGCAGCTTCAAAAAGATCGTTCCGGCGTCTACCCCAAACCTTGTGGACTTAATTCTTCACCATGACTATTTAGAGGACAACAAATCAGAGATGCTGGCTGACAATCCGGACAGGTGGATCGAAGTTCATCTGCCATGGCTGGCATTTGCAAAGGCCGCTCTGGAGAAAGTCAAGCTCTCCAATTTGGTTAGTCCTGAGGTTTTAAGGGATGCGAAAATCCAGGCAGCGCTGCTAAAACCTGTATATCCCCCCATCATTTAAGATTCTATAAAATGGGCAAAATCCATTCGATATCTGTAGCTCAAAAGGACACTTCTGCTCAATCTAGTCACCGGCCCTGGCTTGACAACTTGGTGAAGCCATGGTGGCTTAAAAATGAGTTGCATCAGGATGTCTGGCATGTATATGAAAGTCGCGATGACAAAAAGGGAAAAACCAAAGCAATTTACTGGCGCGAGTTGATATACGACGGTATCACTGAGACAACATCCTACCTAACAGAGCCCCAAAACGCACACCTCCTCGAAACCGCACAACTTTACGTTTACTACGTTCGACAAAGCGACCTACTAAAAGACCTTGGGTCACGGTCACATCACCAAAAGACAAATGCAGTAAAAACGATTATTGTTTGGATGGCCCTCAACGGAATTAATAAATTTTCCGAGGTAAACCACTATGATTTTAAAAAATTTGCCTTTGATGGAACCCAGGGAGTCCCCGGACTTTTGGACATATACCGTCGACTTGATCGGCTCTACGAAAACATAAGGGAGCAAGGCGGGAAATTCCCCCTGCGCGACATACGATTTTCAGGTGATCCTGACGGAGTGTGCAATGACAAACTGTCGAACCTGCTCGGATTCAATACCCACAGAATAAGCAATGACAGATTATGGCAATACATGCTTGTCAACTACTCTAACAGCTTGGGCCATAGGATAAAAAGTTGCTCTCGGAAACACCTTGAGTGTGATGAGCCTGAACCTAATAAAAATTTACCTGGCGGCCTTAGAAATTACCTTGTCGTATGGCAAGACTTGTTCGTTTTAAGAGAGCATTTCAATGACAAGTTAAAAATCAACTTTCTAAAACATGAGAAGCCTACAAATCTTGCTGAAAGCATTTTTAAAGAAAAGGGGCTCGCTTACGAAGAGGGTCGCACCGAGACTATCCCAGCTTATCAGTTGGCCTTCTTAGTGGATCGTGCTTTGCGCTGGGTTCTTCTTTATGCGGACGAACTTCTTGATCTCCGTGATGAATTTGAGCGCACCATTACCGAGGCTCAGAAAAAGATAAAAAATACCCATAGGGCGAACGAATTTGCTCGTGAGCACTTTGGAGACTTTCTCAAAAAGTACAAGCCAAAAAACTTCATCCCAGACCATCCAGACTATCCAGCAGTACCTTGGCCCGTTGCTCCGCTCAAAGCCGACACTGGTTCTGGTTACGAGATACTCAGTATCGGTAAAGCGATCACTAAATTCATTCCGATTGCCTGCGCAATAGTAATCGCCACGTTCACGGCCAAAAGACATGACGAAATCCTCAGTGCTCGCGACTCAGGTCCCAATGAACTTGACGATGCCCCTCCGGCTATCGAAATCAATGAAGAGGGAGCTTGGTTCTGGTGCTATGACGCAAAAACTGTTCAGGACTGGGACAGAGTTCCCTGCCCTACTTCTGTTGTTAAGGCAATTGAAGTTTTAACACGGTGGAGCGAGGGGGCTCGCGAATCCAGAAAGGATGGAACAAGGGACAGGAGGTTGTTCAGAGTAAAGGCTATCGGCAGCGATCAAGTTTATGCCTTGGCCCTTGGTCGCCACTTAAATAATTTCGCTAATTTTATAGGCGTGCCTCATTGCGATGATGGGGTTCCATTCAAATTCAAACCTCACCAGTTCCGTCGATTCTTTGCGATTATCTATATGCATAGATACGAGCATGCAAATTTGGCCGCCCTCAGCCACCAGCTCAGGCACGAAAGCTATCACATGACCGAAACCTATGCCACCGAGCTGAGAGATGGTGAACTGGTTTCCGCAGCCAAAAAAGAACACGCCCTGGAGGTGATCACGGAGATCACTCTCGGGAAAAGGACCGCAACGGGACCGGCTGGCAAAAAACTGGACGAAATGCTGTCCAGCCAACTCAAAAGGGCCTTAAAGGATGTAGAAATTGTACCTGAAAGGCTTAGCGCAAGAGTAGCGCGGAAAATTGCCCAAAGGGTTATGGATAAGCTGGACATGTCAATTATCCCCTTCAAATACGGTTATTGCATAGCCTTTAAGAAGCTGGAATTCGCCAACGCTGCCTGCCTCTCCGATCAAAAAACAAGTGATGCCCCGGACTTGACGAAGGCCGAAGTTTCGAGGTGCGCCACTTGTCCACACTTTTATGTTGACCAAACCTTCCGGTTTTACTGGGAAAATATGGCTGAGATTTATTCTAACTGCCTCAACCATGAAGACTTGCCTGAAGTTTACCGTAACCGCGCCAACAAGATGCTTAACGTGTTTACAAATGGACTAGAAACATTCGATTGGTCTATTGGAGGTGTAAATGTCGAAGCACCAAAGCAACCAGCATAGAGATGAACGCAAACAGGCTGCGACACAACGTATCAAAGAAAAGGTGGCCATCCTTGCTAAGTGGGAGAGCGAAGGAATAACTACAGAAAATCCAAATTTCTTCGTGCCAACAAGCAAAGCTGCTTTCTGTCGATGGGAAGACGAAAAGCTTGAAAAATTGGTTTTGATTGACGGAAAAGAAACGACAGTTTGTGGCGTATTTTCCTTCACCGATGCAACATTGGACAAGCCGTACAACTCTACTCACAAAGAGCGTGCCGTCGACCTTATTGCAAAGCTAAAGAATCGACGGACAAAGAAGGGGCAAAATACGGAAATCAAGAAACTGAAGGCCAAAGTTAAGGAATACGAAATATCCATTCAGAACATCAATAATGAACTCGTTGAATCCCGCGCCGAAAATAAAGAGCTCAATGCGCTGCTCTCGGCAAAGAGGTTAGAGGTTGAAAGGCTTACAAAGAGGCTCAAGAATGTTGTACCACTCGGCCCGAAAGAAGTTGTTTAAACCATGGCGAAAGATTGCCCTACAGTCTCACCCGTGGAATCTGCAAAAACCCCTAAATAGTGCGTTGGGCTCACTATTGACCACGGTCCTTACGGGACAGGGGGCATAAACTCGTCTTTTCAGAACAAATATGCCCCTGGGAAGAAGCGGGTTCTGGGATTCAATAAGGAGCTCAAAGTGTGGAGCAACGCGACTGATTGCGCCGAAGGCGAGCCATTGATGTTTAAACACAACGATGGGATAGAAACCTTTTCAACGGGACCATAGGCGTGGAGGAAGAGGCCCCTGATCCGCCATCAGATGAAAGCGTTGAACCCTGTGAAACGCCAAGCGCCAAGGTTAGCTTCGACACGGGCACTTAGGACATCACCGTGGGGGATCTCGACGGCCTCGATCTGGCCTATGCTATAACCGTTCATAAGTCCCAAGGCAGCCAGTTCAGACGGTGATCACCCCAGTGAGGAAAGGTAAACTTTTGGACAAGGTATTGGTCTATACGGCTGTTACGCGAGGGGTCGAGCAGGTAATTTTTGTCGGCGATATAGATGCAGCAAGGAAAGCCGTCGAAAGTGGTGCGGCGGCTGACAAGAGGCAGGTTGGCCTTGGCCATTTGCTCAAACTCGTACTTGATGGAGGAGACAATGCCTCAAGCCAAGCTTGTTGATGTCCCCAAAATATACTTCTCCAACAAACATTGCCGTCGTAAAAGGAAAAAGCTTAGCGAAGTAGGGATACTTCTTGACACGAAGTTAAAGCCGGTTCTTATCGTTACCGACTATCTTCTTCATCGACGTCTTCACAATGTGGTCCGCCCTAAAAGTCTAAAACTTGACGGTCGGATCCTGAGGATGTTCTGGGAATACCTAGGAGTTTGTCGGACTTTTCGTCCGCATCATGTTAAAATCGCCGCGCTTTGAAATTATCAGGAAAGGCGACATTTGTTATGAGTAACAGGTTCCGTCAGGTGGATCGGGAGACACTCTTCCTGC